>Ga0210407_10001219_pt1 | contig 24812 bp, 22 predicted proteins | sample IncBWC27MmetaG_FD_150860 | JGI IMG/M metagenome (GOLD analysis project Ga0210407, IMG submission 150860) | Forest soil microbial communities from Barre Woods Harvard Forest LTER site, Petersham, Massachusetts, United States - Inc-BW-C-27-M | ecosystem: Environmental > Terrestrial > Soil >... | reverse complement strand
AGGTCCTGACTATCGCGTCAGTCCCTGGGGGCAGCGGCAGCGGGTTCTCGGGCAACATCACTCTCGACAACAAAGGTAAGTACACAGGGTCTGCCACCATCACCAACGTAGGCACCTACACGTCGGTTCCCGGCACGAACCAGGTAGTCACGGTGTCCGGCTGCGCGCTCACCGTTGGCTATAGCGGCGGCATCCAGTTGAACACGGTCAATGTCACGAGCGGAGGCCAATATCTGGCTTCGCCGACGGCGACGGTTAGCGGCATAAGCCCGCCGGTTGCGCCTACCGCGACCCAACCCACTCTAAATGTCACCTGGAGTTCCGCCGGGGTTCCAAACTTCGAGAAATTGAGCGGCGTCCAGGTACTGACCCCCGGTTCAGGCTACGCGCAGCCCAGTTATGCGCTGCAAATCACTGGGGCGGGCGCCGGCACAGCGACCTCAAACGCTACCTCCACGGTGAGCGGCCTTACCTTGACCAATGGAGGTTCGGGTTACACTGCGGCTCCGACGGTAGTCATTAAAGATCCGCTCAATGTGGGCTCGGGCGCCGCGGGCAGTGCGACCTTGGCTGGAGGTCAACCCCTCGATTACGGAGCGGTGTATATGCTGACCGCCCTCGCCTACACCAAGAATGGGAATGGTGCGCAGTCGATGGCGCAGATGGAGGCCGCGGTAAGGCCACCTTCGCAATTCAAGCTCGCAGGAGCGCTGACTCTCGCCGGGCCGTCTCCTGTATTTGGGTCTCCGAATTCAAATAATTTCGTGATTAACGGCAACGATGCCAATAGCTGTGGCCAAACCGCCAATGCAGCCTTGCCGTCGATCGGGGTCGATGACAACCCCAACAGCCCGACTTCTCCAACGGCACAGGTCGATGTAATCAGTGCGTTAGGCAAGCCGAATAACTATATTGGAGCGCAATCTTCGCCAGACGTACAAAATGTATACGGCTCGATTCCAAGTCCGGCGGCTCTCAACGCCGAGGTTACCGACATTGCGAGCCAACCATCAACGGTCAATCTAACCGGTCCGGTCACCAGCCTAGCCAATCCTGGAACCGCGGCGAACCCGGTGAACACGGTGGTGAATGGCAACCTGACGCTCAGCGGAAATCCCAGTGGATATGGGGTGCTGGTGGTCACCGGCAATTTGACGTTGAGCGGCAACTTCACCTGGACTGGGGTGATCCTGGTGATCGGAACGGCCACCGTTAACAACAATGGCGGCGGCAACGGCCAGATCATCGGCGCTATGTACATCGCCAATACCAGCGGCGGTGGGAATACGCTCGGGTCCCCGACTTTTAACTGGAACGGTGGCGGCGGCAACGGCATTCAGTACGACCACTGCTGGGCCGACAATCTGCTCAACAAGTTTCCGCCACCTCCCAATACGAGCCCACTACAAGTGTTGAGCTCGCGCACGCTTGAATACTAGATCGTAGGTTCGATTCCTACCGCGCTCACCATGTTTTCAGGAAAGTTGGGGCCACGACATGCGGATGGAACTTGGACATACGCCGACCGGGGGGCCGATCCTTCGCTGGGAAGCGAAGGCATGAGCTCCCCATATCAAGTGGTGCTTGGTGGGAAGGATGAGTTACTTATCTCTCGACTGCAACCTACGGTCCGCAACCGCCCTTCGGATCGGTGTTGCCGACTGCCGAGGCCACGGTGACGAAAACTGGTTGCGAAGTGATGCCGTTATAGCTAGCCGTGAACTGGTAAGAACCCTGGATTGCCCACGTAGCGGATGTACCGCTGGGAGTGGTGTCGACCCATGAGCAAACAAAGGGAGCGACTGCGGTTACCAGACCGGTAGCGTTGAAGGTGACTGTATTGGGCGGTGCCGGCAGCGGATTGCCCAGATCGTCGGTGCCAACGGGGGTCGCTGTGAAAGTGACCCTGCGGGTAATGTCCTGGCTGTTCCCGGTACTGTAGACACCCAGCGCGTGGAGCTGAACCAACCCGCCTGCGCCAACCAAGTTGGAGGAAGGCTCTGCGCTAAGAGTGATGGTCCTCAGGTTTCCGATGGCCGGTGTCCCACCACAACTAGACAGTAAGAAGGCCATCATCGCGATCAATCCAACCAATATGGTTATGCGTTTCACTTGAACATCCTCCGCCTGATAAGGTCGAGCGCCTCGCTTGGAAAATTTCTTTTTCGGCTTACCATGGGAATATCGCATAGGTAACTGGGGCTGCCAAGTTACTCTAGTTTTAGCTCTAGAGTGCGTCCCCATTTCGGGACAACTAGGATGGAGTGACTTGAAGCAGATACCAATATCCCTAAGAGCAGTGAATCTAGATGGTTGCGGTTAGCGCTCGATGCAGTAGGAACAGGCCGGACGCGCGACGTCTCCTTAAATTCTCAACTTCTAAGGCCAGACGAAGGTATAACCAAACGAAGGGAACATCTGGGGTTCTGCGCGAACCGGACGTTCGCGCGGTTCGCCCCGGACTACGGTTTGCTCCGCCCCAACCCCGGAGCGGCAACTGCCTGGCGGCGGCCCAGGGGAATGGCGGCCAAATCCACCCAGTTATATTGGGCTTCTTCGCGGACGAACGTGAGGTCGCGGACTTCGAGACAGCGTCCGCCGTTGAATTCTTCCCAGCGGGTGCGGGCCACGCGGTAGGCGTACTGCGCCTGGTCCTCAGCGCCCATTTTTACGATCGTCAGATGCGGCATGTAGGGCCACTCTTCATGGCAAAGGAGCGCGCTGGTATTGAGCAGATCGTGCAGCTCGCGCATGCGGTAAGCTGCGTGGGCCACGCGGATGAATACAGTCGGAGTTACCGGTATGAAAGTTTCCACCTCGCCGAGGGAAACCTCGAACGGCTCAACTTCCCGGCAAAGTCTTTCGAGCGCGGCCAGCGCCGCCGGTTCGGGGCCGCACAGAAAGCGGGGGGGCAGCAGGGTCACGTGAGCGGCCAGATGAGGAAGTTCCGGATGCAGTTCCCGACGGAGGTTCTCGACAAACTCTCCAATCTGATTCTTCACGTACGCTACTAACGCATAACGCTGCTGCGTAGGCATGGCCAACTACACATTATAAACTTTGCGCGGGATGCGCGCTGGGGCGCGCCTGTCCTGGCCCTCGCCGGAATCAGGCATAGTTTAGAATGAAGGAAGTCGGGGCGTAGCGCAGCCTGGTAGCGCACCTGCCTTGGGCGCAGGGGGTCGTAGGTTCAAATCCTATCGCCCCGACCAATATCTCCCGCATTTGTAACGGCGCGGGAAGCATCAGGGCCAAGATTTTATAACTCGGGTCCAACTTACGCCGATTAACTTGTGAAGCAAACATCCGATCCTTAATGCCTGAGCTCGAGAGAAGACTTGTTCGCTCTCGCAGCCTCCCGGAAATCACGACGCACTTGCTCTTCATGTTTCAGGACCTTGTTAAGTTCCTGAACGATCTCCAGCAACTTATCGGGATCTTTTGCCGCCAGCGCGGCGTTGGCCAACTCTCTCCAGTTCTTGCGCTCTCTTCCAGCCATAGTGCATTTCCTCCGAAAGGTTGGCTTTGGTAGGGAAAAATCGCGGGCGCAGTGATCGGGGTAGCGTATTAGCCTCGACAACGCACTCCTGGCAGGCAGGGCGACCCCGCCTGCCAGGATCTGTACGATCAGAAATGGAAAACGATTCCAGCGGAAGGTTGCGCCGTGTGCGTCCAGCTGTCGGTGTTCAAGGCCGTCAATCCGAAGTCCGGATTCTTGTACACAAAACCTCTATATTCAGCACGCAAAGAGAAGTGCCGGCTCCAGGCATAATCAGCGCCTGCTCCGTACAAGAAGGCGCCTCTCGCCTGAGTGCTGGCTCCGGGAACAAACCCGCCCTGGTTGCCGGTAGGATCAAAGATCAGACCGCCGCCGCCCGCGAGCGCGTAAGTGCTGACCCTTCTAATGCGCAGTGGAAGGTTCACTACCAAATCCCCAGTTACAGCGTGCACATTGGCCTGCACTCTGGATTCTCCGAAACCGCCAAAATACTTTTGAGTATTCCGGTCGTAACCATAATTCCCTTCCGCAGCAAGCCAACGGTTGATGTGATAGCGGTACCCGACAGAGAGGCCACCGGTTTCTGACGTGGTTCGCGAAATTCCCTGGCCGCTGCCATCCTTCGTGAAAAAGCCCGTGCCCTGGAGGCTGATCTCCGAACGCGTTCCTTCCTGAGCGGTGGCGGCAAGAGTTAATAGGATGACAAGGCTTGCAAGCAAAGTTGCAGTTCGTCGCATCGTGTGTTCCTCCATATTGGATGTGCAGCTACGATTCCGGCCGCGATAGTCACGGTGTACGAATCGTCTTTCGTCCTCAATAGAGGCAAGTAAGATGCCAAGGTCGCGTTTGTCCAGTGAAGTCGTCAAATACTTGAGCGAATGAAGGTTACGCTGCGGAAGCAGGATTTCGCGGAGACCGACTGTCGAGCGTTCGACATGACGATCTGACAGGTGACGAAACTTGTGACATTTTCTTCGAAGCGTTCTGCCTCTTTATTACATCTGAACGACTGCACATGGTCGCGTGATTACATCTGCCCGACTGCACATCGTCGCGTGATCGGATAGCCCGAAGTTTTCGGTGCGTTTGTCCTAACGAGGGCGTCGCTGCGCGAGGAGTCGCGTTGAACGGAACGCAATAATAGTTGAACGGAATGCCATGATAGAGGTTAGAGAATGAGTTCTTCTTCGCTGATAGACTCCGCAATTGACTTTCAGGAGCCACCGAGCGTAAGACCGCGACAGCAAAGCGAAAGTGAACGGCTGAAGCTGCTCCTGGACTTGACGAACACCCTGGTCTCCAATCTGGGGTGTCGCGATCTTCTTCGTACGGTCTCGGCGAGTATTCGGCAAGTGATGCGCTGTGACACTGTGGGCGTGTGGCTGCCGGATGCGGAACGGGTCCATTTGCGCCAACTTGCCCTGGATTTCCCGGGAAGCAGGGGGTTCGTGAAGGAGGATTTGCTGCACCCGGTCGAAGGGTCTGTGCTAGGGGAGGTATTTAAGAGCGGCAAGCCGATTGTTGTAGGTGTCATGAGCGAGCAGATAGCGCCGGGGCAGTCTCCGGAGGCTCATGCCGAAGCCCTCGAGTCTGGATGCGCTGTGCCTTTGATCAGCCGAGGGCGGACGCTCGGCGTTCTGACGCTCGGCAGCCGGGTCGAGAACGCAATCAGCCCCGACGACGTTGATTTCCTGATGCGAGCGGCGGGGCAAATAGCGATCGCTATTGAGAACGCCTTGGCCTATCGCGAGATTGCCCAATTGAAAGACAAGCTGGCGCAGGAAAAGCTGTATTTAGAAGATGAAATTCGCGGCGAGATGGACTTCGAGGGAATTGTGGGGCAGAGTTCGGCTCTCCGCCATGTTTTAAGTCTGGTTGAAACCGTGGCCCCCAGCGACTCAACCGTGTTACTTCTGGGTGAAACGGGTACGGGAAAAGAATTGATTGCGCGCGCCATCCATGACCGCAGCCGGCGCAAGGATCGGACCTTTGTAAAACTGAACTGCGCGGCGATTCCGACCGGGCTGCTGGAGAGCGAGCTTTTCGGGCACGAACGCGGCGCTTTCACCGGTGCGATTGCCCAGAAGACCGGCCGGCTGGAACTGGCTGACCAAGGCACGCTGTTCCTGGACGAAGTCGGTGACATTCCGATTGAGATCCAGCCCAAGCTGTTGCGGGCTTTGCAGGAACGTGAGTTTGAAAGGCTGGGCAGCAATCGAACCCAGCACGTCGATGTGCGACTGGTAGCGGCGACCAACCGTGACCTCGACAAAATGATGGAGAACCGTGAGTTCCGCAGTGATTTGTATTATCGCCTGAACGTTTTTCCGATCCGCATCCCACCGTTGCGTGAACGTCCGGAGGACATTCCTCTTCTAGTGCGCTACTTTACACAGAAGTACGGCCGCCGTATGCAGAAGCAGATCGAATCGATTCCCGCCGCGGCCCTGAGAAAGCTATCGAGTTGGCATTGGCCGGGGAACATTCGTGAGCTGGAAAATTTCATCGAGCGTTCGGTGATCCTTACTCACGGCACAGCGCTACAAGCTCCCATCGCCGCGCTCAGCAGCGATGGCAGGAGCGTTCCAGTTACGGGCACGCGCGAGGCCCATGAACGCGATGAAATCGTCCGCATCTTGAAACTCACAAACGGGCGGATCGCAGGCCCCGACGGTGCTGCCGTACGAATGAACATCAAGCGCACCACGCTGATCTCGCGCATGAAGAAGCTCGGCATCGACCCCAGAAAAGTTTCTTGACCCCTAGTCGGGCCATTTTGTGTGGCTTTGCCGATGACGTCGATCTGGCCGTGCTCCAATTCCGACAGCTGTCGATGATGCTTTCGACATTCTTCGACAGACCCGCCGTCGGGGTTTCCCCCTAACCAATGGATTCAACAGTTTTGCCAGCGCGCCTGGGACCGTGGCTTTGGCAAGCTAGTTGCGATGTCACAACCGCAACATGTTCAGGATTTCCACTATCGAGACGCAGTCACGACGCACGCTAGTCGTGGAAGGGACCTTCATCGGACCCTGGGTCCCTGAGCTTCGCAGAACCTGGAGGGATGCAGGCCGCGAACTAGCCGGACGCAAACTGGTCATTGATCTGTGCAACGTCACCGTCATCAGTCACGATGGTGAAGAAGCAATTTTTGGTCTGATGAAAGAAGGGGCGGAGTTTTCGTGCGGCGGGGTTCTCATGAAGCACGTGCTGAAACAACTGGCGTGGAAGAAACAGCAGGAATCAGTTCGGAGGTGAATATGGCGGCGGCAACCCACATAGCGAGTCCAGCGCCACACGCGAGCAGCGATGATTTCGGCCGAATCTTCAGCGAAGAGATGGACGAACTGTATCAGCTGTCGTTCCTGCTGACTGGGGACCACGAGAAAGCTGAGCAGTGCTTTGTTTCCGGACTGGAAGATTCGGTGAACGGGAACCGCGTTTTCAAGGAATGGGCGCGCTCATGGGCTCGGCGGGCGGTCATTCAGTGCGCCGTGCGAGCGGTCAATCCGAGGCCAATGGAAGAGGGCGATCCCTTGCCCTTCAACGGCAGTCGCGACCGGTGGGCAAACGAACGGGAAGAAACGGCTGCGATTCTTGGCCTCAGGCCATTCGAGCGCTTTGTATTTGTCATGACGGTTCTTGAACGTTACTCCGATCAGGACTGTTCGGTTCTTCTGGGGTGCTCGAGGCGGGACGTGGTGGCAGCGCGAATTCGAGCGTTTCAGCAACTCGAAACCAGGTCGACGGTTACCTTGAGCGGTATCTAATTGCGACTTTCTCCGCCGTGAACAACCCTCGCGAAGCCCTAGACATCCTTGAGGACGTTGAAGGAGATGAGCAAAATGCGGACGACTGGAGTGAGCCCAAATGGGGCCAGGATTGCGCAGCAGTCTGATGAATTCGGGGTAGGGGCCTGGCAGAGACTACGTGTGCAACGACAGTATCCGATTCTGAATCCCTGCGATCTTGCCGAGCATCTTTAGTGAAAATGGCGACTTTTGAGGATGCCAACATGAAACGCTTTTCAGTTGTTCCTTTGGTTCTGCTGGTTCTATTCATTTCGCTCGTAGTCACGGGGTGCAGCAATACCGAGGCCAAGCAAGCGACTCCACAAGCGATGCCGGTGAAAACGAAGATTATTGATCTGGCAGCGGTGCCGCGCAGCGATGAATATGTGGCCACGATCAAGTCGCGGCGTTCGGCCAGCATTCAGCCGCAAGTGGATGGTTCGCTGACCAGAATTCTGGTGAAATCCGGCGATCGTGTGAGTGCCGGACAGGTTTTGATGACGATCGATCCATTGAAACAGCAGGCGACTGTGGACCAGCAACGCAGCACCGAAGCGCAAAAGAAAGCACTCGTGGATTACAACAAGACGGAAATGGACCGGCAGAAGGGGCTGTATGAAGGCGGAGTGGCAAGCAAGCAGAATTATGACTTCGCCGTGCAGGCGTACGAGAATTCCAAAGCAGACTGGGAGTCAGCGCAAGCCGGGCGTGTTACTCAAGAACGCCAGCTCGCATACTACCACCTGACCGCGCCATTCGCGGGCATCGTTGGGGACATTCCGGTTCACCTCGGTGACTACGTTTCTCCGCAGACGTTGTTGACCACGGTGGACGAGAATGCAGATCTAGAGGCCTACATCTACATTCCGACGGAGAGATCAGGTGACATTCGCCCGGGTCTTCCTGTGCAAATCGTTACCAGCCGTGGCGAAACCATCGAAAATACAAAGATCAACTTTATTTCGCAGCAGGTGGACAACGGGATCCAGGGCATCCTGGTCAAAGCCCCAATCCACAAGTCGCTGGACACATTCCGCAATGAGCAATTAGTGAAAGCGCGCGTGGTGTGGAGCACCTCGCCGACGCCGACGGTCCCGGTACTGGCGGTCACTCGCATCGGAGGGCAGTCGTTTGTTTACGTGGCGGCCGCATCCGACAAGGGAACCGTGGCTAAGCAACGCGCGGTTACGCTCGGCGACACTATCGGCAATGACTATGCCGTGATGAGCGGATTGAAGGCCGGGGACCAGGTCATCGTCTCGGGGATTCAGTTCCTGATCGATGGCGTGCCTGTAAAACCAATCAGTTAAGCAGTCGGATTTCCGCTGACCCGCGTTGTGCCGCAGCGTCAGCAGAGAAGGAAGAAATCCCTTGGTAGATTTTTTTATTCGACGGCCGATTTTTGCGACGGTTTGCGCGTTGCTGATCATTCTGGCGGGCGCGGTCTCCATTCCCACGCTGCCGATTTCGCTGTATCCAACGCTAGCGCCTCCGCAGGTCACTGTGACCAGCAACTACGTGGGCGCCAACGCCAGCGTGGTCGAATCCGCGGTGACTACGCCGCTGGAACAGCAGATCAACGGTGTGGAGGGGATGCATTACATCACCTCGACGAGCTCGAACGACGGCACCAGCAACATCAACGTAGTCTTTCGCACCGGATACGATTTGAACATCGCGGCCGTAGACGTCCAGAACCGCGTGGCCACCGCGCAAGGCCGCCTGCCGCAGGAGATCAAGAACACCGGCGTGACCATTACAAAGGCGAATCCAAATTTTGTCTTCGCCGCCGGATTCTATTCGCCTGACAACAGTCTTTCGAACCAGTACATCTCCAACTACCTGGATGTTTACGTCAAGGATGCGTTGAAGCGCATCCCCGGCGTGGGCGATGTTTTAATTTTCGGTGAGCGCAAATACGCAATGCGCGTCTGGCTGGACCCCACGAAACTAGCGGCGCGCCAATTGACGGCGGCCGACGTGGTCTCGGCGCTGCAGGAGCAAAACGTTGAAATCCCGGCGGGTCAGTTGGGACGCCCGCCAGCGGACCCGAAGCAAACCTTCCAGGTGACTCTGCGCGTGGTGGGGCGACTCTCCGATCCAAAAGAGTTCGAGAACATCATCCTCAAAAACACGCCCAACGGCATCGTGCAATTGAAGGATGTCGGCCGTGCGGAGATCGGCGCGGAAAGCTACGACACCAATCTTATGTACAGCGGGCATGAAGCCATCGGCGTCGGTGTTCAGCAGCTCTCGAATGCCAACGCGCTCGATGTGGACAAGAAGGCCAAAGCCGCGCTCGAAGAACTTTCCAAATCGTTCCCTCCGGGAATTAAGTACGTGATCGCCTTCGACACGACGACGGTGGTTGGCGACTCAGTGAAGGAAGTTGTCACTACGTTGGAAGAGGCGGTCCTCATCGTCATCGTTGTGATCTTTCTGTTTCTGCTGGACTGGCGCGCCACCATCATCCCTGCGGTGACGATACCGGTATCGTTAATTGGAACTTTCGCGTTCATCAATATATTCGGCTTCTCGATCAATTCGTTGACACTCTTCGGGATTACCCTCGCGACTGGACTGGTGGTGGACGACGCGATCGTAGTCATCGAAAACGCGCAGCGGCACATCGACGCAGACCACACCGATCCGCATGCGGCAACTTCCGCGGCTATGGCGGAAGTGGCGAGCGCCGTCGTGGCCACGTCATTGGTGCTTATTTCGGTGTTCGTGCCGGTGTCATTCTTCCCCGGCACGACGGGAATTCTCTACAAGCAGTTCTCTTTGACCATTGCGTTTTCAATCGCTATCTCGCTATTCAACGCTCTGACTCTGTCGCCAGCTCTGGCCGCGATCCTCCTGCGCAGCGAAGAGAAAAAGTATTCGGTTTTTGATTGGACGCATATCGGATGGCTTTCGAGCGCTTATCGGAAGTTCGCTCATGGCGTCAGTGCGGGAATTCAGGGCCTCGCGAACGGATACGGAAAAGCCATTTGCAGGGTGCTGAACTATCGCTACGCGATGATCCTGCTGTTCTTCATTGGTTTGGGCGCGACGGCCTACATGTATGTTCACGTGCCGACCGGGTTCGTGCCCCAGGAAGACCAGAATTATTTCATCGTCGTGGTGCAGGCGCCGCCGGGTGCATCGCTAAGCTACACCACGAATATCGCTCACGAAGTTGAGAAGGTGCTACTCGCCGACCCCGACGTGTTCGGCACTTTCGCCGTCCCTGGGTTTTCTCTCTCCGGAGGCAGTTCGTCGAACTACGGCCTGGTGTTTGCTCCGCTTAAGCCCATAGACGACCGCAAAGGTAAGGGTCACGGTGCCAGCGATATTGTCGCGCGCGTCTCGCCGAAACTCTTTGCTATTCCAGGAGCGATCGCGGTTGCCTTCGAACCGCCCGCGGTCAATGGCATTGGGAGCTTCGGTGGATTTCAATTCGAATTGCAAGATCTGGGCCGCAATACGTTGCAGGATGTCGACACAGTCGCGCACAAGATTGTTGCCGGCAGTCGCCAGCGCCACGATCTACAGGGCTTGTTCACCAGCTTTACGGCTAACGATCCGCAGCAATTGGTGGAGATCGATCGCGAGAAAGCCAAAGCTATTGGGGTGCCAATTAATCAGATTACGCAAGCGCTCGGCGTGTACATGGGCTCCGAGTACGTAAATGATTTTGATTTCAACAATCGGTCGTACCGGGTTTACGTACAGGCCGACCTGCCGTTTCGTATGAGCGCTCGTGACCTGCGCCAATACTACGTGCGTTCTGATACGAACGGATTGGTCCCTCTGGCAAACATCGTCGCCTTGAAAGAGACGTCCGGACCGCAGGTGATCAATCACTACAACCTGTTTCGATCGGCGGAAATTGACGGCGCCGCCGCCCCCGGATTCAGTTCCGGTCAAGGCCTGCAGGCCATGGAGGAATTGTCGAAGCAGAACATGCTGCAAGGGATGACTTACAGCTGGACGGGTCTAGCGCTGGAAGAAGTGGAAGCCAGCGGCAAAGCCATCATCATCTTTGGGCTCGGCATTCTGGTCGTCTATCTCACCCTTTCGGCGCAGTACGAGAGCTTCGCTCTGCCTTTCATCATCCTGCTTGCGGTGCCTATGGCGGTGTTGGGTGCGCTGCTCCTCATTTCTGCACGCGGATTGGTGGACGACGTTTATGTACAAATCGGCCTGGTCATGTTGATCGGGCTTTCGGCGAAGAACTCTATTCTGATCGTCGAATTTGCCGAACAATTGATCGCGCAGGGGCGCAGCATCACCAACGCTGCCATTGAGGCCGCCGAGCTGCGTCTTCGTCCAATCTTGATGACTTCGTTCGCGTTCTTATTCGGCGTCCTGCCGCTGTACTTCGCGTCTGGTGCAGGCAAGCTGGGACGGCACTCGGTTGGGACCGCGATCGTCGGCGGCATGTTATTTTCCACCGTTTTGAACCTGTTCTTTATTCCGGTGCTGTACGTAATTCTGAAGACAGTGCTGGTCTCGCTGTCGAGAAAAAAGGCGAAAGTAGAACTGAAAGAGCAGGAGTTGCAAGTGTCCTAAACTTGCAGATGGCCAAATTCACGAGGCGAGGAGTACACTTTCGTCGCGTGCTGTTTGGGGTTCGAAGGGGCGCTCACGCGCGGCGGCCGGCGGAGACCCAAAGAATCCGGATCAAGGGATAGCAGAGAAATAAAGGTAAACATGCCATCGCGTCGCCGCCGCTCAGAGATGCTCGTGGTGCTACTCTTCGCGATTATTCAGGTCCTCTTATTTGTTCTTTTCAGTTCCCATCGGGCGGTGGCACAAACGCAGCTAGCTGCCCCGAGTCGCAGTGAAGCCTCACCAGCACTGGTTGTTGGTTTTGTGGGAGGCTTCGTACATAGCGACGACCGTCGCCATGCGGAAGTGCAGGTGGCGCAACAGATTGAGGCAACTTACGGCAATGGTGTTCGTGTTCAGATATTCGAAAATCGACGAAGGGCAGACGCCCATAAATTCATCCTCGACTGGTTGATTAGGGAAGGAAACGGCGATCTCACCGACGAAGCAAAGCAAAGGACGCGTGTCATCCTGTTCGGCCATAGCTGGGGCGCTTCGGCCGTGGTCTCTCTGGCCCGCGAACTCGAGGGAGATGGCATCCCTGTTGTTCTAACAATCCAGGTTGACAGCGTCACGAAAAATGGAGAGGACGATTCACTTGTTCCGGCTAACGTTGCCGAAGCCGTCAATTTCTATCAAACCGGCGGTATTCTGCACGGGCGCTCCAGGATCAGGGCGGCAGATCCATCTCGCACTTTGATCCTTGGCAATTTCCGCTTCACCTACGAAAAGGAACCTGCTGAGTGTCGCGCCTATCCGTGGTACGACCGCCTTCTGTTTAAGGGACACACTGCTATCGAATGCGACCCGGCGGTTTGGTCCCAGATTGAAACACTGATCCGAACGCGGCTGCCGTCAGTTCCTCAACCGGCGCAGACCCAGATAGCGATCCGAGCTGGGAACTAGACGACACTCCGTGCCTCGTGATCCCACTTTTTTCTGGCTTCACCCCAGCCACTCAATGAGGAGCTGGTTCAGCCGGTCGGGCGCGTCCAATGGAATCCAGTGACTGGCGTCATCAATCTGCTCGTAGCGCCACCGTGCTTTCACGAATTGTCCCGACATCTTCATGCGTTCACCGTCGAGGTAGTGATCCTTTGATGACCAGATGCCGAGAGTTGGAGCTTCCACGGGCGGCAGTTTGGGAGGCTGCTCCGGCAGGCGCGGCGCGAGGTTCGCGCGGTACCAGTTGAGCGATGCCTTTAGAGCACCTGGTCGGGACAGATCTGAGATGTAACGATCGACGTCACCATTGCCTCGGAGCATTTCCCGGAACAGCGCCCAGTCGTCGCGCTGCAGCCACGCCTCCGCAATTCCCTCGAACTGAAAAAACAGCATGTACCAGGCCATCTCCCGCTGCCGCAACGTGTATGGCGCAAGTGGATGTGGCACCGAAAGAACGACAAGCCTGCGAACGCGACTCGGGTGAGCAGTCGCCATCAGCCATGCCACAGCGGCTCCCCAGTCGTGAGCAACAATGTCGGCTGCGTCGATATCTAACGCGTCGAGAATACCGACCAAATCGGCGACCACGTTTTGCAGGGAATATGCGGCCACTCCTTCCGGGCGATCGGAGCGCCCGAAGCCACGCTGGTCGGGTGCGATGGCGCGGAAGCCATTCGCGAGAAGGAATGGAATCTGGTTGCGCCAAACATACGAAGAGTCCGGCCACCCATGTAGCAAGACCACCGGCTTACCACTGCCGTGATCATTTACATGAAGGGAAACGCCGTCTCGCGGAATATGGTGCTCCGTGTACTGAGGCGTCGATGGACTTGCTGGAACCGGCAGACTTTCGTGTTCAAGACCTGCGCCAAACGTTGTTTTTGTGAGGGCAGCGGCGGCTGCCAGTACGCCGCCAAACCCAGCAATGAACGAACGACGGGAATCGGCGGATTTTTGTTTACTCTGATCGCTCATATGCCCTTCTCCATCAAGTGGAAAATACGATTTCTTCGCGATCTGTCATCCTCCGCTTTGTGGCAAGGCCTCATTCAGGACTGTTAAATACCTTCTGGTCAATGAACGTGTAGAACCTTGACACGCGACCATCACGCTCTTCGAGAAAGTCTGTTCCCGTGTAGTGGAACGGTTGACCTGGCATCCCGCTTCCCCACCGGCAAGTCGCTACGTTGTGCATGATCTGGATCTCACCCGTTACCGTGTAGCGGTAATCTCGGAAGTGTTTGCGTATCTCTGTAGCGGCTTCATTGATGCCCTCGCGGCCCACAATGCGACCGCCGGGATGAATCCAAAGGCAATCATCGGCGTAAGACTTCGCAAGCATTGCCGCACGTTTGATGGGATCGAGCTCTATAAAAATCTCATTGAAGTTGCGCATAAGCAGTTCAGAGGCAGTTGCCTTCATAAATGGATCCTCCTTAAACATCGTGCGAGACAATTTAACTAAATAGACCAAACAGCTGCTCTTCGTCTTCAAGCTAGTTTGCGGCTGGCTCTGCGGAGCCTTGTGTTTGTTTCTCCCGCAGCGTTTTCAACGCGCCCCTATTTGAACTGGGCCCACTTTCTTCGCGAGTCGTTCGCGGACCGCAGGCACGACGCGGGCCCACCTAAGCGGCTCCGGCCTTTGTAACCAACACCATGCGGAAGCGCGCCTTGCCTTCCATCATGCGAGCGTAGGCCTCAGCAGCTTGTTCAAGAGGAGCCGTTTCGATCATGGGGCGAATATTTTCCAGGACGCTGAAAGCAAGGGTGTCCTCGCTTTCAATCGGCGTCCCCGTTAAGCTGCCGTAGATCGAGCGCCCTCCAAACACGAGCGGGAAGGCATTCAGCCGGATTTCGTCGTTTGGAACTCCGACGACGATCAGCTTGCCTCGGGCCGCGAGACCGGCCACCAGCGGACCCATCGCGCTGCCGCTGGGTGCTGTTGCGAGGATCGCCCTCGCCCCGCCCATACGCTGTAGTACCGCTGCGGCGTCGTCAACTGCGGTATCGATATAGACGTGCGCGCCCAAATCCTTTGCAAGCTTTTCCTTATCGCTTCCCTTCCCGATCGCTACAGTACGGAATCCCATGTGCCGTGCGAACTGTACACCCAGATGCCCAAGACCGCCAATCCCCTGCACGGCGATCAAGTCTCCACCGCGCAAGCCAGCGTTGCGAAGAGCGTTGTAAGTTGTAATGCCCGCGCAGAGGAGAGGAGCGGCTTCCGCGGATGTGAGCTCATCCGGAACCGAAGAGAGCGTACGTGCTTCAGCGATCATCACTTCCGCATATCCTCCATCGGTAGTTACTCCCGACACCACCGGGTTCTGACAATTCACGATGTCTCCGCGCCGGCACGGTTCGCACACCCCGTCTTCTCCGGCAATGAGGCCGACACCAACTCGTTGACCGATTTTCCATCTCGAAACCCCGCTGCCTAGCGCGTCAATGCGGCCAACGACTTCATGTCCAGGAACCCGCGGCAAAGTTAGACCGGGGTACGCGCCCATAATCGTGGCCGCATCGGTGTGACAGATTCCGCATGCTTCCACGCGAATGCGAACCTGGCCAGATCCCGGCTCGGAGATTTTCCGTTCCACTACTCGAAGCTTGCCCGGCTCATATACTTCGACCGCTTTGTAAGTGTCTTTCACGTGAATTTTCTCCTCATCTTCAAGCTTGTCGCAGATGGCTTCGACGGAGTCAACCCGCCTGTGTGTGAACCTGGTCCACTTCCTCCGCGAGTCGCTCGCGCACGGCGGGCGCAACGCGAGTCCCAATCGCTTCAATGGCTCGCATGAGTTTGCCATGCGGCAGAGAGGCCGCGTTCATTTGAAAACTTAGGCGGGAGATGCCGCCCAGCACATCGTTGTAGTGGATGACTTTTTCAATTGCCTCTTCGACGTTGCCCACGAGCAACGCTCCCTCAGGGGTTCGCTGCGCTTCGAAATGAGCACGAGTGACTGGCGGCCACCCGCGCTCCTTCGCGACAGAGGCGAAGGCGCGGACGTAGCCCGGAAAGAATTCGTCGATAGCCTGCTGCGTCGTTGGTGCGACGTAGCCCAGGGCGTGTACGCCGACTTTTAGTCGATCGGGCGAGTGTCCGAATTGCTTACCGGTTTCCCGGTAGAGATCGATGAGCGGCCGGAATCGCCGCGGCTCACCTCCAATGATTGCTACCATTAGTGGAAGACCGAGCGCGCCGGCACGAGCGAACGACTTCGGAGTCCCGCCAACTCCCAGCCATATCGGCAGAGGATTCTGCATCGGTCGCGGGTACACGCCCTGTCCTGTCAGTGGGGCCCGATGTTTGCCGGACCAGTGGACGTGCTCATTCTCACGGATCTTCAGCAGCAGATCGAGCTTCTCTGCAAAAAGAGAGTCGTAATCCTCCAGCTTGAAGCCGAACAATGGAAAAGAATCCACGAACGAGCCGCGGCCCACGACCATTTCCGCCCGGCCTTGCGAAAGAAGATCGAGGGTGGCGAAGTTCTGAAATACGCGTACCGGGTCGGCTGAACTCAGGACCGTTACAGCACTGGTGAGTCGTATGCGGTGCGTTCGCGACGCCGCCGCTCCGAGAATGACCGCGGGCGCCGAATCGAGATAGTCGCGGCGATGGTGCTCGCCGATTCCAAACACGTCCAACCCAACTTGATCGGCATACTCGATCTCTTCCACCAAGTTGCGCAGACGATCCGACGCACTGACAGCAAGACTGGCGTCGTCGTATGCCGCCGCAAAGCTATCGATGCCAATTTGCATTTGCGTCTTATCCAATTCCGTGATCATTTTGCGTTTTGCTCCTTACTGCTCCTGAACCGTGTTGGTTGTTTCTCAAGTTTCTCTGCTGCAAGCAGCCCGAGTCTCTTGAGCGATCGGTAGAGCTGCTCCTTCTCCTTCTCAGATAGCGGTGCCATGAGCACCTCAAGGTCCTTTGCGTGCCGCTCAAAAGACGACGCCGCTAGCTTTTTACCTTTCGTCGTGAGCTCCACGACCCGCGCCCGCCTGTCACTTGGGCTCGACTTACGAACAATCAGCTCGAGTTTCTCGAGCCGGTCAACTGCCGCGGTCATCGAGCCGCTGGCCAGGCGCACCTTCTCTTGGATCTCCGTGATCGTGAGCTGGCCCTTGTGCAACAGGGCTTCGAGCGCCGCGAAATCCGTGAGACACAGCCCCGTGTTCACGATGCTCCGCTCAGCCAGGAGGCTCAGCGCTCGATGACTCTTAAAAATCACCAGCCAGAGCCGGGGCGCTGTAATGCGATCGCGCTTCTTCATTCAGATCGTTCCCTTTCGCTCCAAATCAGGCAGCTTGTGGCTGGCCTTGGGCGCTGACGCGGTTCCCCGCGTGCGAAGACAACAGGCGATCTATGGAGGCTGCTCCTGCGCCGCGAATCATCAGAAAAGCCGAAGCCGCCAGCAGAAGGAGATGATACTCATAACCTTCTCCCTTCTGCGTTCCGGTCCAGTTCATAAAGAAACCGAAATTATGATGAATCATTGCGACGGCCACGATCATATTGCAAAAGGGTCCACAGGCTGCAACCCGAGTGAGCAGTCCGAAGATAAGACCCAACCCGCCGAGGAATTCTGCCGCAATGGCCAGAAATGCAAACGCGGCAGGAATGTGCAGGACCCCCGTGAAGTAGCCCATCGTGCCAGTGAAGCCGTATCCACCGAACCATCCAAGCGCTTTTTGGGCGCCGTGGGCGAAGAAGATCACTCCAAGCGCCAATCGAAGAATCGTGGTTGCAAAGTCGTTGTCGGTGGCAATCAGTTTACGAAACATAAAAATCTCCTCCATGGGGGCAAACAATGGATCAGATGATTATCCTTATATAAGGATTCTTTTTATCGAGGTAAGTGCGGGATCGAGCTTAAAGTCGGCGCCGCCGCTCGTGAACATGTTGCCCGTGGATAGCAGGAATTCACCACTGCAAACGAAGAACCTTTTCACGGCCCCGATGAATCTAGTATCCAAGGAGAAACTGAAATGCTTCTAACCCTAGCCGCGATTTGCGTTGGTGCCGTATGCGTGGCGATCGTAATTTGGTCCAGAAGAAGGAGAGCCCAACAGGAGATGGAGCAGCACACGATCACACCGGAAGCGCTGCATACCTTGTTGGACGCAAATACCGAGGTGCTTCTTTTTGACGTTCGCCAGCCACTCGATCTGTTAGCCAGTTCTGAGGTCATCCCTGGTGCAAAGAGGATTCCCCCAAAGGAAGTGCTTGAGAACCCAGAGCTCATCCCAAGGGACAAGGATTCCGTGGTTTACTGTACTTGCCCCAGCGATAAAACGAGCCGAGCAGTCCTGGGTCGAGCGCTTGCCTTGCATATCTTACGGATTAAAGTTCTAAAGGGAGGATTGGAAGCCTGGAAGGCGAAGGGCTATCCGGTCGAGCGATACAGCGGGCTTATCCAACTCGACATCGCAACCTAGCGTCAGCATAACTTTTCAGTATTGCGGCGCCCCAATAACATGATTGCGCGACCGAAATGTAGTTTTCTGTATCTAATCAAATCGTGCAGACAACCCAGAAAGTCTGTAATCATCTCTTTGCCAAGGACCGAGCCTAAGCATGGCTAAGCCAATCTTGCTGAGTGTGGATGACGACTCCGATGTTTTGCGCGCTATCGAGCGTGACTTACGGTCGCAGTACGGTGCTGAATATCGGGTGATCGGAAGCGATTCTCCTGAAGGTGCACTCGACCTCTTAAAGCAGTTGAAAGTGCGCAACGACAGCGTGGCCCTGCTGATTGCCGACCAGCGCATGCCGCGCATGGACGGCGTGGAATTCTTACAGCAGGCCATGGGAATCTATCCCGGCGCGAAGAGAGCGTTGCTCACCGCTTACGCGGATACGAATGCCGCGATCAGCGCCATCAATCAGGCCAGCATCAACTATTTTTTCCTGAAGCCGTGGGACCCTCCCGCGGAGCATTTGTATCCGCAGCTGGATGACTTGCTCGACGACTGGCAAGCCTCGTTCCGTCCCACGTTTCAAGGGATCCGAGTGTTGGGAACCCGATGGTCGCCCAAATCATACGAGTTGCGGGATTTCCTGGCGCGCAACCGCGTGCCATATCAGTGGATTGATGTCGAGACTGCCGCCAATGATCCTGAAACCAAGCAGCTTCTAGAGGCACTGGGCCCGGAGGTCGCCAATCTCCCTGTGGTGCTCTTCCCCGACGGGACCAAGCTTCTTGAGGGTGTGCCCGCGGACGTCGCACAAAAGGTCGGATTGCGGACACGAGCTCAAACCAGCTTCTATGATTTGGCCATCGTTGGCGGAGGGCCGGCTGGTTTAGCCGCTGCGGTTTATGGCGCCTCCGAAGGTCTGCACACAGTGATGGTTGAGCGGGAAGCGCCCGGCGGCCAGGCTGGAATGAGTTCCCGCATCGAGAACTATCTGGGATTTCCGACCGGGCTCAGTGGCGCGGATCTGGCTCGGCGCGCGGTGGTGCAAGCCCAGCGTTTTGGAGTGGAAATTCTGGCGCCGCAGGAAGTGGTCGGCGTTCGAACCGAGGCGTCTTACCGAATTATCAAGTTGGCGGATGGCAACGAGATCTCCTGCCACGCCCTGATGATCGCAACCGGAGTGCAGTGGCGGCGGCTTGAAGCTCCCGGAATCGACCGTCTGCAGGGTGCTGGGATTTACTATGGCGGCGGCGCGACCGAAGCCTTCTCCTGCAAGGGCGAGATCGTCTATGTGGTGGGCGGCGCAAACTCGGCGGGCCAGGCGGCTATGAACTTTGCCAGATACGCAGAGCGAGTCGTCATTCTTGTGCGCGGCGAGTCCCTTTCTAGCACTATGTCGCAATACTTGATCGACCAGGTTCAAGAGACGAAGAACATTCAGTTGTGGACCCACGCCAGCGTGGCCGAGGCGCATGGCGAAACACATCTGGAGGAGATTTCGGTGCTTTGTACCGATACCAACAAAGTCGAGCGGGTGCCGGCGAGCTCAATGTTCATCTTCATTGGAGCATTGCCGCGCACGGATTGGCTGGGAAATCTCGTCGAGCGGGACGAGCGTGGTTTTCTGTTGACTGGCCCTGATCTCATTCGCGACGGACAACGCCCCAGGGGATGGTCACTCGACCGTGATCCGTTCTTGCTCGAAACCAACGTTCCCGGGATTTTTGCGGTGGGCGACGTGCGTCATGGTTCAATAAAGCGGGTGGCTTCGGGAGTCGGTGAAGGATCGGTTGCAGTACAGTTCATCCATCAATATTTAAGCAAGGTTTAAATGACCCTGAAATCAGAACTGCTTCGCGTCCCTGTATTTGCCGATCTGCCTGACGATCAGCTTGAGTGGTTTCTCAGCCAGTGCGAGGAGCAACTACTCAAGCCGGGCGATACCTACATCCGCCAGGGTGATCCTGCCGAAACCATGTTTGTACTCCTTGAAGGAGAATTCCAGGCGAGAGGCGAGATTGCCGGTGAGACGTTTGCCTTTCCGCTCAAGCCTGGCGATGTTACCGGTGTTCTCCCCTTTTCACGGATGAAAAAAACCCCGATAACGGGACGAGCAGTCAGCAGTGGACGGTTGTTGCGTTTTCCTTCTGCGCAGTTCCCTCAACTTGTGCAGAAGATGCCGGAGCTAGCCACCAGATTGGTTGGCTTGATGTCCGACAGGATCCGCGAAACGACTCGCTTCGAACAGCAGCGCGACCGGCTGGCCTCTTTAGGGAAACTCTCGGCGGGGCTTGCACACGAACTCAACAATCCGGCTTCCGCCGCGAAACGCGCCACCAGCCAATTGCGTGACATGCTAAAGAAAATCAAGAGCGCGAGTCTCGAGTTGGGAAGGCGTGATCTGACGCCGGCACAGAAATCAGAAATTGAAAAAATGGAGGCTTCGTTCACGCAACCGGATGTAGTTCCACCCGATGCGCTGACCGTCAGCGATCTGGAAGACCAGATTGATTCTTTGTTTCGCAGTCACGGACAAAACGACTTATGGATGTTAGCTGCTGCCCTCGCACGACGAAACATCAAGCCGGAGGCGTTGGAATCGTTGTTTGCGAGTCTCGAAGCAGATACCGCCCGAGCCGCTTTGGTCCGGATCGCCGCTTCGGTGGAGGTGGCAACTCTGTTGCACGAAATCGAGAGTAGCACTTCTCGGATCTCAGATTTGGTCGGCGCGATCAAGGAATACACTTACATGGACCAGGCGGCGATCCAAAACGTCGATGTCGTAAAGAGCCTGGAAACCACACTTACAATCTTGAATCACAAGTTGAAACAAGGTGTGGCGGTGCAGCGCGATTACCAACGCGTTCCCCTTCTTGTGAATTCGTTTGGCAGCGAGCTCAACCAAGTCTGGACCAACATCATCGACAATGCCATCGACGCCATGGGCGGAAAGGGCGAGCTTCGAGTTCGGACTTACCGCGAAGATGCCTGCGTTGTAGTCGAGATTGCTGACAACGGCCCCGGGATTTCCGCCGAGGTAGAGCCCCACATCTTTGAACCCTTTTTCACTACCAAAGGAGTCGGACAAGGCACTGGCCTTGGCTTGGATACTGTCCAGCGAATTGTGAAGAAGCACCGGGGAACCATTCAGGTTAGTTCCAAACCCGGAGACACTCGTTTTCAGGTTTGGCTTCCGCTAGCCGACGCATCGACCTAGGATTGTGTCGCCTCGCTAAAACTTGAACGGATCCAGCATGAATTCGCCATGTGATGAAGCCGTAATCCGGTCAAGCAAAGATGCCAGTCCGTGCAGGCCGGAAGCAGGACCTTGGATCCTTGCCGCAACCATTCTCGGCTCCAGTCTGGCGTTCATCGATAGCACGGTCGTTAATGTCGCGTTGCCAGCGCTCCAAGCGAGCTTGCACGCAACCATTGTCGATGTGCAATGGGTGGTGGAGTCCTACGGATTATTCCTGGGAGCGTTGATCCTCGTCGGAGGCTCGTTCGGCGACCTGTTTGGCCGGCGGAACATGTTCGTAATGGGAGTAGTAATCTTCGCGCTGGCTTCCGCAGCTTGTGGCCTGGCTGCGAACATTCACCAGTTAATCATTGCGCGAAGTTTTCAAGGCCTGGGAGCTGCCTTCTTAGTCCCCGGCAGTCTTGCCATCATCAGCGCTTCTTACGACGAAAAGACCCGGGGTCAAGCAATCGGCACATGGTCCGGGTTCACGGCCATCACGACCGCCATTGGCCCGGTTGTCGGCGGCTGGCTGGTTGAGCACGCTTCGTGGCGCTGGGCATTTTTCATCAATCTTCCGCTTGCGGCGGTGGTGATTGCGGTCTCGCTGTGGCGTGTTCCCGAGAGTCGTAGCGTCACAGCTCGTCGAATAGACTGGCTGGGCGCACTGGTTGGCACTCTCGGATTAGGCGGGTTGGTGTTTGGATTCGTTGAATCTACAAATTTGGGTTGGAGCAACCCGCTGGTTTTCGGAAGTTTGATTGTAGGTCTCGTAAGCCTCGTCGTCTTCGTGCTTGTTGAATCCACAGAGACTTCGCCGATGGTCCCGTTGACATTGTTTCGATCCCGCAGTTTCAGCGGCGCCAATCTACTCACGCTCTTCCTCTATGCCGCCGTCGGAATTTTCTTCTTCCTGTTTCCGTTGAATCTGATCCAGGTGCAGGGCTACTCCGCTACCGCGACCGGCGCAGCCCTGCTGCCGCTGATCCTGCTGATTTTCTTTCTTTCCCGTTGGTCCGGTGGCCTGGTCGCGCGCTACGGTGCCCGACGCCCACTGATCATTGGCCCACTCGTTGTGGCAGCAGGTTTCGTTCTATTCGCTCTGCCGGGCGTGGGCGGCAGTTATTGGAAAACCTTCTTCCCCGCCATCATGGTGCTCGGTTTTGGCATGGCGGTCACAGTGGCTCCTCTGACTACGGTGGTCATGAGTTCAGTCGATCAGGACCACGCCGGCACAGCCTCGGGTATCAACAATGCTGTCGCACGCATTGCGGGGGTATTGGCCATCGCGGTCTTTGGAATTGTGATGGTGAACGCGTTCGGTTTTAAATTGAGCCGTGAGCTTGCGAACCTTAGTATCACTGCCGACGTTCTCCGCGAGATTCAGGCAAGAGTGATCAGGCTTGCGGGCATGGACCTACCTTCCAATCTGGATGCCAGCACTTCGGTTGCAATTCGAGCCGCCATCAATCGTGCATTTGTGTTTGGATTTCGACTGATAATGCTGGCCTGCGTCGGTCTCGCCATAACGAGCAGCGTGGTTGCATGGCTGTTTCTGATGAAATCGCACCTCGAGCTGCCTGAGTCAGATCATTTGCAAGTTTCTGGGGAGACCGCATGATCACGGATCGAGCCACCGCCATCAAACAGGCACCATGGTGCATCGGCCAGACACAATGGCGTATTCTGCCTTGATCAGGAACAACAAATGAAGACCCACTTTGACGTCGGCGGTACGCGGCCTCTCAAGAAGATTGGTAACGACGAGCCAATTCAATGACAAACACCTCCGAAACTAACGACAAAGCCTCTGCCGGTGACCCGATTCCTCCCAAGTGCTCTCTCATCGAGGTGCATGTCGGCGAATTGAAGCAGTTATTCAACGCCATCGATCCTTCTCCGTTTCGCGACAAGGACCTCGACCCCAAAGCCGAGGAGTTCATTGTAGGTTGGGCCAAGGAGCTGCCCCGCGACGCACAGCTCGCGCTGGTAGTTGATCTCGACCGGGAGGCGGGGTTACCCGACGAAGCTGCTGTTCTTCGCGACGCGATTCACGAGTTCTTCAGTCAACGCGATCAGGCGTATCGACGGCGTCTGCGCGAAATGCTCCGGGTGGGGCGAACCAGCCTTGTAATTGGTCTGGTTGCTCTGGCGTCGGCGATTGCCTTGGGCGATTTTATCGCTGGCTTAATGAAGGGCAGCCGTATTGGCGAGATCATACGTGAAAGCTTTACGATCGGCGGCTGGGTTTCCATGTGGCGCCCTCTTGAGATTTTCTTGTACGACTGGTGGCCGATTCGAAGTGAGGCTCGGCTTTCTGAGCGGCTTGCAGCTATGCCAGTACGGATCAGGTACCTGAACGCCAAGGAGCCCGATGCATGGAGAGGAGACTGGCCGGCCGTTTCGCCACGAGGTGAGCGGGCGAGCACCGAGACCCAACCGCGAGCTCTAAATCAGGCAAGTTGAGTCCGTCCCGAAGCACGAATCAGAACTGCTCAAAGTTCTGCGAGAATTCGTAGTTCGTTTGGGAAACGCCGCTGCACGCATAGGAAGCTGACGTTTGGCCTGCGCAGCTACCGTTATCGCGAGCCAACGACCACATCGCCAGCCGGGAGATGTAGCCGTTTGAGTTCGCGAAGTTCACCAGCGTGTTGACATCGGATAGTTGGAAGACTTCCGAACTCGTATCGTTAACTCCGATCATGGCAGTCACTCCGATGGTGGAACTCAGGCCCGCCTGCTGCACTTGGCTGTGAGCGGCACTGGCAGCATCGGTTGCGTCCAAGCCCATTTGCCCGCCGTTGTCGCAACAAGCGCCAAAGTCCATTGCCATGACGTTGACCACATCAAGACTCAAACCCGCTGCATGCGCTGAGGTCAGGAGATTCACCCCATTCGCGTCCAGACCGGCAGGCTCTACCGGGATGGTGAACGAAATGACCAACCCTGGATTGGCTGCTTTCAGCGCAACCAGAGCCTGATCGCGTAAATCGATGGCACTCTGATCGGCGATGAGCGCGCCTTCGATGTCGAAGTCAAGCATGCTTACGTGATACTGATTGATAACCTGCTGGTAGGCGCTCTGGAGACTGCTGACGCTGGTGCAGGAAGAGGCAATATCGGCGCCGTTGGCACCGCCCATCGAGATGATTACCTCAATTCCCGCGGCCTGCAGATTCTGCACGTGGGACTGAATCGTTGTGCCGTCGGACAGCGTATCGGTGGGCAAGGCGCCGCCGAGACCTCCCCACCCTAGTGAGCATCCGCTCCCGGTCCCAACCAGGAAAGCAAGAGTGATGCCGTGAATCCCGGATTGTTG
>Ga0210407_10001218_pt1 | contig 24841 bp, 28 predicted proteins | sample IncBWC27MmetaG_FD_150860 | JGI IMG/M metagenome (GOLD analysis project Ga0210407, IMG submission 150860) | Forest soil microbial communities from Barre Woods Harvard Forest LTER site, Petersham, Massachusetts, United States - Inc-BW-C-27-M | ecosystem: Environmental > Terrestrial > Soil >... | reverse complement strand
GATGTTCTTCGAGCGGCAGTCAATCTACGGCGACTACGACCGCGACTTCGATCAACAGGCATTAAAGTTCTTGGCCATTGCGCGGTATAGTGCAGGTGCCGACACGTGGCTCAACACATTTGGCAGCCTTGGGCCGTAAAATGTTCCATGTGGAACATTCTGTAAGCGAGGTAAGGTAATGTGGGCTGCAAAACACGCCGATCATGGAGCATGGTTTACCTGTATGCGCTCCGGCATCCGGTCGAATCTGGATGACATGATTTGGGAGCAGGGGAGATTGATCGCTCCTGAATTCTCGGATGTGTTGGCAGGTGGGTCGTTTGGGCTTCTGGGGGCACGTGATGCGGACATTGCAAGACGAATCAAACAGAACGTGAGCGACTTGCAGCCGCATCCTAAGCTACAGCAAGGCAACATGCCGGACGATGAGGTCTATTTCGACTGATGGCTTTACAGATTCCCAAGCCGGGTTCTAGGTTAGACTCCAATGCACGAAAGAGCGTAGAGAATCTGGAGAATCATTCCTATGCGTCTGACCCTCAGCCAGAGAGTTTTAGATTCAAGCACCACTTTGAACTGTTGAGCCACTGCAAGGATAAAGACCCACAGACGGCGCAGCAGGACGACGGTGTTACGGGTTCGGATTGGCCCGTAAAGGATTCGCAAGTACGACCGCACGAAGGTGGCCCGATTGTGACCACCAAGAACCATAGGTAGCACCTCAACTAACCCATGTGCCGGAGAGCTTGGTATAGGCCCGGTGGGAGGATGAAATGTCGCGTAGCCAACGGATGTATCAGCAAGATATTCCCGTCCCTGATGGGATGATCAACCTCTCCGCCCTTGACTTTCAGATTCTTTCCGGTGGAGGCACTGGAACCCTCACCAAGATCGCTACGGGAGAAGTTTCGCTACGCCTTTCCACCACCACCGCCAGTACGTTTCTTGCGTCTCTGTCCAAGGTGCCTTGGCGGTTTGGAATGCAGGATGATCTTCAAGAGAGATTCGGCTCTGGTATTCCCAGCGGTTCGGGAGGCGTAGCAATTGGGTTTCCGACTACGCTTTCTACTAGCAGTGCGACGGCGGGTAGTTCGGTAAACATCCCAGTCCTGAGCAGCGTAAATTTCTCTGTGGATATGTCTCTGGTAATTGACACCGCAGCCTCTGGGGTACAGGAAACTACGCGCGTCACGGCGATTCCCGATGCTACTCACATCACGGTCAACGCTCTGGCGAACAACCACACCACACCGTTCCCTATTTCGGCACACGTGTTTACAACTCCCGCCGGAGTAAGCGGCCCTCCCCCGTTTACCGGGGTAACGCAGTTTACTCCCGTTACTGCGCCTCGACCCAAGGGAATCCGAATCAAGCAGATCAACCCGCGCTACATCATCAACACCACTAACGCGACCGTGAACACGATTGGGATGTCCCTGATAAAGTACACAAACAATGTGGTTGCTCCGGCGGCAACCGCCCTCTTGACGAATGCGGCAAATGGAATGTCGCTGGTGGCGTCGGCAAACCCGTATGTGACCCCAATTCCAATTCCGGTTGCTAACCAGAACTACATCATAGGGCAAAACTCGGATGTGATCATCGAGTGGGACATCACGGCGGGAACCACAGTTGACCTATTGGGCGTAACGTTGCTGTGCGACTTCAATCTGGATGGATAGAAATGGCGCAACGCGGACAACCATCTGTGGCGCATGAGTACGATGCGAGAGGCTCGTGTATTCACTGCGGAATGTACAAGGTGAACGTGGATGCTATATCTCATGCCTGCAAGCCGTGGAGGGAGTTGGCGGTGGACAATGCCGCCGCCACAATAGCGGGGAAGACTTTAAGTATGTATCGGACTGGAACCAATGAAGCCGGATCGCAGGATTTCCGAGATGCCGAAACCGATTCCACCGACGATCCAAGCGGGCAAGAGGTTGATGTCTAATGGCCAATGACATTTCGGCAAACCCTTGGAAAATAGACACCCCCGGAGCCTCTGTTATCTACGCATTCCCGGTGAAGGTGATGAATATTAACTGGTCAAACTACACCATTACCTCGGCGCAAAACCTTGTCGTGCAGGACTCAAACGGGAAAGATATCGTGAACTCCACCACTGGCGCGGCGGGGGCATCCGGGCAGCTTCAAGTGCTCAATACCGGGCCTCTAGGATGGGTGCGAGGCATCAAGGTACCGACGTTGACCAGCGGAGAAGTGACAATCTCAATCGGTGCGGGGAAATAGCGTGTGCCTGTCAAGGGAGAATTCGAGCAAACGTACTTCGGTGGCCCCGACAACCCCGCTCCATGCGGCGGCGTAAACTACTCACAGCCGTACACTGCAATTCCACCTACTGACCTCGCTCCGGGATCAGTCAATACCCAGAACATAAACGGGTTCCTGTGCTCGTCTCCGTGGGTAGCAAATCCTCCATTCACTACTAATTTTGGGACAAGCGAGTACATCCTTGGTATTTTCCAGATCACACTATTCGATCCTGCAAGTGGTGCTCTAGGAAATCAGAACCAAGCCTTAGTCGTAACCAATGTAGGGGTTTACCTAACCGTTCATGGAATTCAGAGCATAAGCAGCGGCGGGGTTTTAGGGACATCGGCCCTCTCTTTAATTCATACATGGATGCTGGCCGATCTAAATTCTGTCTATTTGTACCCAGGGCAGAGCGTTTCTTTTATTGAGATTAACGGTGTCGTGTACTTCACGGGACTCATGCTGACTGGGATATATGCCTACGGAGCAATCAATGGGTCTGGGGCTGGAAACGCATTCATAAAGGCGACGAGTTATGTTGCTGGGAGATTCATCGCTGAATTGGCTGGAAGGCTGGTTGTGGCCTCGTGCACTTTTCCGGGAGGGGGAGGAACTGGGATATTTCTCAACCCTACAATTGCATGGTCTGGGGTTGGAATATTCGGGCAGGCGTGGGACGGAAATCCAGCACATGATGTGTGGAACGCTGCGAACCAAACGTTCTTCAATGGGAATATTGGTGGGTTCAATCTTCTCGGAGACGTACCCGACCAGATCACGGGAATGGGTACGGTAGGGCAATCCATTATCATTGTCCGCCAGAACGGATTGACTCAACAAGACCCGAACTCAACATATTCCAACTCTGGGATTCAGCCCTACAACTGGTACCACATGTGGGCCAGCGCACAGGGGGTCGGGGGATACGTTGGGTCGGTAGCACAGTGGGGGCAGACGCTGACCTTCCGCTCTTACGACAATATTTACTCGCTTTCGATGTCGGCTGGACTTACGGCTCTAGGTACAAAAATAATTCCTCGTATCGTGGCGGATGAGAAAGCTGTCCTTAACAGCCCTTCCGTGTTTTTATTGCCGTCTGGGCCTGCTAGTCAGTTCTACATTTCGCTCTGGAATTTTGCTTCCAATTACAACCTTGACGGACAACTGCATTACGTTCTCACGGCCAGCGCGTATCTGACGAATGCGGCTGGTTCGGTGCAGCAGTACCCGTGCTTCGCCTACGATTTGAACATGGCGGACGGTAGCTGGCATGTGTGGGACTTCACGCAATACTACCAAGGCAGGGTTGTGGGGGCTGGATTCCTTTCATTCAGTTGCCCAATTGTCACCGTGCAGATCAACATGGGCGCAGCAACAAACCCCGCTATATGCAACGTGGACACCTCCCCGATATTTTTCCTCTTCGGGTCATACACAAGTTTGGGAACACTGACGGCACTTAATTATCGAGGGGGAATATTTCAGTTGGTGCCCTTCGACTACGACTTCAACTCAAGCTACATCACGACTTACAGTTCTAACCTGTACCTTCCGGTATCGCTTCCTAGTACCACGATCTTATTCCGAGGCGAGACGATATCGTTGGGCCATAAGATAAGCACCAGAAGACTCAGGATTCAAGCTGACAACGCACCCTTACCTTTTTCGGTACTCGCACCTAATCCACAACAGCAGGCTCAGGTGACATTCACTGGGGCTAGTAAAAATTCTGTTAAGCAATCTCCAGTAATCAATATGCAAGGCAATCTCGCCCCTACGGGGCTTGCGATTCAGACCTACTACGGGGATGCCGTACTTTCGGATGAAATGGTGCAGCCAAGCCTTACTAGCGTATTCTCGGCAGCAGGTGGGGCTATCCCTTGGCAGACGTTGTGTGCGTTTAGAATCGCAAGCGCTTCATTAATCGGCAACGATGCGACGGGGACAACTCAGTGATGGTTGATTGGGCCACTCTCGTCAAGAACCGGACGCCAGCAGTCAGCGTCACAAACTCGGCTCACATGTTGGAGTGTATGAAGACGGTGCAAGAGAAATACCCCAACGCCCAGATCGCAGAAGTGCCGAAAGAGGGTTGGCAGCTAAAGGACGGGGATACCGCCATGTCAGAAATTAATAATTCCCATTATGCTTGCTGGGCAGAAGTTGCGGAGGCGATGCGTGAGTCAAGTTAGTCGAACCCCGCAGTTCCACGGCCTAGATGCTGGTTTTTTAGGACTCTCACGCAACTTCCGTGTTGCGCAAGCGGTCAACGGAGGGATTGACTTTGGGGCTAGCACCCAGACTGCCCAAGGGCCGGGAACGGCCTACTCAGGAAATATGAACGGCCAGTGGGCCAACGTCACCGCTCCCGGAGCCGCAAATGTGGAGTTCCCCATACCACACAACTTAAACCGGATTCCCAGTTTTTATTTGTTCATCTCGGATAGCGCGGCGCACCTTTACCAACTGCCGACTACGGGCACGGCATGGACGCAGAGCAACATCTACGTGAAAAGCGATGTGGCTAGTGCTAAATTCAGGGTGTTCATCACATGAGCATCGGATCAGACTTCCTTATCGGGGACTGCGTACCAAACATTGTCACCAAGTTTGGCAACCGCCAGAACCTCAACACGACGGCAGACGGCTCCCTGACCATCACCGCTGTGATGGAAGCGATCAAAGAACTCACCGAGACTTACGAATTTGAGGAGTTGAAATACCAGACTCCGGTTCCAAGTCTTACCCCGTTGAACATGACTGCTGGGAATCCGGTCATTGCGATCTCAACTCTGCTAGCAACGATTCCCACAAACGCCACTCTATACCCGCAGTTCCAAGGACAGAACATCGTTGACCTGTCTGACATCTACACCTTTTGGATGTGGTTTTCGGGGGGCGTGAATCAAGCCGGAAGGACGCTCAAATACCGACGCATCCCGACGATTGACACCTACAGCTACGGAATCACGAACAATTCAGCGGGACAGCTTGGGGTTGCGCCTCCGGTGTTTTTCTCGCGCTTTGGAACCAACTTGCAGGTCGGGCCAGTCCCAGATCAGAACTACCAGTATTTCGTTCGTATGAAGCTACGACACCCGTACCCCGTTGGCGGAACGTCGAACTTCATTGCCGCAGTCATCACCGCAACCCTTACGGCGGGAGCGGTCACGGCTTTGACTATAGTGAGCGGCGGCAAGGGTTATCTCGCTTCGCAGACCAATGTTCCGCTTTACTTAACGCCTTCTCCAAATGGAACGGTAGCCACGGGAACCTTCAACACAAACGTTTCGGGAGTTGTGAGTTCGGTCAATCTTGTAGGCGGGGCGACAGGATACATTGCGGCTCCGTCAGTCGGTACGGCAGCGGTCGCACAGCAGCAAGTCTTCATGCCGGATTCGTGGCAGGAGATTGTGGAACTCTGCGCGTGTCAAAGACTTGCTCTTTGGGAAGGGGCTTCGGAGTATATTCAGATGTTCGAGGGTCTGCTAAAGACGAAGGGAATTGATATCGCGGCGGCGAGAGCGAGGAAGGCTCAGATGGAGCGCGACGAAAAACACAACGAAAGAAGCATGAGTTTGATGACGGGAGCCTATACTTGGGCGTGAGACTATGGCGACAGCACCAGTAATGCCGCACAACAATTTGGCCTTCCCTCCGGGTGGAATGGAAGTCAACCCAACCGGAGCCAACGGCACGGGCGGGGTAACGCCTACATGGGGAGGCCCGGTTCCTTGGGGCGGTAATCCGGTTGGACAGCCAGTAGGAGGGCCGACACCATTCACTCCGCCTACAGGGAGTCCGGGGAATTACGGATACGGCACTTCTGGCAATCCTAATCCAACCGCTTCGCCTAACCCAACCGGGCCAACTACCACGATGAATCCGGGCGGCTCTGGTGGAACTGGTATTGCAGGTGACCCCACGGTTTCTCCGGGGGTCTTCGCGCATACTTTTGGAAGCGGTATTGCTCCAGTTTTGGCGGGAGAAATTAACACGGGCGGCGGGTACAACTCTGCGCTCACCAAGCAGTCCGTGGAAGCCCAAGCCGCAGAGATGCAACGGCAGGCCATGACTGGCTACGGCAACCTTGAGTCTGGTATGGGCGAGGCGGGGATCAACCCAAATTCTTCCGTGGCCGCTCTTGAGGCAAGCAATTATTGGTCAAACGTAACGACCGCCGAAAATTCGATGACGGCACAGGAATACTTCAACATGTGGAACGAGTCCCAGAACCGGGAAACAAGTTTGCTAGCTACTGAGCTTGGGTCATTCTCTAAAAATCGGGGCGGGGCGATGCAGTGGTTCGATGACTTCGCGTCTGGCGTAGGGAATTTGCTAGGCGGCAGTTCTTATTCTTCGTCCAGCGGGAACGGGAGCTACACGATAGGATAAATTATGGCGACTACACCTCCTCCGCTTGATCCAAGTACGGCGCAGTCGATGATTGGACAGTACAAGCCACAGGACGAGTCTGGCATGACGCAGATGGCACCTCAGATGCCGCAACAGCAACAGCGCCAAACCCAATCCCACTCGCAGGGAATCGTAGCCCTCGTTCAGCAGATTAGCCAGAAAATTGGTGCTCGAAAGCAACGGGAAACCGAGCAGACGTTTGACAGGTTCACACAGTCAGCCAAGGGTGTGCAGCAGGCAAAGGCCCAGATGGATGAAGCCCAAGCCAAAATTAAAGCTAATCCACAAGACCCCGATGCTATTAAGTCCCTAAAATCCGCGCAGGAAGCCATGCAGCAGAATCAAACGATCCTGAACGATATGTTCAGCGGGCCGCATGGGGAGAAACATGCCAAGTTGCTTTCCAAGGGGTTTGGTATTGACGATAAGAATGCCGACACGCCAGAGCGCAAGGCCGCGATGAAGGCTATTCAAAAGTCAATGGGGGTTGGGGAGGGGCCAGCTAGAATACTTTCCCAGATTCCACAGACTCAGCAGTTGAGTCCTGACGCGCAAAGACAGCAACAGCTTCAACAGGCCGGGGTGGTGGGGAAACCCCCCTCTGGCAATGCTCTCTTGCAGTCTTCCGACAAGGAGGCTAGCCGTCAACAGCAGATGGCGATTGAACAATTGAAGCAAGCGAACATGAAGGGCGTGACCCTCGATAAGATGAAGATGATCGGTACGCTCAAGGGCATTGACGTTTCGCGTGATGCTCAAGGTCAGCTTGTGACCCACATCATGTCACCGGAGGAACGAGCAAAAGTACCGTACCTGAAAGCGCAGGATGATCTAACAGCAGCGCGGACGGAAGCAGAGCGGGCGATGGCTGATGCCAAGACAAATCCAAACAATCCTGAGATGCGAATCAAGATGATGAACGCCCAGTCTTCGGCAGTTGACGCGCAGGCCCGGATGCTGACCGCCCAAGCCGCTCAGATGAGGGCGATGGCCGCACAAGCCAAGGAATCTCCAGAAGTTGCGGCGGCGCGGCTGACCGCAGATCGCATGGACACGGAACTGTCAAAGGCTGAGGTAATTTTGGCGAAGCCACAACCTACCCCAACAGACGACATGGCCCTTGTCGCTTCTTGGGTACGCGCTCAGAATCCACAGGCGCGCAGCATGTCTCCGGCAGCGATTGAGCAGGCTTTGCAGAACCGGACGTTCGGAACCCGTATCAGCAAGAAGTGGGAAGAGGCCACACGGGGGAGCCTTGATCCAGAATTCCGTCAAGAGATGGTGGACTCGATCAAGAACTCACGGGACGCAGCGCGGAACACCGCCCAGAAGTACGATGTGCAGAAAGAGTCCGAAGCAGTTGGCGATGACGATATTCTTAAGGGTCTGGACGCACTGGGTAAGTAATGCGGAACACCGCCCAGAAGTACGATGTGCAGAAAGAGTCCGAAGCAGTTGGCGATGACGATATTCTTAAGGGTCTGGACGCACTGGGTAAGTAATGCCGGAAACCGCCCAAGCCGATCCCGTATCTCAGTTCCAGTCTTTGCCGCGTGACCGACAAACTGCTTTGCTCAAGAAGATGTCACCAGAGCAAAAGCAGAAGCTCAAGGCTGGGATAGATAAAAAACTAGCCGCGAAGAATGCCAAACCATCCGACCCGAACGCCATCACTACCGATCAGGGGTTAGCCAAAGCTCGGCGAGATACACTGGGCAGAGAAGTCGGCAGCCTTGTCAGCAACATAGTCGGCATCCCCGGAGCGATCAAACACGCCGTAACCGATCCCGTTACTGCGGAAGAAGCGCAGCGGCAAGGATTGAAACCGGGCGATTCCCGCGCATCAATTAACCCTCTTGACCGCTTGGTGGTTCGCCCCATTGCTAACGCTGCGGACTGGTACAAGCAGGCAGCGCAAGGCAAGATTCCCGACCCCACAGGACAAGCATTGTCAGTTCTACCAGAGGCCATCGGTGCAGGGGCGGCAGCACCCATTACCGAGAAGCTGGGGGAGATGGCTCCATCGGCTATCAAGGCGTTACCTAAGACTATTTCTGATGCCATTCCAAAAGAAGTACCACGATCTCTGACTAAGGCCGCAACACAAACCGCCATTGAGGACATGATTCACAAGCGCGGGATGGGAATCCGCGACCACATTCAGGAAGTGGCGGATCGCGTTCAGCAAGAGGACTCGGAACGCTGGCAGCACATATCAGACACGGTGGACAAGGCTAAGCCCGAAGGAGCGATTGATCTTTCGCAGATTCGCAACGCGACTCAGGGCAATGTAGATGCAACCATCAAAGCCCCACAGAAGCTCCCCGGAGGCTTAGAGGACATCCGCAAGGGCGGAGAGTCACCCAAGGTCTTTGGCTCTAAGCTAGACCCCACCAATCCTTCACACGCTGCCCTGATACAGAAGCTCAAAGAAGCCGGAGCATTGCCGGACAATGACGCAGCCTCGTTTGCCAAAGTGCGGCAGATGCGCTCGAAACTGGGGAGAGAACTTAATTCCCACAGTAGCACCCTCAGCGGAGAGTCTAAATCCGTCGGCTGGAAGCTCTACGGTGATTACACCAATGCCATGAAAGCGGCGGCGGATGAACATGGTATGGCCGGAGCCTTTGACGATGCCAACAAATTTCACCAGCAATACATGGAGCACTTCGGTAACCCTGATGCGTTACTAGGGAAAGCCATGCGCGGAGAGAACGCTTCCGAGACAATGGAGCCGCTGTCCAGTCCAAAGACTGCGGCCCAAGCGCGAGAAATGATGAAGAATTACACGAAGCACGGGCTTGACCCGGCATACATCAATAGAGAGGGGATGATATTCCAGAAGTTGAGTTCTGGCTTGCCGCGACAGTTAGGAATGTCGCGTTTTGAATTAATGGCGGATGTCCCCTCGTTAGGGACGGCCAGTCTGCCTCGCCTTGGATACAACCTTGCGGAAAGGGCCAAAGCCCTGCACGACGTAGCCCAGCCGCCCAAGAATCCAGTCATGGTTCGCGCTCAGGCTCTCAAGGCTGCGGCGGAGAAGCTCGGCCCAAAGGCCAGCATCAAAGACATAATGGCGGAGGCTGACAAGGCAACACCGCAACAATAGTTGGATTTCCCTTGACTGAATGTAGTAGAGATTACCTAGGAGGATTACCATGCCGGGACGCGCTGGATTGCTGGACATCGCAGGAGCGAAAGCGGACATTTCGAGTACGCGAATGCACGAAAACGACACCGGGGTTTCCGGGTCAGATACCTCCGCCATTGGCGGCGAAGGACGCAAGGGAGCATCAGGCCACGGTTCGTTGGATGAGCCTACGTTTGTGAACGTTGCCGAACGCCTCAAGAGCGGCCACGGTGGCATGGCGGACTCGGGCCAAACAGGCTATGACAGCGGGGCTGGCACCAAGATATAAGAGTTTTCTCCACTGCGTCCGCGCTGGGGTGAGGTATGGGTAAACTGCCCACGCCTCACCCCTTTTTGGTAGGTCTATGAAATTCATTGTGTTTTCGGAGCACGGCGAGATCGCGGACTTGGCGGCATATCTTTTGCACGTCGAGAATCACGAAGTCCTGCTGCACATCCACAACGACACCTACAAACAGATCGCCGAAGGAATTGTGCCTCACCTAAAAGAATGGTGGAGGGCCATCGGAGAAGACTACGTTTGGGTGTTTGATTCTTGCTCTTTCGGTAACCTTCAAGACTGGCTTAGAGAACAGGGCGAGTCGATCGTCGGTGGATGCGAAGCGGCTGACGAATTGGAGAACAACCGCCAACTAGGACAGGACTGGTTCAAGGAAGCTGGGTTCGATCAGGTGTTTTCTAAGAACTTTACCGATATTGATTCGGCTCTAGAGTTTGTTCGAGAGCACAGCGACACTCAATATATCCTCAAACAAAACGCTGACTGCCCAAAGAGTCTTTCTCATAAAGGCCAGTTCGATTCCAACGAGGACATGATATTCCACCTAGAAGAACTCAAGAAGCACTGGAATGAAGCCGAGTTCGGGCAGTTCGATTGCGACCTAATGGAAGTCGTCGAAGGAACGGAAATCGCAGCCTCGGCATTCTTCAACGGCGAAGAGTGGCTCAAGAACTCCGAAGGCAAGGTGATTGGCTTCCTTAACTTCGAGGAGAAAAAGGAGGGCGACGGTGGAACCGGAGAAACCTGTGGCGAAATGGGAACCACCTTTGTGGGAGTGGATGAAGACAACGACCTATTTCAGAACATCGTCCTCCGTCCCGCCATCAAGTCTCGCCTACAATCCATCGGATTTCGTGGAGTGTTCGACATCAACTGTATCCTCGCTGACGATGGGCGGCTTGTCGCGCTGGAGCCAACATGCAGGCCCGGTGTTCCGTCCACGTCCTACGGATATATGGAAGGGCTAGATTCCCCGACCGGAGAACTGCTATCCGCAATGGCAAAAGGCATCAACCGCAAAGTCGAAGTCCACAAAGGACTCGGCATGGTGATGTGTGTCGTTGCCAAACCTTTCCCACTTGAGGCAGACGTGGAGGATGATGCAACGAGCATGGGAGAAAGACTGTGGATTCTACAAGACGGAGTTCCGACCACAGACTTCACGCCGGAGCAAAGGCGGCACATTCACCTTTACAACTTCATGCTCAAGACCAACGAGGACACTGGCGAGACGTATTACGCGGTGCCGACCAAGAGCGGGTATCTTTACACTGTGACCGCGAGAGGTGAATACATCTCAACCACGCGCGACAAGCTGATTCACTACATCAAGCAGAACACATTTATTCCCGGCTATAAATGGAGATCGGACATCGGCAAGCGAGTGGAGCAATTTGAGTATGAGCAAGAGTTGGCCGGAGCAGTATCCTGACGAAGAAGAACCGGAGCCTTATGAAGATGGGCATGAAGAATACGGTGAAGCTGCTAGCGATTGTGGCCCTGATGGTGGGCAGTGCGCTGGCCCAGACATCTGCGATCACGGCAACTATTACTGACCCCGATTCTCAGACGTGGAACAACGGAACGTACATAATCACTTTCGTACCTGCGCCAAACACTCAACAGCCCTCAACGTGGACTGGCGGAGCCTTGGTCACCCAGTACACAGGCAGCCTTAATTCTTCTGGTGTTCTGAGCGTCAGCGTGGCCGATAACGGATTCGTTTCGCCTCCGGGAAGCAAGTGGCAATTCACGCTTTGCTCTAACACGTCGGCACCTTGCCAGAACGTCGTTACGGCTGTGACCGGAGCAAGCCCAAACCTTTCCACGACACTCAGCAATGGACTAATCGCTCCGAGATTTGGGGCGGGTCAGTTTGCTTACGGGTACCTCGATACGGAAGTTGGCGGGGCGTTGCTTCCCGGAGGAACCTACTACAACGTCACAAACGCTGTGCAAAGAATATGGAGCGGAAGCGCATGGGGCAACAATACTAGCGGCGGGTCGGTTACCAGTGTAGGGACTGGAACAGGATTAACAGGTGGCCCTATTACAACTACGGGAACCATTGCCCTTGCTAACACAGCGGTAACCCCCGCCGCGTACACCAATGCAAACATCACCGTAGATCAACAGGGTCGTATCACTGCCGCTGCGAACGGTAGCTCGTCTGGCGGAGTTTCCAGTTTTAACACTCGTACTGGGGCGGTAGCCCCAGCTTCCAACGATTACAACTTTAACCAACTCGCAGGAACTGTTGCGTTAGCGACGCAAGCCAGTGGACAGCTCCCAGTCGGCAACGTAGGAAGTGCTGGCCTTAGCGGAACTGGGCCTGTCCGGGTCAACGCAACTGGGGTAGTAGATATTCTTGGCAATGGCCCACAAACAACTAATTGCGCTTGGGTGTTCACTGAGGCAGTCGTAGCTTCTGCTGCGGTAGTCCCGACATGGAACTGCCCCGGCGTCGCAGTGGATAGCCGTTCTAGTGCCAGTCCCGCCATCGTTGGCGACGCTTCGGGAGCCAGTACCGACCGCGCCGCGCTGGTGCTGACGACAAACAACACGACCTCGACAGCGGTGACCGTGCCGCAAGCCGGAGGCCCTGGCCTCGGCTCCAACTTCCTATTCGTGCTCTGCAATCCTGGAACCGTGGTGGCGACTGCTACTCCGACCACTTCAACGATCAATAGCAATACGACGATGGTTTTGCAAGGTAAAGTTGCAGGGAATAATCCTGAGTGCGGGTTCTGGTGGAGTGACAACACGAATTACTGGGGCGCGGAGATACTGCCCACTGATGCGAATGGACGGTTGCAAGCGGCAGGAATGCCTGCGCTTACTGGTGACGTGACTAACAGTGCCGGAGCGCTGGCGACGACGCTGGCTAACACTGCTGTCACTCCCGGCAGCTACACGGCGGCAAACATCACAGTGGACAGCAAGGGTCGCGTCACGGCTGCTGCCAGTGGGTCGGCAGGCGGTGCGGTAACCGGGCTTTCGGCGCAGGTCAATACCGTAGCGGTAACGGCCAGCGCAAACTCGACATCGGAGCAGGCCCTACAGGAAATCTCTCTTCCGGCTGGATACCTCAATACTCTCAATCAACCCTTCCTGATTCACGGCTCTGGTGTATTTAGCACCGGGACGGCGCAGACGCCAACGTTGACTTTCAAAGCCAAGCTCTGCACCGTAAGCGGTTGCGGTTCGGGCACTGTAATTCAGCTTGTCGGTTCAGGCGGAATTACGACCTCGGCAACTATAGCTCTCGTAAGCAACAATTCGTGGAACCTGAACTTGGTTGCTATTCCTAACCTTGCGGGAAGTTCTGGGACATTGGTCACTCATGGGCCGTTGGCGATTGACCTTGGCTCTCTCACTACTTCTCCCGACACGGTGTTCAACGATCTAACCACGGCGGCATCCTCGGCTATTGATCTGACGGCTGCGTTGTTCGTGGATTTTTCGGTGCAGACTTCTACCGGAAACACCGGAAATGCGATCACACAGCAGATGGGGATGGTCGGCCCAGTAGGTTCGGCTGTGTCTGCCGCCAGCGCGACTACCAACATGCTCTCTTACTACACCGCCGCCAGCACCACGGGCGGCAAGAGTTGGGCCGATCTGTCGGCAACCGACTACGTAGCAGGCGGAGGAACGGCGCAGGTACAGACAGCAACTTTATCTCCAGCCTTGGTCACGCTGACTACAGGGGCGCATCTATGGTTCCTGCCCACGGCTGCGAACACTGCGACAGCGCCGACTTTGCAGGTAAACGCGACAACGGCCAAGACAGTTACCAAATGCGGTACGGTTGCCTTGGTAGCTGGTGATTTGTCCACTACAGCCCCGGCACTGGTAATTTACGATGGCACGGAATGGACGTTACAAAATCCACAAGCCATTGCTTGTGGCGCGACCACTAGTGGAGCATATGAAACAGTCGGAGCTAACCAAGGTGGCACCGCGACCTTACATCCCGCCGCGAATGCGACGCTATTGTGGTCGTTTGTTCCTACCATCTCCATGATTTCGTCCACGAAGTTGGGGTATGCCATCACCACCGCCGACAACACCGCTGCGATTTACAATGCTGCAATCTTCGACGGCGCGACCGGGAACATTGTCTGTCAGACCGGGGCTATAGCAGGAACCTCGTTTGCTCCTGCAACTGGAGCGCGGAACATTGCGTGGACAGCGACTTGCGGCCCTATCCTCGCGGGTAAAAAATACTACTTCGGCACAACAAATGTAACCTCGACGGCAGTTACAGGTGGCCAGACTAATATCTTTTCCGCTCTTTGCGGGACAGCCCCAAGTAGTAACGGGACGACTGCCGCTGGTGTATGGACTACTCCGATAGGCATCCCAGCGGATTCGGTTTCAAGTGTCTGCACCGTGCCAGAAATCATTATTTATTAAAATGAAAACACTCGGACTCATTCTCGCTCTCACACTCGCCTGCCACAGTCAGACTATCGTCTCGTCCATCGAAGGTGACGACGGAGCGGGAACCTCGTCCAACACAGACCATCCAAACCCCTACGCCGACACCAACGGAACCTACAAAGTCTTGGTGACATGGCAGAACGTCATTATCCAAAACTCTGCCGGGACGACCGTAAGCACTACTCCATTGCTTACGTTTCTCAGCAACGCAGGGTTTACCTGCACTTATCCAGCCGCCACGGAGACACGCGTCGTTTATGACCGCTTCATCTCGCGCTGGATTATCGTCACAAATTGCAATGGGCCGCTTGATCCGATGATTGTCTCTAGCGGTTCCGACCCGACCACTTCGACGTGGAAGGGCGTTAGCCTACAAGCATCGCCGGGGAGCGACCCCACGTTGAGAATTGCATACGACAAGAACTGGATTGGAGTTACCGAATCCTCGCCGGGGTGTGGGCCGACGACCTCAACTGAAATCCTACTTCCGCAAGCGGATGCCGCGTGGAGCGGCGGCGGAAACGTCTCGCTCACACACGAAGTAATCGGCACCTGCTACGCATGGGAAGCAATTCCGTGCTTCGACTCCAACGCAAGCAAATCTTCGACTACGCCATTTTATTTCGTCTCCCGGCTCAATCAAACTCAGGTGCAAACCAACGGCTCAGAAAATATCACCATGGACACATTCACGCCTACGAGTGCAACCGCAGGATCGCTTAGTGCCTCTGGCTCACCGACTGTGGTTACGACGCCTTATGTCTATAACACTCCGGTTGACCCTTCCCAGCCCGGTTCTCCTAGCGGAGTCCGGGGAGCGGAAAGTCATCGTCGGTATTCCTGTACTTCTATCAACAGCACGGATTTACAAGTCGTATCGTCATCTGGAGGCTGCGCTTCTTCGTGCGGCACACAGGGAACCGACACTCAGCAGATCATATTCTGGTACAAGGTGGCGACGCCGGGATTGACTCTGCTCGACAGCGCAAAGATTTCCAATAGCTCGATTAGCTACATTTTCCCTACGCTTGCCCTCGACAGCGCCGACAATACAGTTATCGTTGCGACAGGCTGTGGAGCGTCCCAGTTCTGTTCGCTCTACAGTTGGACTCGTTTCGCTTCGGACGCTGCGGGTACAATGCGTGGGCCTGTGCTTCTTACTTCCGGTACGGCGAACTATCAGGTCTGCAACACCACGCCACATCCCGGCTGGGGCGATTATGCTTCTGCACTGCAAGAAGTTGGTGATCCGACGAAACTGTTGACCATTGGCGAATATGCCTGTTCTGCTACTCCGTGCGTGTGGTGTACGCGGGTGCTGGAATTGCAGATCAACCCGCCGACTGTTCCGGTAACTACGATGTTGGCGGCTAAACAATGAAACGACTCGGCGTATTAGCCTTGCTATTTACCGCCTCCGCTCTTGCCCAAACGTCCAACGTAACCGCCACGATCACCGATCCAGATGGGCAAACATGGAATAACGGAACCTATACCATCACCTTCATTCCAACTCCCGGAATTCCGGGGCCGTACACGTGGAGCGGTGGCAACCCATTTCCCAACATTTACACCGGATCGTTCACCAGCATCGGGGTGCTGGCAATTGCCCTCCCAGATAACAATTTCATATCGCCAAAGGGAAGCAAGTGGCAATTTACCCTATGTTCGCAGACATCTGCCCCGTGTCAAAACGTGACCACGACAGTCACAGGTGCAACCCCTGACCTGTCAACAACTCTGAGTTCTACGTTGATAGCTCCTCGCTTCGGGCCGGGGCAGTTCTCGTTTGGGTATATTGACGCGGAAGTCGCTGGAGCGCTGCTTCCCGGAGTCACATACTTCAACGTTACTAATACGATTCAAAGAATCTGGAATGGTTCGGTGTGGGTAAACAATTCCAACGGCGGTACCGGATTAGTCTCCAATTGTGGAGCGGTAGGGCCGCTCTATTACTCCTCTGTCATTGGGCAAATCGCTACCTGCGATCTGTTCGCGACTACTGACGGGTCTGGGAATCTAACTTTCAAGAAACTCACCATCGGATCGGGTACGGGAATCATTGACATGACGGAAGGAGCATCACCGGGGAACCCAGCCAGCGGGAAAGGGCGGCAGTACGTAGATTCAACAACGCACCTATTTACATGCCTCGATCCATTAGCCCCTAGTAGCAACTGTATTCCATCGCCAATTACAGGCACACCAACAAACGGGGACTGCGCTAAATTTGCGTCTATTTCCAAAATCCAAGATGCTGGTTACCCATGCGTAACGCCTTCTACGGTGCCTACGCAGGTCATCCAGAATGGCCTCCTCGCGGAATACCGGTTCACGGACGGTTCAGGACTTACCGCAGCCGACTCGTCTGGAAACGGTAATACAGCCACCCTCGGAACAGGCGGGAATGCCCCTTCATGGCTTACGGCAGGAGGGTTGCAATTCGCCGCAAGCAGCGGCCAATTCGTGACATTGCCCTCGGCGCTGAACACGTCAATCACCATGCAGTTTGTAGTTCAGTTTCAGTATGCGGGTGCGCCGCAGTTCAACGCTTTGATCGCAAGCGCATCTGGGGCTTCAACTGATTGCGGAATCCTGATGCTGGATAATCAGCACAACAATGTGAATCAGGGCACCAATTATGCTTTTGAGATGTGGACGAATGGAAGCTATGGAGCGGGTTGGCGGCAGACAGTTCAGGGAACCGCTATCGTCTCCCATGAACGCCCCACTAGCGGCTCCCAGTTGCTGCAACTCAATTACGATACTCTGAGGACGGCCAGCACTGGGACGACTTTCGATGGAGCCAATTATCAACTAGGCGGGATTGCTGCTGGAACGGGCGGTACAGCATGCCCCAGCGGGGCCAATACTTATTTCAATGGGCAAATCCTCTATGCCGTGTTTTACAATCGCGCACTCACGCAGACTGAGATCAACATCAACAACCAATTTCTGACATCGGTTATGTTCTCGCGCGGGACGCCGATCAATACACAAAGCACTTCACTGACCGACATTCTGCTTTTGGATGGCGACAGTGAGATTACTTTTGAAACCAATTCGATGATGAGCTTCCCGCCAACGCCAGTGAACGTGTACAACATAGGGGCGTCGGGATATTTTATCGAACAGATGGTCGCCGATGGCCCCACCGTACCCGATACCTATGTTCAAACAGCGGCAACGAGGCAGGCTGATCTAATTTGGGGCGGAACCAACAATCTTACCTCGTCTGGGCTTGGTTGTACTGGAGCCAATGCGCAATGCGTGATGAATTTTGCTGCATCTTATTGTCGCGCCCGTAGGCTCAAGGGATTTAAGTGCATCGTTGTGGACTTGATGGATCACAATGCCGGGGGAGGCTCGGCATTTAAGAATGGCGTGAATGTAGCGGAGCGGACAAGTTGGAGCGGGTTTGCAGATGCGTTTGTGGATATCGGGGCCGATCCACTCATGGGCTGCGATGGATGTGCAACTAGCTCGACTTATTTTCAGACAGGGCTTCATCCGTCACTGGCAAGCGCCAACAACATCGTAGCTCCCTACATTCAGCGTTCTATTAATCGACTATACGGGAACAATGACTGGACAAGCGCCGCTACTTATGCCAGCGCCGCGCCAGCAGCCACGGCAATCACCGCCGCTAGTGAATCTGGGAATACGGTAACGATCACATCCACACTCAATCCGCCAGTCAATTCCTGTGTTACCGTAGCCGGGGTCACGCCATCTGGATACAATAATGTCAGCGGCGAGTGCTGGAACGTTTTGACGACTTCCGGCTCTAACTTCACCTATTACAACTGGACGACAGGGCTTGGGGCGGGTAGTGTGTTTGGAACCGCCTCGGTGCCACTTCAAAAAGATGCGGACACTTATACCATCCTGAATTTCGGCGCTGGCAGCTTCACACTGGAACCTTGCGGCGGATATACGGGCGGGAAGCTCTACATCAAGAATATCAACGCTGGATCGTCCACTGTTACTGCATGGGGGAATGATCTGATTGACGGATCAACGACGGCAACCATAGCACAGAATGCTGTTTTAGTTTTACAGGATAAAGTCGTGACTTCGGCAGCCCCAGTTTGTTCTTGGGTCAAGGTGCAGAACAATTGATGCAATCTATTATCATCCTCGCGCTGTGCTCTGCGGCATTGGGGCAGGTCGTCATTCAGGGCAACGTGTCCGTACAAGGCAACGTATCCATATCCGCTCAAACACTCGATAGCATTGTTGTGTACCCCGCTTCTCCGAAAGCGGTGAATGGAACGATCACAAATTTCACTGCGATTGGAAATTATAATACTGGGTCTGCCGATATAACCACGCAATGTTCATGGTCGTCCTCGGCTCCATCAATTGCGTCTTTAGGAACCTTGGGTGCATCACAGCCAGCCACTTGCAATAGTGCTGGAACGGCAAACATTTCCTGTAGCGTTGCCGGACTGTCGGCTTTACAGCCCCTTACGTGCGCTGCGCCTCCCACGATCACAACCACGTCGATTCCGGGTGGAACCATCAACGTGGCTTATTCAACGCCCATTGTTTCTACAGGCGGCACTGGGCCATTCACTTGGGATTGCAATGGAACAGCTTGCAGTTCCGTCTTACCCACAGGCGTGACGCTCACAGGCACAACGGCCACCAGCACTTTGGCGGGAACCCCAACCGTCTCTGGGGCATTCCCATTCACAGCTAGAGTATGTGATTCGTTGAGTAATTGCGATACGCAGGCTTTGACGTTGAGCATTGCGGCGGTTTCTGGCTGTGGGCCTCCCAATTACTCTTGCTCAAGTACCAGCACCGCAAATCCCGGAGTAATCACGGCACTCTTCAATAGCACCACGCCGACTGGCGCAAGCAGTTGTTCAGGTGATTGCCAAAACACTAGCAAGTACGATACGACGATCAATCCTTCTGGAACAGACTGCATTACCCGCGTCACGGACGGATTCGTACTGAGCGGTGCGTCCGTGGGCAATGTTACCGACAGCGGAGGCGACAACGATATTATGTGGTCGAAGAACGAAGATTTTCTAGCGGTCAGAATCAGCGGCGGGGTTGACAAATTCTTCCAGTTGAGTCCAAGTGGTGGTTGCCAGAAAGTGGTTAACACTGGGCGTCCAGCGATCACCGTGACAGGGGCGATGGGTTTCTCGCGAACCACGGACAACGTTTTCTATTCCGTTGTCGCTGGGCATCTCTTGAATAAATACACCATCGCAAGTATTAACACGATGCCGCCGCCAACGACCTTGTTCGATTACACGGCTGCTGGGAAGTGCCCCGGCATTACGGTGAATATGAGCGTTTTAGGTAATGGGATCATGGTGCCAAACGGAACCGACAGTCGGTTTACTGTGATGCTGGCAACCGGGCCACAAGGTTCAGGAATCTGGGTTGCATCTTATGACCCTGTACTGGGATGCTCAACTGCAAACTTTCAGACTGGGCAGGTGTGGACTTGGTGCGCTTCCAGTTGCTCCCCTAGCACTCCGCCGCTGGGTACATTCGCAACCACTGGCGATAATTGCTGGGGAGCGAACCCAAGCGGGAGTACAGGCGGGATACACGACGGCCAGCAGGTCATCAACGGAACCTATTACATCATGTCACTTGCCCCGCCGTGGACAAAAGGGGTGTGTGCCGGGTTAACTACAGCTACGCAATTTGTGAGTTGGCAGATAGGAACGCTCGGAAACCAGTGGTGCTCTAGTTCCAGTTCTTCCACCAACGGCCATTGCGCCTCCCATCAGGCGTTCGGTTACACGAGCGCCATCATGCCGAATTGGCAAGGCTATAATTTTCGTCCTATCGGTAGTTTGGGCAGCGGGTTCACAAACTTTCTCGCTCAAGGCATTCCCAATTGCCATGACATCCACCAAGGGTGGCCACACGGAACGGGCGATGATTCGATGACGTGGGTGGGAGCATGCGATCTGGTGCTGACTGGGCCAGCGCACGAGTCCGGGTGCAGTACGAGTTCGGTTTACTGTCCCCCAACTCCGGAGAACATGATCGTCGCTACCTATCCAAATTCCATCAACAAAGCGATTACCGTGTTTGCTCACACCTTTAGTTGCAACGAGAAATTACCTCCTCCCCAGACAAATATTTACGGCTTGTGTTTAGATGGAATCGGTGATCCATTCGGATCGGGAGAGTCCATCGGAACCACTTCCCCACAGGGCAATTGGTTCAGTTGGGGGTCAACCATGCTTCACGCCGATGGGAACGATAACACGGGAGCGCCAAGATCAGATGTGTACGTGATCACGCTTCAATAAAGGAGATATCATGTTGAAAGAAATTAAATTAGCGGCGATGATCCTGATGGGCTGCGCGATTGCGACATTGGGAATTGTCAAATTGTATGCCCAAAACGGATTGCAAGCCTCGCAGTTGTTTTTTGACTCTGCACCGGGGCCGCTTGCCTCATGTCCGGCACCTACAGTGGGCCGCGACAAGCTCTGCGATGTTGCAGGCGTGGGGTTCGAGCAATCGCTTAACGGAGGGCCGTATGCACCGCTGGGGGCAGGTACGGCCCCAGTGACAAGCGTGAACGGAAAGAAGCCAGACAGTACGGGAAATGTTGCGCTGGCTGCGACAACTACGATTCAATAGGAGGGGGCATGGACATCTGGACGCACGTAGAGCTTCTGGTGGTGGTGGTGGTGCTCATCGTAGCCGCTGGCTTATTCAGTCACTACCGTCTCTGGCCTGCCATCGCCAGCATCCGCGATCTCGCTGACCTGATGAATACGAAAGGTGGGGTCATTCTTCTACTGGGAGTGTTCTCCGCCGTGTTCTTCTTCGCCGGGATGCGTTGGCTCTACTGGACTACCATGCTCATTGTTCATAAGGACATCACTCCTGACAACGCAGTGATTGGCATGGGTTTTAGTTGGATTTCTGGGGCCGCATTTGGATCGTCCTTTGGCGCGATGCTCAACTCCATGAAGGGTGAGGCCGCGCCTCCGCCTATCACTGCTACAACTACCAGCACCACGGTAGAAAGCAAGACCGATAGCAAGACCGTGCCACCTGTTCCACCAACACCATCCGATGCTGGAGGAAAGTGATGTGGCTGCTATCGTTGACATTCCTACTTCCGAGTACCTCAACCTTGCGGTCACTCTCTTGGGCTGTGTTTGCACTTTCGTGTTTGCTATTGTTGGCTGGGCTTTACGTTTGGAACTCCGCAATCTACGTGCTCAGTACGTTAGTCTCGAAAGTCAGTTTAGCCGTCGCGTCGGAGAACTTGAAGATTTACAAAGACGGCAAACTCTTGCCCTATACGCCGCCGGAATTATTGGCCCAGACGGTTACGCAACTGGTCGCCGTCTCAGAGAAGAACATTAAACGCATGGCTGTGCTAGGCATCTTGGCTTTTATGATCGCCGTGACTTCGTTATATCAAGAAGCGAAAGGGATAACTCGGTACTACTATGAGAACGCGAAGGTACAAAAGGTTGGTGATGCGCGATTTTGGATTACCCCATCAGGACAATCGCCTATCTATGTCACCGTTTGCCGTGACTATCAGCTTCCGCCATGGCAAACGGGATGGACGCTAACAAAAGTTTGGTTTGTTGATGAAGGGAATTGTTGGAGCCGCGATCCTAATAAGGGTGGCGGATTTTATGCACTAAGGAGAGAAAACGGTGAACCCATACTCACTAACAATTGAAAATAAACCCACGCCGCAACCAGTCCCAGAACCTGAGCCGGATCAGCAAGACCCGCCTCCCGATGGGCCGCCAAAACACTAAGCACATGAACCAAGCATCTCAGAGCAACGAGTACCAGAACATCATTAGCCGCCTTAGCTCTATCGAACGGGCGATCAACGGCGAGAAGAAGCCTGAAATTCCGCTGATTGACCCTACGGCTAACGTTCTGGCACTCGTCTCTGCGGAAACAAAAAGGCAGGACGACCTTCGCATGGCAGAGTTCAAGCGACAAGACGATCTCCGTGCCCAAGCCGACAAGTATCAGGACAAGATTGACACTGAACGGAAGCGAATGGAAAGCGATGCGAAGAAAGCCGAGGCTGACCGCATTGATGCCCTACTTGCTGCCAATAAAAACGATGTCGCGTTGGCCCTCGCCAAGCAGCAGGCCCAAGCCGAGGCGCAGGACAAGCGCATTGCGATTGTGGAGCAGAACCAGTATCAGGGGGTCGGTGGTAAAGAGCAGCGCACCGAGAGCCAGAAGCGCAGTGAATGGGTGATTGGCTTGATCGCTACCCTAGCTGCGGGGGCAGGCGCGATGCTAGTACATTTGCTAGGGAAATGAGATATGGACGCTAACTCAGAAGCAAGACTAAACATGGTTCACCCCGCTCTGGCGGCAAAAGTGCGCCAGATGGCTGACATACTGGACGAACAATTCATCACCATCCGCGTGACGCAGGGACTACGTTCAATGGATGAGCAGGCGGCACTTTATGCGCAAGGACGCACAACGCCGGGAAAGATCGTTACCAATGCTCTGCCGGGGACATCGTGGCATAACTTCGGCCTAGCCGTGGACGTAGCACCATTTGACGCCGAAGGCCAGCCGGACTGGAATGTTAACCATCCATCGTGGAAAAACATCGTAGCAACCGGAGAAGGGTTAGGACTATTTTCTGGTAGCAAGTTTCGCACCTTCCCTGACTGGCCCCATTTTCAACTTACCGGAGACCTTCCTGTATCGCCCGATGATGCAACCCGACAGGCTTTTAAGGTAGGCGGATTACTCGCAGTGTGGTCAAATACAGGCTTAGGACAAGGAGAAGTAAACGCATGAAGTACACGATGATTCTATCATTATGTCTGGCCTTGGCCGGGTGCGCTAAGACCGTCGCAGTTCATCCCGGAGCAATCAGCAACCTTGACAGTTATGCCTACGATTTGCTGATCGTAGAGCAAGACTCCATCAATACGGCCAAAGCCCAGTACCAAGCAGGCCAGCTACCAGCCTCGGCAAAGACTGCACTGAACGCTGCCATTGATCAGTACAACATCACTGAGGCCACATGGCAGAGCTACCACGCCACGGGAGCTAACCAGACTGCGCTGCAATCGTCACTGGATGCCTTGATTGTAGCCGTTGGCGAACTCGTGAAGCTATTGCCAGCCAAAAGCACACCGAAGCCAGTAAATCAATCCTTGGAGGTTTTCCATGTCCACTACGCCTACGCCGCCTAGCGTCCCCGCCGCCCCCGCTGGTTCACTGGCCGATACGATCCTCAGCGCACTTGACGCCCTGTTGACGGCGGCGGGTGGAATATTGCCCTTCGCTGGTTACGCCGATCTGTTGGTAAAGATCGCACAAAAGGGCGTACTGAGCTATGAAGCTCATACTGGAAAGCCGATAGACCCTACACTATTAAAGCCAATCGACAAAGTTTAGGAGGCGTTATTATGCCGAAGGATATCTTGTTCTGGGTTATCTACTTGATGTGTTTTCTGTTGGGCTTGTGGGGTTACACGGGGCCAACGGACGGGCCATGGTATCGACGCTCTAGCGGCCATCTTGCACTGTGGTTGTTGGTTGGCATTCTCGGCTGGCAGGTTTTCGGGCCGGCGGTGAGGTAACTACGCACTGCCATCCTTTAGGTTTACGGAACTTCCACTTTCCGACGCAAGTAATTGGAGCCTGATCGGGGCAAGCCGCTTTCACTGCATCCACATCTCCGATGCAGCCGTAGGTAACTGACGGCTTGGCTGGCGTCTGTGCGGCAGGCATCAATTGCCCATCTTTACATGTGTAAGACTTCCCGTTAATGCTGAACATATTTCCATCAGGCTCTCCGGCGCAAAACGTACTCACTGGCGTCTGTGCGGGCTGCGAGGCGGGAGCGGCAACATATAGATCAGGCACCGACTGACAAATCATTCCCTTTGGACATTGAGCGGGCGGGACGCGCTCATAGTAGTTGTCATGGCAGATAGCGATTACGTCCTCTCCGCCGCCGCGAATCGGGATGACGACCTTTGTTCCCTCGTCGCAGGATGTGAGCATGGTGCCAACGTTGGATGTTATGCCGCTCGAATCGAATAGGGATTTGTCGCTCGGCTTCGCCTGTTGTCCCACCGCCAGCGTCATCAGCACAAAGGGGAGAAGGTATTGGGTCATTGAAGCTCCTTTGGAAATTGGGGATTGCTGCCCATTCTACCGATGTGATGTTTGTGGCAAATGTCACACATGTAAATTGCGTTTCTCCCTCCGCGATCAGAAGTCAGTCTGACTACGGCCTTGAGTGCTTCTAAGAAATT
>Ga0210407_10001215_pt1 | contig 24869 bp, 20 predicted proteins | sample IncBWC27MmetaG_FD_150860 | JGI IMG/M metagenome (GOLD analysis project Ga0210407, IMG submission 150860) | Forest soil microbial communities from Barre Woods Harvard Forest LTER site, Petersham, Massachusetts, United States - Inc-BW-C-27-M | ecosystem: Environmental > Terrestrial > Soil >... | reverse complement strand
TCGTAGTACAGGTTTTCCAGTTTCACAATCGTATCGACATCGTCAGGATTAGTCTTCAGGGTAGCGAGTAGTGGAACGGCAGCCTGGTCGATCATTTCTTTCTGTTGTTCGGGAATCATCTGGGGCTGTGTTCCCTGAGCCCCGCCGCCATCGGCCGGAGTGGATCTTGCGGCGATTTCCGCTGCCGGCGAAGCCGAGCCGCGAAACAGGTAGCCGAGGGCTACGCCCAGCACCAAGCAGAAGACTGCCAGGATGTACGCCTGGGTACCGGTCCAGTTTCCGCGTTCGGCGGTCTGGGGATGAGATAAGTGCGCTGTCTTTTCCATGGGGCTGTCGCTACTCCTTTAGGGTCTGGTGCCGGCAAGCGCCGTTTCGGGCGGTTGCAGGTGGAACAGCTGCCGCAAAGCAGTGGTCATCTGTTCCTGCTGCACTTTTTCTGGAAGTTCCTTGAGTTCACGGGCCAGGGACCCGGCAATTCTCTGCGTCATCCGGGACATCATTGCATTTAACATTTCGTCCTGGTCCTGGGAAAACGGCCCGTTCTCTTGCTGAAAGGAACCCAGTTCTTGCCGGCAAATCTCGTCCAGCCGCATGCGCAGCGCCACGATGGTCGGCACCACCCGCTCCGCCATCAGCTTGCGACGGAACCCTTGCGCCTCGGCTTGAAGAATCTTCTGTGCTTCGGCGGCGGCAACTTCACGCTCGCCCGCGTTGCGGCCGACCACGTTTTCCAAGTCGTCGAGGTTATAGAGGAAAACGCCCTTCACCTCGCGGACCGCAGGGTCAATGTCGCGCGGCATTGCGATATCCACGATCACCAGGGGTTGATCTTGGCGTCCGCCAAGGTTGCGCTCTCGCATCAGGTTCTCCGCTTCCTCGCGGCTGAGAATGGTGTGCGGGCAGGAAGTCGAACTGATGATGATGTCGGCCTCCACCATCGGCCGCCAGCGCTCTTCAAACGGGATCGCGACTCCACCCAGTCTCGCGGCCAACTCGGCCGCATGCTCGAGCGTGCGGTTGATCACTTTGACCGAAGTGGCTCCGTGGTTGAGCAATCCGCGGGCGGATAGCTCGCTCATCTTTCCCGCGCCCAACAGCAGTACTTTCTTGTTTTCCAGCGTGCCGAAGATCTGGCGCGCGAGTTCGACGGCGGCATAAGGGACGGAGACGGCGGCGTTGCCAATCGCCGTCTCGCTGCGCACGCGCTTCGAAGCGGTGAGCGCCTTCTGCATCACCGCATCGAGGAAGCGGCCGGTCGACCCGACGTTTTGCGCCTGCTGCCAGGCCTGTTTCACCTGAGAAATGATCTGCGGCTCGCCGATCACCATCGAATCGAGGCTGGAGGCGACGCGGAAAATGTGCAGGAGTGCCGCTTCATCAATCAAGCGGTAAAAGTGCTTCCACTCACAAAGCTTGAGTCCATAGTCAGAGCCGAGAAAGCGCATTACCGAGTTGGCAGCCAGGGTTACATCGCTGACCCAGAGCAAAAACTCCGTGCGATTACAGGTGGCCAGCACAATCACTTCCTCGATGCCTTCCGCCTTGGATAACTGCACTAGAGCCTGGTAACGCCGGTCCTCGCTGATCCAGAAGCGCTCCCGCACCTCGACAGGTGCAGTGCGGTAGTTCAGTCCAACGACCATGAGAGTGGGTTCCACGACTGCGTCTCCTGTAAACCACTTCCAGAGAAATGCATCCGCTGGGCCAAACAGCGTTTTATGTGGCTGGATAGTAATCTGTATTTGTCTTCAGTGAGTTAGGGTGGTTCTGGTCAGCAGGAAAGTGGGGTGCAGAAGGCGGGATTGCGGGATATCACGCTGGGCCGTGTCATTTGGCCCCTGCTGTCTTTCACCACAGAGACATAGAGACACAGAGGCACAGAAAAAACAAATAGGCCAGCAGTTCATGGGATTCGACTTGCGGCGAGCAAATTAGGAGGATTCTCTGTGCCTCTGTGTCTCTGTGGTGGGCTTCTTGTTCAGCGCACAACTTCGGTCGGCGTGACGTCTTTCTCCTTCAGACTTGTCGCACGCGGCTGGTAGACGCAGAACGGTTCTTCGTCGAGATAGTTTCCAGTAGCGGCAAAGGCGCGCGCGCGGCAACCCATACACACGTTCCGGAATTCGCAGCAACCGCACTTCCCCTTCAGGTTATTCACGTCGCGCAGCTGATTGAATACGACTGAGTTCTCCCAGATGTCGGCGAACCGCTGTTTTTTCAGATCTCCTGCCAGAGCTGGTAGATATCCGCAGGGATAGACCTCGCCCTGATTCGAGATGAAGCAGACCGCGGTTCCGGCCAGGCATCCCTTGGTCATGGCGTTCATGTCGGAAGGATGCGTTCCCGGATGCCCGACTGCGTGTCCGATCCCATGAGGCTTCAGTTCGATGCCGGTTGAGCCGGGCATCGCCATCTCCGTAGGGCCGATACTTGCCGGATGCTGTGCGGGAACCGGGTATGCAGCCTGAGCGGCTGCAGTTTCAGAACGGCGTTCCGCGACACGGCGTTGGCGAACCACGCGGAAGTAGTGTGGCGCACAGGTTGCTTTGAGCTCGATTCCACCTTCGAGCGAGCGATCGTAAAACCAGTTCAGCATGCGCTCGTACTCCTCCGGTGGAACCATCTGTTCGGCGGCGATATCCACACCGCAGCCTACCGGCACCAACAGGAACGTATGCAGTGCATCCGCACCCAGGGACTTCGCCAGATCGAGCACCTGCGGAAGCTGATGGGCATTGTGGCGGGCGATCGTGGTGTTGATCTGCACCGACATGCCAAGATTCTTCAGGTTGCGGAAACCGGCGATGGCCGAATCGAATGCGCCGGGAATGCCGCGGAAGGTGTCGTGGGTAAGCGCATCAGCGCCGTCCAGGCTGTTAGCAACTCGACGTACACCGCTGTCGACGATCATGCGGGCGACCTCCCTGGTAACCAGCGTGCCGTTCGTCGCCAGGGCGACGCGCAAACCCTTGTCCGTGCCATAACGCGCCAATTGGAAAATATCCGAACGAAAGAGTGGCTCACCCCCACTGAGAACCAGGATGGGAGCGGATACCTCGGCAATCTGATCGATGATATCGCAGGCGCCCTGCGTGGAGAGATCGGAGGGAGAACTCAGCTCCGTCGCGCTGGCCCGGCAATGGATGCAGCGAAGGTTACAGCCTTTGGTCAACTCCCAGAAAACTAGTCGTGGCTTGTTCTGGTTACCTTGATTGGAATGCAGCCCGTCGCCGTTCGCCGAAGCCATATGCAGCCTCCCTAGATTGAACCTGTAGTCTTGTAGCTCACCCTAGGGCAACGATAAGGCACAGGGAGAAGCCCAGCGGTGACAGTCATCACCCGAAATTGTGATTGCGGTCACAAGACCCAATTCCTTTGGTTGCAGATCAATGGCGATCGAGGACGAGCGTCTCGCGCGTCCAAGCGGGCGGGGACGCCCGGCTTCCATTACCGAAGGGCGCTTAGTTGTGGTTCGCGATCTCGCGCAGCGCTCCGGTGTCACGAATCACCAGGGTCGAGCCTTTCGACTGCACGATCTGACGCTTCTTCATGTCAGCGAACAGCCGGGTCACCGTCTCTCGCGACGTCCCGATCATCTGCGCGATTTCCTCGTGGGTGAGCCGCAGTTTCAACCGTGGCTCCGCTTTTGAAGATTCGCCATTCCTGGAACTCCATTCCAGAAGCAAGCTGGCCAATTTCTCAGCGGCAGAGTGGGATAGTCCGAGAGTGCGCACTTCCTGACAAGCGTTGTGATACTTCTCGCTCAACTGCTCGGCCACTTTGAAGCAGGCCTCCACATCGTCCTTGAGGAAGCGGAGAAAATCATCGCGTTTAACAAAATTGACCTGGCAGGGATCAATGGTCTCCGCCGTCACTTCGTACGGTTTGCCGGAGATCGTGGCGCTCAATCCCAGCACTTCTCCGGGTTCGGCCAGTTTCACAATCATCGTTCTGCCGTTCGGGGAACTAATAGAGAGCTTCACAGTCCCTTTGCAGAGCACAAAGACGCCGCGGGGCATCTGCCCTTCGACAAACAGCACAGCTCCTTGCGGGTAAGCGGTCGCGTACTTGATGCCTTCAAAGGTCTGTAGCGCGCTCGCCGACAGATCGCAGAAAATACGATCGGCGCGGAGTTCGCAGGTAAGACAGCTTTCTACAATCTCCATTCCATATGGTGAGAGCATGGACTAGCCTCCTGTAGCATCCTGAATGACGCCCTCGGGCCAGGCTCGCTTGGTTCCGTTGCGGTAGCGAATTCCGCAGCCAGTTGAGCCAGCAACGTCTAGGGTCAGTGTCCGTCCGGACGGAACCCAGCGCTGTGCTGCAAGGCACGTTCCGCTGTGATTTACATCACACTCCGCTTTGTGACGCGGATCACAAGCGTCTGTGATGTGCCTTGCTGCGTATACGCCTCGCATCGTCCATGCTTAAGCAGTCAAAGTGGGAGTGGGAAAGTTACAGACACTATTGAACGCAAGGGCGGTCGACGATGATGAAGCGCAAGTTCAAGACCATGGATGCAAACGAGGCGGTGGCCTACGTTGCCTACAGGGTTAACGAAGTGATTGCCATTTATCCCATTACTCCCTCCTCGAACATGGGCGAATGGGCGGACGAGTGGGCAGCGCGCGGAATCCAGAATATTTGGGGCACGGTACCTCATGTCGTCGAAATGCAGAGCGAAGGTGGAGCTGCCGGAGCAGTGCACGGCGCCCTGCAGACTGGTTCTCTGGCCACCACGTTCACGGCCTCTCAGGGCTTGCTGCTCATGATTCCGAACATGAATAAGATTGCGGGGGAGCTTACGCCCACCGCCTTCCACGTCTCGGCGCGCACGTTAGCTACGCACGCACTCTCGATCTTCGGCGACCATTCGGATGTCATGTCCTGCCGCGCCACCGGATTTGCCATGCTTTCGTCCAATTCCGTGCAAGAGGCCATGGACATGGCGCTGATCGCTCATGCTGCCGCGCTGGAGTCCCGCATCCCGTTCCTGCACTTCTTTGATGGTTTTCGCACCTCGCACGAAGTCAACAAGATTGAAATGCTCGCCGAGGACGATATGCGCGCGCTTATCAATATGGATCGCATCATTGAGCATCGCCAGCGAGCTCTCTCGCCGGATCATCCCGTTTTGCGCGGTACAGCACAGAATCCTGATGTCTTCTTCCAGATGCGGGAACGGGCGAACTCTTTCTACGAGGCGTGTCCGGAAATCGTTCAATCCGTGATGGACAAATTCGCGGACACGGTCGGTCGCTCCTATCATCTGGTTGACTATGTGGGCGCGCCGGACGCTGAACGCGTGATTGTGATAATGGGCTCCGGAGCCGAAGTCGCTCACGAAGCCGTCGACTATCTCAACGTGCGTGGCGAAAAGCTTGGGCTGCTGAAAGTGCATTTGTATCGCCCCTTCCCGGTGCAGGCGTTTCTCGCAGCCTTGCCTGCCAGCGTGCGGACAATCGCAGTCCTCGATCGCACCAAGGAGTCGGGAGCGATTGGCGAACCGCTCTATCTCGATGTGGTGAACGCGCTTCACGAAGGAGTGAAAGCGGGATACAGCCCTCGAAAGACTCCGCCGGCGGTCGTAGGTGGACGCTACGGGCTCTCCTCCAAGGAATTCACTCCAGCAATGGTCAAAGCGGTTTACGAAAACCTGAAGGTCGACCAGCCCGCCGGCCAAATAAAAGATCACTTCACCATCGGGATTCAGGATGACGTCAGCCACACCAGTTTGCCTTACAACGCCGAGTTTTCCACTGAGCCGGACAATGTTGTCCGCGCAATGTTTTATGGTTTGGGCGCGGATGGCACAGTTGGCGCCAACAAGAATTCGATCAAGATCATTGGCGAGAACACCGCCAACTACGCGCAAGGGTACTTCGTCTACGATTCGAAGAAGTCCGGCGCGGTAACCATTTCGCATCTTCGGTTCGGACCGCAGCCGATTCGCTCCAGCTATCTGGTCTCACACGCCAACTTCGTCGCTTGCCACCAGTGGATATTCCTTGAGCGCTACGACATGCTCAGCGCCCTGGTCCCCGGCGGCACATTCCTGCTCAACAGCCCGTTCAACAAGGATGAAGTTTGGGATCATCTCCCGCGTCCGGTGCAGGAGCAGATCATTTCCAAAGGCGTGAAGTTTTACCTGATCGACGCCTATCAAGTGGCGCGCGACACCGGCATGGGCAGCCGCATGAACACGATTCTGCAGGTCTGCTTCTTCGCAATTTCCGCCGTCCTCCCGCGGGATCAGGCGATTGAGGCGATTCGGAAATCGATTCGTGACACCTACGGCCGCAAGGGCGAAGAGATCGTACTGAAGAACATGAAAGCCGTGGACGAGACCCTGGCGCACTTGTTCGAAGTGAAAGTCCCCGCCGAACTGAGCGGCACGATCGAGATGCCGCCACCGTTCTCCCCCTCAGCACCAGAATTCGAACGTGACGTGTTGGGCATGATGTACGCCGGACGAGGCGACGAATTGCCGGTTAGCGCATTTCCAGTCGACGGCACTTTCCCCACTGGAACCGCGAAATGGGAAAAACGCAACCTGGCGCTCGAAATTCCCATGTGGGATCCGAAGATTTGCATTCAGTGCGGAAAGTGCGCCATGGTTTGCCCGCATTCGGTCATCCGCATTAAGGTTTACGATTCCAAAGAACTGCAAGGCGCGCCAACAACGTTCAAGTTTACGGAGAGCCGCGACAGAGAATGGCAAGGGCTCAAATATACGATTCAAGTGGCGCCAGAAGACTGCACCGGTTGCGGCATCTGCGTCGAAGTTTGTCCGGTGAAGAACAAAGCCGAAACCCGGCTGAAGGCGATCAATATGGTCCCGCAGCCTCCGCTGCGCGTGCCCGAGCGCGAAAACTGGGACTTCTTTCTCAAGATTCCGGAACTCGACCGCCGCAACATCAAGGTCACCAACATCCGCCAACAGCAGGTCCAGGAGCCGCTGTTCGAGTTTTCCGGCGCCTGCTCTGGTTGCGGCGAGACTCCATATCTCAAGCTGATGTCGCAGCTGTTCGGAGACCGGGCAATCATTGCAAACGCTACGGGATGCTCGTCGATCTACGGTGGCAACCTGCCCACTACGCCATGGACGAAGAACGCAGCCGGCCGCGGACCCGCCTGGTCGAACTCCCTTTTCGAAGACAACGCGGAATTCGGTCTGGGCTTCCGGCTTTCCATCGACAAGCAGACGGAGTTCGCGCAGGAATTGGTTCGGCGCGTGGCAGGAACGATCGGCGACGAACTCGCTACGGCGATTCTCACCGCTCCGCAAAAAGACGAAGCCGACATCTACGAACAGCGCCAGCGTGTGGACTTGCTAAAAGAAAAACTGCACAGCATGAATTCCATGGATGCTAAACAACTGCTGGCCGTCGCCGACCTGCTGGTCAAGAAAAGCATTTGGATTGTTGGCGGAGACGGCTGGGCCTATGACATCGGCTACGGCGGCCTCGATCACGTATTAGCCAGCGGCCGCAACGTCAACGTGCTGGTGCTCGATACCGAGGTTTATTCCAATACCGGAGGGCAAGCGTCCAAGTCCACGCCGCGCGCCGCAGTGGCGAAATTCGCTGCTGGCGGCAAACCTGGTAACAAGAAAGACTTGGGCCTCATCGCCATGAGTTACGGCAACATCTACGTCGCCAGTGTAGCCATGGGCGCAAAGGACGAGCACACGCTGAAGGCATTTCTGGAAGCTGAAGCGTACCAGGGACCCAGCTTGATCATCGCGTATTCGCATTGCATCGCTCACGGCATCAACATGACCACTGCGATGTCGAATCAGAAAGCGGCAGTCGATTCCGGGCAGTGGCTGCTTTATCGCTACAACCCCGAACGGACCACACTAGGTGAAAATCCGCTGACTCTCGATTCACGAACGCCAACGCGCAAGGTCGCGGATTATCTGCAGATGGAAACGCGTTTCACGATGCTCACCAAGAGTAATCCGGACGAGGCCAAGCATCTCTGGCATGAGGCGCAGCATGATGTCGAGACTCGCTTCCGCCTTTATGAATATCTGGCACAACGGAAAAATGGCGGCGAACCGGCCAAGACGCTACAGCAAACGGAGACCCAGCAGGATGCGTCTCTGCAGAAAACGTAGAGACGTTTGCTGGCAACGTCTCCAGCGCAGGAGGAGAAAACATGATTGACCTCGGCACCACATACATGGGATTGCGGCTTCGCACGCCTTTGGTCGCTTCCGCATCGCCCCTATCGCAGGAGATCGATGGCATACGCCGCCTTGAGGACGCAGGCGCATCCGCGGTCGTGCTGTATTCGCTGTTCGAGGAGCAGTTGCGGCAGGAAAGCTTCGAACTGGAACACCATTTGGCGGAAGGGACCGACAGCTTCGCAGAGGCAGCTTCGTTTTTTCCGCAGCCGGCTGAATTCCACTTGGGACCTGAAGGTTATCTGGATCACATCCGCAAAGCTAAGCAGGCGGTGAGGATCCCGATTATTGCCAGCCTGAACGGCACGACGCTGGGCGGTTGGGCGAAGTTTGCCAGGCTGATTGAGCAGGCCGGGGCCGATGCCATTGAGTGCAATATCTACTACATTCCGACAAGCCCGGACATTTCCGGTTCCGAGATTGAGAAAACCTACATTGACATTCTTCGGGAAGTAAAGATTTCGGTGCGTATTCCGGTAGCCGTCAAGCTCAGCCCTTTTTTCAGCAATATCGCCAATATGGCAAAGCAGCTCGATGAAGCGGGCGCGAACGCGCTGGTGCTATTCAACCGCTTCTATCAACCTGACATTAACCTCGATGAGTTGGAGATTCAACCCAACGTATTGCTCAGCACTCCGCAAGCGCTGCGCCTTCCGCTGACTTGGATCGGGATTCTTTACGGCCGCATTCGAGCCAACCTGGCGGCGACGAGCGGCGTTCATGGTCCCGAGGACGTTGTGAAACTCCTGATGGTCGGCGCCGACGTCACCATGCTCTGCTCCAGCCTGCTGCGCAATGGCATCAACCATCTTCGGCATATCGAAGCTGGTGTGGTGGAATGGATGGAGAATCACGAATACGATTCGGTTCAGCAAATGAAGGGCAGCATGAGTCAGCTGCGTTGTCCCAACCCCTCAGCCTTCGAACGTGCGCAGTACATGAAGGCGGTGAAAAGTGTGCGGCACGTGATGGTCACCGGTCGCGAAGCTTGGAGAATTATGAACGCAGAGTAGCGGTGACTTCGAGCGCGTCATACTCGGAAATATAACTGCACGGGCGCCTCAGCCTTCCATTTGTCGTGGCCAGCGCGCCTCGCTAAAGGCGATGCGCCGGGCGCGCAACGCGACTATAAAGAGGTCGTCTGGCTTGGATACACGCCGGACAAGTAAGCGCCCAACGCCACACCGCTAGCAAAGAATCTCTTCCGCGACCCGCGATCAAGAAAGGGCACAGGTCAGCGCTTGTGCCCCGTCCGGACCACAGGCTCAGTAGACGCGCCTACTTCGCCTGCAAAGACTCGATGTACTGGGAAAGGTTCGACACGCGCTGCTGCACTTCGCTCTCGTGTCCGTGGCTCATATTCAGGAACAACGATCCCCAGACCGGCATTTCCTTATTGCCGTGCGCGGGATGATCGGAGTTGCCGCGGATCGCGGACGTGACCTTCAGAGAGGGATATTTCCCGCCGTTGTTCTTGGCGAGCGTGGTCAGGTCAGCGGGAGGAACCTTCAGCGCACTGGCTGCCGGACCTCCGCCTTTGCCGTCGGTTCCATGACAAACGGCACAGTAGGAATTAAACATCTCCTTGCCCGATGCGGCCGACGTTTGCTTGACCGGTACATGCTGGATGACTTTTGATGGTTGACTCTGGGTTTGATCCTGTGCAGCAACTGCGCAGGTAAGTACGATCAGGGCGGCAAACATCCAAATCACTTTCTTAACGGACATTGACTTCCTCCTTTTGAGCCAGAAATCTGTTCCTTGCATTCAAATGCACTAAGAGCCAAAGACTGCCTTCACTAGAGCTTCCAGCATGCTCCGACTATTCCGCGGAGACTCTCCATCCCTGATCGGCGCGCGCCAGGGTGAGCGTGGACCTCGACGGACTCCCGTGATAGAAATCGGCCTCATACTTGTTGATTAGGGTTTGACGATCCCAAAGATTGAAACTTTTCACCGTCGGGCCGCCGGCGTCGAACAGGTCGCCCATTTGGTTGGGCACCCATTTCCAGGTGTATTGGACGGTGGCGGCGTTTACCGCGGTCATTGTTATGTCGGCGATGCTGACCAGTTGCCGCTCAGCCAGGGGAACCTGATAGGTGAAGGTCCCATCCGCTTCCTTCCACTTCTTGAAACCCGGTATCGCCGTCACCAAGCGTTCTCCTGCGGGTGTGACTGAGATCAATTCGGCTCCGTGGGGCAGCTTGGCCAATGCCACAATCCCGGCCTTTTCCAGTAGCCGGTAATTCGGATCTCCCGGTTTTTCAGCGACGCTGGACACGACGAGTCCGCTGCGGAAGTGAATGACCGCAGCACCTGGCCCCTGTAGCACCGTTGCCACCACCTTGCTCGCCTGCTGTGCATTGAGAGGCGTTCTCGTCCTGACTTGGAATACGACGTAGGTCACCATACCTAAAATTGCCGCTACGAGGCACACCATGAGTAACATTGGCAAAAACGAAGAGCGTCGTTCCATTTCAACTTCGGCTTCAAACATGACATTCTCCTCTCGAAAAGCTCCGAATTCGTCGATGACTTCTTGATTCTCGGTCCATCCTTCCGTAATTGCGGTGATCAAAGGCACCGTTGATTGTGTCTGTTATCACCGTGAGGCCGGAGGGAACCTTCGTTACAGAAGTGTGCGCGTCCTCACCTAGGTCCGTGATTCCTGTCACATCCAACTGGGCCGCCGCAAGGCAATAATGACGCAAGACTTCGGGGAGTTTTCTACCGCCCGAGCGTGGGAGAATCCCGGTGGCAAAAGGACGTGTTTCGGTTGTTGTCGAGCGCTGCAAAGCCTGCGGCTTCTGTGTGGAGTTTTGTCCCTCCCACGTACTCGCGCTCTCTTCCGCTTTCAACTCCAAGGGCTACCATCCACCGCACGTGGTGCATCCGGAAAAGTGCAGCGGTTGTGATTTGTGCGGAATGTACTGCCCCGACTTCGCCATCTTCGCCACCAGAGTCGCTCCGGCAGGAGGTGACAAATGAAGGCTGACCCTCGCGGGGTGCTCACTGGCGTTCACTTCATCGATGGCGACCACGCCTGCTGCGAAGGCGCGCTGGCCGCCGGCGCCCGCTTCTCCGCCGGATACCCCATTACTCCTTCCACCGAAATCGTGGAGCGCTTCGCATCGCGTGTGCCCACAGTCGGTGGCACGTTTATCCAGATGGAAGACGAACTCGCGGCCTCGATTACTTTGCAAGGCGCAGTCTGGGGCGGAGCCAAGGCATTCACCGTGACTTCTGGCCCCGGCTTTTCTCTGATGATGGAACACATCGGCTACGCCGCCATGACCGAAACGCCGTGTGTGTTCGTCGATGTGCAACGCGGAGGACCTTCCACCGGGTTGCCCACCCTCCCGGCGCAAGCCGACATGATGCAGGCGCGTTGGGGATCGCATGGCGATTACGAGATCATCGCCCTGTGCCCTAATTCTCCGCAGGAATGTTTTGATCTCACCATCAAAGCCTTTAACCTGGCGGAAGAATTTCGCGTGCCGGTCATGTTCATGATGGACGAAGTCGTCGGCCACATGACCGAGAAGGTCGTCATTCCTCCCGCCGACCAGATCGAAGTCGTACCGCGCCGCCACACTCGCAAGTCGGTCGACGACTACCTCCCCTATGGAACCAACGGCGACCAAGTGCCGGAAATGGCGCATGCCGGCGAAGGTTACAAGTTTCATGTCACCGGATTGACGCACGACGAACACGGCTATCCCAACATGACTCCACCGGTGCAAGACAAGCTGGTTCGCCGTCTGCAAAGCAAGATTCGTGATGCGGCCGACCGCATTGCCCTGTTCGAGGAGGAGCAACTCGAAGGCGCCGATGTCGTCGTCGTTTCCTACGGAATCACTTCACGGGTGGCCCAACGAGCCATCGAGGCGGCTCGCGAACAGGGCCTGCGCGTTGGCAAGTTGCGGTTGATCACCGCGTGGCCATTCCCTGAACTCAAAATCCGCGAACTCGCAGCCAAAGTGAAAGCATTCGTCGTCCCTGAACTCAATCTGGGCCAGATGGTGCGAGAAGTGGAGCGCGCTGCCACAGGCCATGCGAAGACATTTGCTGTATTGCACGCGGGTGGCGGAGTTCACAACCCCAACGACATCCTCAAAGTAGTCGTGGAGGCCAGCCGATGAGCGACAGTTTACTCCCAGACATTTTGAACAACGACGGAGGCAACCCGGTCGAGCAGCTCCTACGGAGCGATCGCATTCCTCATATCTGGTGTCCGGGATGTGGCATCGGCACCACTGTAAACTCATTTGCGCGCGCACTCATCGAATCGAAAATCGATTTGCAATCGCTCGCTCTGGTTTCGGGCATCGGCTGTACCGGGCGCGTAGCAGGCTACGTCAAACTGGATTCGTTCCATACCACGCATGGCCGCGCCATCCCTTTCGCCACTGGATTGAAGCTGGCGAATCCGAAACTGAACGTTGTCGTGTATTCCGGCGATGGTGATCTCTCTGCCATCGGCGGCAATCATCTGATTCATGCTGCACGCCGGAACATCGACCTGAAAGTCATCTGCGTGAACAACCTGATTTACGCGATGACTGGCGGACAGACTGCGCCTACAACGCCGGACGACTCGATTACTTCGACCAATCCCTACGGTGTGTTCGAGCCGTCATTTAATTTGCCGCACCTGGTCGAAGCGGCAGGCGCGGTTTATGTCGCACGCTGGACCACATTCCACGTAAGGCAACTGGCGCGCTCCATCAGCGAAGCCTTCAAGAAGAAAGGCTTTTCGTTCATCGAAGTGATCTCGCCCTGCCCCACTCTTTATCAGCGCCGCAACAAGCTGGGCGATGGCCTCGACGCCATGAAGTACTACAAAGAAAAAAGCAGAGTCCGGCACGGAGCGCCGACCGGTGAAGTCGGCCTGACCATGACCGGAGAAATCATCGTGGGCAAATTCGTTGACCGCGACCGCCCTGACTACCAAACTTTGATGCGATCGCAATACGCCCAATCGCTGGGTGAGCGCTTCCTGGAGCAAGCGGAGATGGTATGCAGCTAACTGAAATTCGTATTGCAGGCTTCGGCGGCCAGGGCGTGATTCTCTCGGCCATAGTTCTCGGCAAGGCCACCTCGATTGTTCAGGGCGCTTTTGCCACCATGACTCAGAACTTCGGTCCGGAAGCCCGAGGCGGCGCCTGCAGCGCGCAGCTTATCCTTTCCGATTCGCCAATTCTGTACCCGTACGTTACCCGGCCGGACATTCTCGTCGTAATGTCGCAAGAGGCGTATGTGCGCTTCGTCCCCGAGTTGAAAGACGGCGGCATCCTTATCGTCGAGCAGGATCTGGTGCGAGTTTCCGATCTCGGCAGGGGAATCCAGGTCTACAGTGTCCCCGCCACCCGCATCGCAGAAGTGCTGGGTAAGCGCATAGTGTTGAATTCGGTAATGGTGGGATTCTTCACCGCCCTCACAAACCTGCTGGACCCCGACGCCGTGGGCAAAGCGGTTGCCGATTCTGTACCCACTAGCTTTCGAGAACTCAACCTGAAGGCTTTCGAAAAAGGACTTGAATACGGAATCACCGCGTTGACTGCCGCTGCGAACCCAACCGACGCCGAACTGCAGGTGCAGTACTTGGAGTGACGTCTTTCCGACACGCTCGTCACCAGGATGAGACTACATGACAGCCCAGAGTCAGCACGGGTCGTAGTTAGTGTCTCTCCTCCCGCGCAAAACTAAATATGATGTCAGCGAAAGGAAGGGGAGGAGGGTCAGCGCCACTCCACACCCATGTTGTCGTCAGTAATGATCAATCGGCCTTGCAGTCGCTTGCGAAGCTGGCCATCATTTTCGATCGACAAGGGCTGCCGTCCGCTCGGATCCTCCTTGATATTCACAATCTCGTCGAGCCTTGCCATCTGCTGGGGATCGTTCGAGTCGATGACATGTTTGCCGTCGATGACGTAGCTGAGAAGCACAGCTTTCCACCTGCCCCGGTCAAACATGATCGGAGAATCGCTCACCGCGAGACAATTTAAAAACCGTAGACCGTAGGGATATACCGCCAGTCCAGTGGCCATAACATCTTCGGAGCCTGTCGTGTTATAGAACAAAACGCCGTCCGGGCTCAGGTGTTGGCGCGCCAGTCGCAGAAAGTCGACCGAAAGTAGGTTGGAGATATAGTTGCGCCAGTGAAATGTCGTGTTCATTACGATGGCATCGAACCTTTGCTCCGGATTTCGTACCAGCCACCGTCGACCATCGTCAATAGTGATACGCACTTTAGGATTGTGCAGAAGGCTCATCACGGCGGGATACTGTGGGATGAGTTTCAGATACCCGGGATTGATTTCGATCACGGTTAATTCTTCGAGTTGCGGATGATTGGCGACGATTTGCGCCCAGGAACCAGACCCGAGTCCGATCATTAGCACGCGGCGCGGCGCGGGATGCAATGCACTCAGGGCGTAGGGCCGGGTGACGATGTTCACGTCGTTCATTAGATCGACATTGAATCGGCCATCATAGACGCCGCCACCGAACACCGCCCCGTTTGGGGTCACGCCAATAGTGCCGCTTCGGCCCTCAACGACCTGTTGGAAACGCACTTTCGGATACTGATTTTTGAAGAGCAGACGATCATAGATCGTATTCAAAACGGGCCGGCTACCGATCACAACCAGCGCTGCCGCAACTACACCAAGTGTGGCCCAGAGTCTCGATCTTCCCCTTGATCGTCCACTTTGGGTGAGCACAGCGACCACGAACGAAACGCCCCCCAAAAGAAGTAACAACGAAATCGAAAACACGGAAAGATGGTCCATCAAGATGAAGCCAACCACCAAGCTGCCCAATGTCGATCCGACGATGTTTGCCGCGTAAAGGAAGCTTAACGCGGCCCCGGCGTGGTTTGCGGGATCGACCGACACTTGCGCGATGAGCGGGAAGGTTGCGCCAAAGAGAAGCGCTCCCGAACAGACTGAGAGCAGAATGAGCAGGTAGGCAGGTCCGCTCGCATTACTGGTGCTGAATGGGGACAAAAACTTCACGGTAAGTGCGAAGGCCGGACTCACGGCGAAGCTGACAATGGCAGAAGCGAACATGAGTCCGCCCAACATGGCTACAGCAGATCCCCGAGTCTGGTGCCGCAACGAGTAGCGCTCAACGAACCTTGATCCGATTGCGAGACCCATCAGGTAGCTGCCCAGCAAGGAGGCAAATACACGCGCCGTGTCTCCCGCAGTGAAAGTTAGCAAGCGGTACCAGACGATCTCGTACGCTAGTGCGGCGAAGCCACAGAAAGCGGTGCACGCGAGAGCTAAAGGAAAAGGTAAAAGGCGATCGCTCGTCGGACTCTCACTTGGTTCCATCGACCGTGTCGGGCGAGGAATCCCTCCGTTGTCTCGGTTAGAACGAAAGTTGTAGACGAGAGCGCCTGCCCCTACCAGCGCATTAATGGAGGCAGCCAACCGGGTGGATCCGGACTGGCCGAGGAGCCGCATTAGCACATCAGCGGCGACAAAACATGCTACGCCTGATCCGAGGGTATTAGCAAAATACAATCCGCCCACGGAACTTCCGATATTCTGCGATGAGCGCACCAAATGCTCGACCAGAAGTGGGAGAGTCGCGCCCATCAGTAGCGTGGGCACGATGATCAATGAGAAGACGGAGAGCCCCGCCATTGACGGGGAACTACCCACGGCGAATTCGGCGATCCAGCGGAAAATCTTCAGCGACCCAACGCCAAACGCGGCCGTTCCAAACTCGGCAAGTGCAAACCATACCACCAGCGGTACGCGCGTGCTTTTGGAGAGTGCGCCACCCGCCAAACTACCGAGCCCAAGGCCGAGCATGAAGGCGCTAACCACGATCGTCACGGATTCAATGTTCAGACCATAGATGGCGAACAACGCCCGCTGCCAGACGATCTGATAAATCAAGGCAGGAAAGCCGGATGCGAAGAACAGAAGGTGGATCCACGGCATAGGTTCCTTCCGCTGCCGTGCCCTGGCGGCAAGAAGGAGAAGCATCACAACAAAGGCGATGATCCAAAATCCCGCACTCGCATCCATGTCAGACGTTCAGATTGTTTCGTTCTTGAGGTGGCTAACATAGCAGAGTTGGGAGTGGCTGCGCTTGTAAAAAGGGTTCACAGCAATTGCGGGTTGAAACGACTATAGAGCAAACTATGCCGGTCGGAGACCCCGGATCATAGTGTCGTTCTTGTCGATCACGGTTAAGATTGGATCTGGATATCGCTGTATGAGGCGCAACGGTCGTCAGCATCGGGCGAGGAATGGGAGTCTTGCGGTTTTGCGCGACTCAACGGAAACCTTCCGTAACTGTAAAGTAATGTAAAACCCGAGTCGATTCCGCTTCTGCGGGTTTACCTTTCATAGATACATAGATGAAGTGAACGATCCAGACGGATTCCGCGGGCTTTCGTCACTTCCGGTTTTCCGTTCTGTCCGTCCTTTGTTACTCTGAAGCTAGCCGTTTCAGACGATCTGCGACCGCAACACCTGGAGTCGTTGTTTCACCGGATCGATTCCCGGCTTCCCTCGTGATGGAAGCCCGAACGACAGGAGACGTATTCATTTGAAGACCTTCGCAATTCGCTCTCTTCTTTCCTTTTTTGTTGCAAACTTGTTCTTGCTCTCGCTGGTTGCGCAGCAAACGCCGCCGCCCAATCCACCGGCGTCTCAACCGTCTCAACCGGCGGACCAGAGTAAGTCCGCTCCAGACCCAAAGACCCCGGAGAAAAATCAAGGCACATCGAACGACCGCCTCTTCTATGCCCTGCCAAATTTCCTGACGCTGGAGAATACCGGCAAAGTCCCGCCGCTCACGACCGGCCAAAAATTCAAGGTGGTGACGCGCGGTTCCTTCGACTACATCCAGATCCCGTGGATCGCTTTTCTCGCCGGCATCGGCCAAGCTCAGAACAGCGAGGCGGGGTACGGACAGGGGGCTGAAGGCTACGCCAAGCGTTTCGGAGCATCCTTTGCAGACGGTACGATTGAGAACTATATGACCGGATTTGTTCTCCCATCGCTGCTCCGCCAGGATCCTCGTTTCTTCCAGTCCAGCGAAGGCGGATTTTGGCGTCGAACCGGATACGCAGTCAGCCGTATCTTTATCACGCGCACCGATTCCGGGCATCAGCAGTTCAATTACTCCGAGGTACTTGGCAGCGCGGCGTCGGCGGCAATTTCCACTTATAGCTACCATCCCCAAGCCGATCGCACTCTTTCGAACACGGCCAGCGTTTGGGGAACGCAGGTTGGGTATGACACCATCACGATTGTGGTAAAGGAATTCTGGCCCGACATTCGGCGCAAGCTGAGCAAGAAGAAGCAACCGTCCAACTCCAACTGATCGAGGGATTCGACCCTCCTGAATTACAATCGCTCGCAGTCCCACAGCGCCAGGGGTGGAGGAGCCGGCATGTTTCAACCCAATCTGCTGCAAGACAAGCGCGTTCTCATCACTGGCGGCGGCACGGGCCTGGGCAAAGGCATGGCCCACCGTTTCCTGGAACTGGGCGCCATGGTCTACATCTGCGGACGCCGCCAGCACGTTCTATCCGAAGCCGAAGTTGAACTGAGCCGCGTTTCACCAAACAAGATTCGATCTCTCCCCTGCGACATTCGCGATCTATCGCGTCTGGAGGAGATGGTCGAGTCTGTTTGGAAAGACGGTCCGCTCGACATCCTGGTCAACAACGCCGCTGGAAATTTCCTGGCGCGAACCGAGGAACTCTCACCGGGCGCATTTGAAGCGGTCATCGGAATCGTGCTCATGGGCACGATCAACGCCACCATGGCTTGCGGGCGCCGCTGGTTGCAAGCCGCACGCCCGGGAGTCGTCTTGAACATTGCCGCAACCTACGCATCCACGGGTTCGGCATACGTGGTACCTTCCGCGATGGCGAAGGCTGCAGTTGTCGCCCTTACCCGCAGTCTCGCCGTGGAGTGGGGAGACCGCGGCATTCGCTTGAACGCTATCGCTCCCGGACCGATTCCCACCGAAGGAGCGTTCTCCCGCTTGCTTCCCCGGCCCGAGCTGGAGAAGTTTGCTCGCGAGCGAAATCCGCTGCGACGCTTCGGCACCGTCGAGGAACTGGCGAACCTTGCCGCATTCCTGGTGAGCGATGGTTCCAGCTACGTCAATGGAGAAGTAGTTGTGATGGACGGCGGCGAGCAACTCCAAGGGGCAGGAGAATTCAGTGCGTTAGGAAAATTGTTGACCGAGGAAGATTGGAAGTCGCTGAAGCCGCGCAAGCCATCCAAAGCTGGTCAGTAGAGAACGATCAGCACAATTGGAACCCCGCTGTGCTTAATGCCCAGGCGACGGCAGCACCAGCCACTTCAGAAGCATGTTCACCACGGTGAGCACGATCCCTCCCACGAACGCCGCGCCGAAGGTTCGTATATGAAAACCCGGCACGAATGCGGAAGCAAGTTCCAGCATGATGGCGTTGATGACAAACCAGAACAATCCCAAGGTAAGGATAGTGAGCGGGAAAGTGATGACCTTCAGAAACAGTCCCAGTGTCGCGTTGACCAAGCCAATGACGATGGCCGCAATGAGGGCCGCAGCCGCGCCGTCCACGTAAAAGCCAGACACCACGCGCGATGTGATCCAAACCGCCAGCGCGCTGACGAACCAGTGCAATAGCATTCGGAGCATGGAAGAGATCCTCCAGACAGCAAACAGACTATAAAGCGGTTGGGCTGGCGGTAGCAACTTTCCGAGGGCGCGATCGGCAGTTGTTTTACATAGTCACGGTTTGGTCTAAGCCCCTTGGAAACAATCTCATGGAAACGCGCCGGCGACAGGGGGAACTCGAAGTTCAAGGTTTTTGACGGATTGCCGATAGCCCTGACAAGAGGTAGGTAGAAAGAGGAAACACTATGGCAACTCCGATTACCGGGGGAACCGCATTCGACTTTGGTGCAGCGGCGCAGGCCGAAGCCCCACCGCAGGCCGCGAGAACGCCAACCGCACCTGTCAGGCAACTGGCCAAAATTGAGCCCACAGAGGACACGGTAAAGCTTTCGCCTGGAGCTCAGGTCCGGCTTTTGAAAACACAAGGCCAGTCGGTCGCACAGATTGTAGTCAACACTGCCCTGTCAACTCAAACGGTGAACAGCTATTTGGGGATCACGCAGGCGGTGCCAACCCCGGGCAAGACGTAAGGTTGGCTCCGAATGGTCGCGGCGGGAGTCGAAGGTTCGGCCTCTGGGGGAGGACCGATCTCACTTGGCGCTCGCCGCGGCCGTATTCTCCATCCCCTCAAAGACGTCTTCCGCTCGCCTCAGCGCTGCCTGCACGTTGTCGCAAATGTTCTCGCGTCCGATCACGTCTTCAAATTCCGCTTGCCGAATGAGTTGAGCAGGCTGTTCCCGCGCGCCGCAAAGAATTAAGGTTCGCTTGGCCGCATGCAGTTCCCGCGCCACTTCTTCCAATGCGAAAAGTCCGGTCGCGTCGATCGCAGTCATGTTGCGCAAACGCAGAATGACCACGGGCGGCAACTCATGGATTTTCGCGATGATTGTCGAAATCTTATCCGTCGCCCCAAACAGAAACGGCCCGTGAATGCGGAATATGGTTGCGTAGTAAGGAATATCCTTGTCTTGCAGGATGTGTACGCGGCCATCCTCGACATAGTCATCGGTGACCTGGGATACCGTCGTAGTGTTCGCCACCCGCCCAATAAATAGCAACGCCGCAAGAATCATGCCAGCTTCGACCGCGACCGTGAGATCGGCAAACACCGTAAGCGCGAACGTCACCAGCCAGATGCTGATATCGGTCCTGGTCAACTTCAGCAGTTGCGGAATTTCCCGCCACTCACCCATGTTGTAGGCCACTACCAGCAAAATAGCCGCCAGCGAGGCCATCGGAATAAAACTGGTCAGATGCGCGGCGAATAGCAGCACACAGACCAGCGTGAGCGCGTGAATCATTCCGGCAACCGGGGTCTTAGCGCCGGCGCGGATATTGGTTGCCGTGCGCGCAATCGCACCCGTGGCAGGCAAACCGCCAAACATGGGTGAAACAATGTTGGCCACACCCTGTGCCATCAATTCGACGTTGGGATTGTGGTGGTCATTGCTCATGCGGTCCGCGACCACCGCAGACATCAACGACTCGATCGCGCCCAGCATCGCCACCGTGAACGCAGGGCCGAGCAATCCGTGAATCAGATCGGCGCGGAAGTGCGGAATCGCGAAGTGAGGCAGCCCGCTCGGAATTCCGCCAAAACGCGTTCCAATGGTTTCAACGGGCAGTCTGAATACGACCACCGCAACGGTGCCTGCAATCATCGCCACGATAGGGCCGGGAATCCGGTTCGACATTGCACGGCATACGATCAGAATCACAAGAGTGCCGATGCCGAGGACCGTCGCTGCGTACGACAAACTATGGAAATTGGCTGCGATGCTTTCCATGCGCAGCCAGAACACCCCCGGAACTTTATCGATCTTCAATCCGAAGAAATCCTTGAGCTGCGTACTCGCAATCAGAACCGCGATCCCGTTGGTGAAACCGATTACGATGGGCCGCGGAATGAACTTTACCGCCGTGCCCATGCCGGTCAACCCCAGAATGACGAGCACAACGCCGGCCATCACCGTGCACATGAAAAGTCCATCCACGCCGTGCACGGCGACAATTCCCGCGATCACCACAACAAATGCGCCGGTCGGGCCGCCGATCTGGGTCTTCGATCCCCCCAAAGCGGAAATGAGGAATCCGGTCACCACTGCACAATAAATTCCTGCCTGGGGAGTGAGCCCCGATGCAATGGCAAATGCCATGGCCAATGGCAAGGCCACGAGTCCGACCGTCACTCCTGCGATCAAGTCGCGCCAAAATTTACTTAGGCTGTAATCGCGCAGGCAGAGAACCGACGCGGGCAGCCAACGCTCTTCTATGGTTGCAATGAATGAGGCTCTAGCCAGGATGCACGCTCCATCAATAGTTGATTATGACAGCCGCCTGCTGCTGCTTCCAATAGGTTGTCAGGCACGGAGGTACTGCGGGCGATCCTACTTTGGTGTCACGACGGGTCGACGGGAACGGACAACTCCGATCGTAGCCGAAGGAGCTGTCTACAGTCTTCGAGGAATTATGAGAGGATCACCGCCGGTTGCAGTGATATGCTTCTTCGCTATTGACGCGTAGGATTCCGCGTTACGCACGTGCGTCGGTCGGACGGGGGAGGAGCAGTATGCTTTCACTACGGCGATGGCAAACCTGGGCATTCAGCCTGGCCGGTTGGACGATATACGCGATTCTCGATACCGCCGGTTCCTACGCGATCATGGTGGCTCGAGCGGAAAAACCAGTCCTCTATCAAGTGGTCATTTGGAATTTTGCCGAGGCGTACATCTGGGTATTGTTTACCCCGTTGATTTACGCCATGGCGCTCCGATACGGCTTCAATCGCGAATCGTGGAAGAAATCAGTTGCCATACACATACCGCTCAGCCTGCTGGTTGCGGCGCTCGGCGCATCCCTGTTGATTTTCATGGCGACATGGCTCGGATGGTCAGATACTTCAGTCCCGTTCACTACCCGGCTCATGAGCCTGGGATTGCAGGATCTGCCGCGATATTTCGTAACTCTGGGCGTTGCCTACTACTTGAGACTTCGCGAGCGCGAGGCGGAATCCTCACAGCTCGAAGCAAAGCTGGCGCAGGCCCAACTCGAGATCCTGAAAAACCAGATGGAACCTCACTTCTTGTTCAACGCGCTGAACTCGATTGCCGCGCTGACCAGAATTGACCCCGCAGCCGCCGAGCGAATGACGCTTAAATTGGCTGCTTTTCTGAGAGTGTCCCTCGACTGCGCCGGATCGCAAGAGGTTCCCCTGAAGCAGGAACTCGACTTTTTGCAGAACTACCTCGACATCCAACTGACCCGCTTCCGAGACCGCTTGACGGTTCATCTCGATGTCGATCCCAATCTGCTGTTCGCGCCCGTCCCCAGTCTGATCCTGCAGCCGTTGGTTGAGAATGCGATTCGCCACGGCATTGCAAAGTCCGCTGCGCCAGGCCATGTCAACATAACCGCCGCGCGCCACAACGGCTCCATCAGGATCGAAATCGCGGACAATGGCGTGGGAGTAGCAGACGACCCGGCCCAGAAACACGAAGGCTTTGGGCTTCGCAATACCCGCGCCCGATTGCAACAACTTTACGGCGAACATCAGCGCCTTCACCTGGAAAATGCGCCCGGTGGCGGATGCCGCGTGAGCCTGACAATACCCCTCCCTCTCCAGTCGACAGTTGCATGAAATGGCAATTCAAGCTCTGATTGTCGATGACGAACCGCTGGCGCGTGAACGGATTGCGCTCATGCTCGACAACGAAGCCGATATTAAGATCCTAGGACAGTGCGGAGATGGCAAGAGCGCGGCGCGTGCCATCAAAAACAAAGCACCCGACCTCGTCTTCCTCGATATTCAACTGCCGGAAATGGATGGCTTCGAAATCATTGAGTCCATCCCCGCGAACCGTCTGCCACTGATCGTATTCGTCACTGCTTACGACCAGTTCGCCCTGAAGGCATTCAAAGTGCATGCGGTCGACTATCTGCTGAAACCAGTGGAGGGCGAACGCCTCGCCGAGGCCCTGGATCACGTGAGGAGCCAGATGCGCCTCCGTGATCCAAGTCATCACGCTCGGCTGCTCGAACTCCTGCGCGACCTGGATTCGCACCGGGGACGCACCAATCGCATCGTCCTGAAATCCGAGGGAGAAGTACTCTGTCTCAAGCCGTCTGAGATCGACTGGGTCGAGTCGGCGGGGAACTACGTCTGTTTCCACGTCGGTCCCACTACCCATATCTTTCGTGAAACCATGAACCAAGTCGAGCACAGGCTGCGAGAGCATAACTTCCTCAGAATCCACCGCTCCGCGATCGTAAACTTCGATCGGGTCAAAAAACTGAAGCCCCTGTTGTACGGCGATTACACGGTAGAACTCCGGGACGGCACCAAGCTGACCCTGAGCCGCGCCTACCGGCAGGCTGTTCTCAACAAAATCGAGACCGTATAAGAGGTTTTCTCGCCGTCGGCTCGTCCCCAAAAAGTGCATTTAATCCCGCGCTCCCTGCGGTCGGTCCATTTCGCATTGTTGGTACGTGCGCGACAGCGCATAGTTGCGCGGTGTCGGCGATGAGCGACGGTCTTGCGCTTGTACCAAATCGGCCGACCGGGGGATGGTAATGCGAACCAGCATAACTGCCATTGTCTGTCTGATGATTTCACTGCTTCTCAGTTGCGGCGGAGGGTCGAGCACGAAGCAGCCGCCACCCCCACCCGTGCAGTTCTATTTACCTCTGGCCGTGGGCAATACCTGGACCTACGCCTGCAATCACAATGGTGGAACCATCACGGACAGGGTCACGCAAACGGTCACCGTGAACGGACAGCTGACCTATGCAATGCAAATGCAATTCCCCAACGGTCAGCCGCAAACTATGCTGTTAGCCAACGACGCGCAGGGGAACACGACGTTTTACGGCTATCTGGTGAACGGAACGCCGATGTCGGTGACGCCGGCTCCGTATATTTCAGCGAACCCTATTGCAGGGCAACAGTTCAACTACCCAGCTCCGGACGGCAGCACGGTCAATCGCATTTTTAAGTCATTTACCGTCACGAACCCCACAGCTCTGGGAGTGTTTAACGTTGCGGTCTACAACGAAGGCGGTCTCCCAGCCTACGGGTACACGGTGGCCAAGGGATTGACCGAGCAGGATCACAACTATCCACAATTCGATTGCACGGTCTCTTCGATCCAACTTCATTAAGGACAAACCCGTGCGTGGCGTGCTGACGATCGTTGCTTTGGCGAGCGCGATCCGACCTCCTATTCCCACCCTGCCGCATCGATCTGCTTTCCTGTTTGCAGATAGTGATTGATCGCAGCCTCCCAGCTTTGCATCTTGCGCTGAAACCAAGCTTGGTCGTAACGTTCGATATCCAGATTGCCCGCGGTTGACAGCCCTGTGTATATATATCGGATGAGCGCGCTGGTGTGGCCCAGCACTTCCGCCCTTCGGCTGAGACTGATGCTGATCTGCGCCGCCACAGATCCAGGATTAACCCAGACAAATGCAATGCGGAACGAGGCGGGATCGTAATCAGTGACGACCCAGGTGATCTCGGTGCCGTCTTCGTTCGGTGTGATGAAGATGCAGCCGCATTCGGCCACGCCGGACTCCGAGTAAATCAAACGATACCGCCATCCCGGAACCCAATCCGCTTCGCGCACCGGACATAGCAGTGGGAAAACTTTCTCCGGCGGAGCCACATTATTTTGAGTGTATTGGTGAGTAACACGCTTGCCTTGAAATTCCGCCACAGTTCCCTCCTCCAAAAAAGATTGGCCCGCGCCGTTGAGCGCGGGCCTTGATTTCGTCCCAAAAGAAACAGGCCGGATTAATCGCTCAATCCGGCCCACAACTTATTGTCTCAAATACTTTCCTGCCGTGCAACTTCCTAGAACAAATTCCACAAGAACTGGTTGTACACATCGTGGTGATACTGCACTTCAGGGGCCTTCACAAACGTTCCCAGCAGCCGCGGACAGCGATCGGCTGAGGCCTGCTTCAAATCCGCATAGCGAGCCTTCACATCCTCGCCCAGCAATTTGGTTGTCCACTCCGCGTTGCGGAAGTTCGCGAG
>Ga0210407_10001214_pt1 | contig 24889 bp, 20 predicted proteins | sample IncBWC27MmetaG_FD_150860 | JGI IMG/M metagenome (GOLD analysis project Ga0210407, IMG submission 150860) | Forest soil microbial communities from Barre Woods Harvard Forest LTER site, Petersham, Massachusetts, United States - Inc-BW-C-27-M | ecosystem: Environmental > Terrestrial > Soil >... | reverse complement strand
TCTGACGACGCGCGCGTTCGAGCTGGTCCTGAAATTCGGAGTCCTCGAAATCTTGCAGATCGAGAGTAGCTGCGTGCTCCATCAATCGGACGCTTGAGGAATTCGTCACCCGCTCCGAAAGCAGACTATCGACCAATGACACGATGCGTCCAAGAAGGTCCGCCAGCACAGCCAGCGCGAATTCGGCAATTAGAAGCACGCCCAGCCAGTCGAGGAGGCCGCTGTTGAGCCACTGCCCGAGCGTCTCGGGCTTATGCGGTGTCTGCACCAGCCCCACCACGTCATCAATGATCAGTTTGCCAACAAACAAGGTCATGACTGGAAGCAGCGCCCGCAGCAGCCGCAATACGAGCGACGCTGCCGTCAATTGTGGACTCGTCCGCCATACCATTAAGGTGAAGGGACGAAGGTTCTTGAGCGCCCCAACCCGCTCCTTGAGGGATTTGCTAGTCGCTGTGAACGGCCGCTGTGGCGTTCGGAAGGACCCCCGTGCATTTCGGCCGCCATCGCTGTACTGCCGCGGCATCCAAAAACGCTCCTAAGTTCGTTGAAGGGGGCTTGGGTTGCTCATGCTCTCGAAAACGTTCTGGCCTCTGGCATTTGATTGGATTTCGTCCGTCCGCCATCAGGATCGTCGTTTGTGATCCGCTAAGCGAGGGACGCGCGCTGTTTGACCCGTTGGCGCGTCCGTCCGGGTCGCCAGGAACCGCCTGCTTCAACAACTCGGTTTGGGCTCTTTCTAATCAATGTAACCATGGAATGTCCAATCAAACGACGGCTGGCGAGTGGAGGATCCGATGCCGCAATGTTTGGGCAAAGCCGCACCGTGCCACGCTGGCGCGCGACGACCGCCTGTGGGCGCGCGAAGCGGACATCGGCCAAAAATTCTGACTTCAGCTAAGTGCCAAAAGAAGCAAAACTGACCTCGTCTCCCGACATCGCGAACCAGCATTGCGCGACGTACCGCGGCCTCAACCGCCGTCACTTTGCCAGGTAATCCTGCCAAGGTTACCGTCACCTGCAAGGCTGATATAGTGCGAATCTCAACCAGCCACGAAGTGATTGAGGAAGTGACCGGGAAGATTTCATCTTTGTCGCTGCTACGAATCCTTGGTAATTCCTCCAAGTTGCTTGATGCGTTGCAGGCACGGGAACGTTCGAGCGATTGCTTGCCGCTTAAGGAGATCGTCTTCAAGTGCTCTTGCGAAGGTGAACAGAAACCTAAGGCGAAACGACGCCTGAAGCTGGCAGGAAATTGAAACCCCACGGTCATCCTATGTCGTCCGCCAAGATCGAGCACGTCGATGGCCTTCCGCAACCGCAGCGGAATTGGGCCATCCTTACGATCGCGCTAGGCCTGGTCATGGCGGTGATGGACGGCGCTATCGCCAACGTCGCTCTGCCGACGATCGCCAGGGACCTTGACGCGAGCCCGGCGTTTTCGATCTGGATTGTCAACGGCTATCAGTTGGCGATCACGATTTCCCTGCTACCGCTGGCTTCGCTCGGCGAAATCACGGGCTACCGCCGCGTCTACCTGGCAGGGCTACTGTTGTTCACGCTGGCATCGCTGTTTTGCGCACTTGCGCATACGCTGCCGCTGCTGACGGTGGCGCGTATCGTGCAGGGATTTGGCGCGGCAGGGATCATGAGCGTCAACATGGCTCTGGTCCGATATATCTACCCACGCGACCTGCTCGGGCGTGGTATCGGCATAAACGCAATGGTGGTCGCCGTCTCCGCCGCTGTCGGACCAACGGTCGCGGCTGCCATTCTGGCGGTCGGAACGTGGCCGTATTTGTTCGCAGTCAACATCCCGCTCGGCATCGCCGCGCTGGCGATCGGCTGGCGTTGTCTGCCGCACACCCTGCCGGCCATTCACGCCTTCGACTGGCAGAGCGCTGCGCTGAGCGCGGTCACCTTCGGCCTGGGCATCGTCGCAATCGATAGCGCCGGTCATGGCGAAACTTTCACCACCTGCCTGTCGGAATTCGGCGTCGCTGCCGTCGCCGGCGTTTTGCTGGTACTTCGGCAGACCCAAATGGCTTCGCCACTACTGCCGGTGGACCTGCTGCGGATTCCCATCTTCGTGCTGTCGATCGCCACCTCAATAGCCTCCTTCTGCGCCCAAATGCTGGCCTTCGTGGCGCTGCCTTTTTATCTGGAGAGCCGGTTCGGCTATTCGGCGGTGCAGATCGGCCTTCTGATCACGCCCTGGCCGATTGGCGTTGCCTTCGCGGCGCCGCTCGCCGGCCGATTGGTTGAACGTTACCCGGCTGGTCTTTTGGGCGGCATCGGACTGCTGTTATTCGCCCTGGGCCTTGGCGCGTTGGCGCTGTTGCCAGCCGAGCCCAGGATTGCCGATTTGATATGGCGGATGGCGCTAGCGGGCGTGGGATTTGGTTTGTTCCAGACACCCAACAACCGCACCATGATTGCAGCCGCCCCGCGCGAGCGGAGCGGCGGCGCAAGCGGCATGCTTGGGACAGCGCGACTCCTGGGGCAGACAACGGGTGCGGCCCTGGTCTCGCTCTTTCTGGCCCGCTATCCCTTGGAGGGCACCCGGATCTCGCTCTTCGCTGGCGTTGGCTTTGCCTTGCTCGGCGCGGCACTTAGCATGCTGAGGTTGTCGCCGGCCGGCGCAAGAGGCGCTGAGCGGGTGCGGGTCCGCGAGGACCAGCGCCTGAAGGGCGAGTGAGGCAAAGCAGTTCGAATCCCTTCGAACCCGCCAAATCGCCACCGTTCGTTAAAAACAGCGAACAATCGCGTTGCTTTCAACGACGGCTTTTGGCGCAAAGCAGCCGTTCGTCGGCATCGATACGGGAAGAGGTCCTGCCCGGGTTGTGGTGCGTTCTGACCAATGCTTCGTGAACTAAAATTCGCTGTTTACCAGCCAAAAACTCCCTGTTCCTCAAAATATTTTCCCTGTTAGCTAGCGTAGGGAATTGCTCGGGAAACGCCTGCAGCACAGGGGTTTCGTGCAACGAAATTGGCCTCCGAGGGACCAAAAACGTAAAATTCCCTGTTAAATTCCCTGTTAGCAGGGAAGTTGCGTTGGAGATTGGTTCGAATCCCACTGCGTCGCCAGCCAGGCAGTTCGGGTTTTATGCAGATCTCCGGATGAGTGCCAGAAAGGGCCGCCAACAGCAGGCTTTCGCTAACTCGTCTTCGGTCTCCACCTTCCCACCCGGCCGCTTGGGCCTTGCGGATCGCCGAAAGTCTCCGGCCGTAGTCGCGAATATTCCCATTTTCGAGAGACCTCGGCTGGAGACTTGGTTCGATCGCGACTGCCCGGTGAGGGCGGAGAACCTCGTCGGCTTCATCTCGACCTCTCGGCAGATGCCGAAACAGGCGTTGCAGCTGTTTTCAACCTTGAGCACCGTCCCAACATCCAGCTGCTCGACGGGCGCGCCAATGGTAGCGATGGGAGATGCAAGGACTGGCGCGTCGCGCAGATGCGAATGAAGCTGTTCCTGGGCGGACTGCATCGTCAATATGGCAGGGTTTGATGTACGGCAGGCTCAGCTTGGGCAAGAACACGCTGACATGAGATCCAGTGGAGAACGTTATGTTTCTGATGGCATACCCCCCCGATGGCTGGAGCAGTCAGGACGGCCGCGTCCTTTTCGATGCCGAGCGCCAAGCCGAACGCTTCGCCTCCAATGCGCGACTGGCCTTTTCGCTGACGATCGCAACTTTGATGCTGCTTCTTTCCATTATGGTCGGACGATGGAATGATTGGGTTGCGGTAATCGCGGTGGCCAACATCGCCATTTCCGCGCTCGGTGCGTTTCTCGTGCGCCTCGCCGTCCTTCCCAGGATCATGCCCTGGCTCGGGATTTGCGCCGACGCTTTGCTGCTGTTCGGAATCGGCTGGTTTGGACCCTGGCTGGAAGACCTTCCCACCGGAACGCGGTCCGTCTTGGTATCGCCGTGGGGAGCATTTCTGCTGCTCGCCATTACATCGCTTGGGGTGAACGCCTGGCGATTGCTGGTCCAGACGCTGCTACTTTGCCTTGCAATTAGTATACTCATCTGGTGGCCATCACCGGCGGCCGAAACTGGCCTCGCCATCGATCCGAGATTGCAGCCGCTCTTCTCGGATGTCTCCAACATAACGAGGCTGGCGATTGTGCTTCTTACAGGTCTTGCCATGGCGCTGGCGGCCTCGCGCGCGCGGCGAACGCTAATGGTAGCGATCAGGACTGCCAGGGAAAGGGTAGTCCTCCAGAGGTTTAATTCCGCGGAGGTCACTCGCTATGTCTTGTCCAGCAGTGTCGAAATACTACGCAGCGGCGTACGCCAGAAGGTCTGCGTCCTCTTTGCCGACATCCGCGGATTTACCGCCATTTCGGAGGCAATGGACCCATCACAGGTCGCGTCGCTTCTCAATTCGTTCCGCTCGCTGGCCGAGCAGGCGATGACAGCCAATGGCGGTGTGATCGATAAATTCATCGGCGACGGCCTGCTTGCTATCTTCGGCTTGCCATCGCCCCAGTCGACTGACGCGACAAGCGCAATAACCGCCGCGACCACGCTCGCGGCGACCGTCGAGAAGTGGAGCCTTAAGCGCCAAGGCGATGGCGGGCAGTCTATCGAAATCGGCATCGGCGTACATGTCGGAGAGGTATTCGTCGGACTTCTCGGTGACCAGCGGTATGAATTCACCGTGGTTGGAGACGCAGTCAATGTAGGCCAGCGGCTACAAGCCGAATCCCGCCGCCTCGATGCATCCGTCGTTGTTTCGGCTCAGGCCTTCGGCGAGGGATCCATCAATGAGGCTGATTCCAACAGATGGTTGCGGCACAACAATGTGCATCTGCGCGGGCGCAGCGAGACGATCGACGTCTACGCATACAGATAGACGGTCGCAATCCTGACGGTTCCACACGGAACAGCAGTACTTGCGGCTCTACTCCTGTGAGGGTCAGCGCGGGGGAGGGGATCAAGACACTTCAATCTTAAATCATATCCAGGCGGCCCGGCCGCATTTTGTGCTGCGGCATACCTAAAGTGCCACGATAGCGGTTCTAGAATGCCACGAGGCAAACCTCCGTGCCGCTCACACCAACGCCATTGCGGGGCAAAGTAGAGAGCCGAAATGTCGCAGGTGTATCGAGCTTCGCCTATTACCATGTTTGCTATGTCCCGAGCCGGCTGAAAGCCGTCGGGCGCACCACTGTACGAATTGCGCAACAAAATCTTCTAGTCTTCCGTTGAGAGACGGCCATGGTTGGTGCAGGCAGCATCACGGTCCAAACTCGGGATCTCGATGAGGCGATCGAGGCAGTCACCCGCGTGTATAGCCTTCACGAGACCGCTGTAACCGGCCGTCCGACCGACCTCAACGTGGTGCTCCGGGTTTTCGGTCGCACCGCGCAGCCTTTGGTGAGTCTCAGCTACGGTACCGAAGTCTCCATTGATGCCGGCGAGTTTTCCAATTTTATTGCGATGACGAAATGCGCCCGCGGTAGCGCCTCGGCGCGCCAGGGGAGCCGGAGGGTCGATTGGCGGAACGGTCAGACGATGCCGTTTTCGCCGGGTCTTGGAACCGATTTCCGGTTTGATAGAACCTTCTCGCAGACCAGCGTCAGGCTTGACATCGACCGGTTGGAACGCCTCTGCGGCCGCTTGCTAGGGCGACCGCTCGATCGAAAGCTGCGTTTTGTTCTGCAGCCCTTTTCGCCGGAACTGCAACGTCTCTGGGACCGGCTGCTGACGTTCCTGCAATGCGTGAACGAGGATCAACTGGCACTCGGTGCGGTTGTTGCCGCCTCGCTCGACGATTTCATTCTGACGACGGTGCTGCAGGGTCATCCGCATTCCTTCACTGATGACCTGGCCGCGCCGGTTGCCCCTGCCGTCCCTCGGATCGTGCGCTGTGCCGAGCGGTACATGGCGGAGAACGCCGCGGCTCCGCTCACAATCGCCGATATCGCGCTCGAAGTCGGGGTGAGCGTCCGCGCGTTGCAGGCGGGCTTCCGCGAATGGCGGCAAACCACACCCATGGCCGCGCTGCGGCATGTCCGCTTGCAAGGCGCGCGCGCGGCGCTCCTGGAGCCCGACGAAGCGACCGAAGTGACTGATGTGGCGCTGCGGTGGGGCTTCGCGCATCTCGGCCGGTTCAGCGCCAGCTACAAGGCGATCTTCGACGAAACTCCGGGGTCGACGCTACGGCGCAGGCGATCCAGGGCCGTTGAGCGCCGATGACGACGCGCGGCAACTCCGCAACGGCCTACCAAGCATCGCCGAAGGGGTAACCGCCGGGAGGTTCCGCGGTCTCTTCACTCGGCGTGTTCCAAATGGTGGCTTTCGCCACATTCGGGATTATCGGGAATCTCCCGCCCTTGCATATTCATGACACGCTTCATCGGCGCCGAAGTGATTGGCCGGATCAGCAAGCGACTTTATCCAGCCGCTGGTGCCGCGCCGACGCAACCCCGCTTGCGCCTGCACCGACGAGGCCAGCGAACGAGTTTTGGCCGCTCAATAAAACTCTAGTCGCCCCCACCTTCCGGGTGCGCATCGAAAGTGTGGAGTTTGAATACTGCGCTCTCTCTGCCAAGAGACAGCTTCTGATTTTTGCGCCATTTGGATTGTGCTGCGTTAAACGGCTTTCGACCGCTTCGCGGCGAGAGCATGTTCAGCCCGCGCCCAGAGATGCAAGCCAGGCCGGAGGTCAACAACCCCGGCACGAAGGCGTTCATGCTGGCAAGGAACGCCTTGGAGAGATAGCCATGAGTGAGAACAACCGCGGCACGAGCCGCAGGGGACTGTTTCGCGCGGCAGGCGGTCTTGCCGCGCTTCCAATCGCAGCGCGTGCGGGATCCTTACCTGCACCAACGGTCGAAGGCGATGCAGGCCTTGCCGAGTTTGTTCTGAATGTGAATGGTCGCGACCACCGCGTCGCGCTTGATGTGAGGACGACGCTTCTCGACGCGCTGCGCGAGCACATAGGCCTCGTCGGCTCGAAGAAGGGCTGTGACCATGGACAGTGCGGGGCCTGCACAGTCCACATCGATGGGCAACGGGTTCTCTCATGCCTGACCTTGGCCGTTGCCGTGCAGGGCGAGCCGGTCAAGACAATCGAAGGACTCGCCGCGCCGGACGGTGCGCTGCATCCGATGCAACAGGCCTTCATCGACCACGACGGATTTCAGTGCGGCTACTGTACCCCTGGCCAGATCATGTCCGCCGTCGCGTGCGTCCGCGAGGGACACGCCACCACCGACGCAGATATCCGCGAATTTATGAGCGGCAATCTATGCCGTTGCGCGGCCTATCCCAAGATTGTCACCGCAATCAAGCAGGCTCGCGAGCAGATGGAGCACGCTTGATGCGGCCGTTCACTTATAACCGCGCGGTCGACCTGGCGCAGGCCGCTCGCCTCGGACAGCAAACTGGTCAGGGCCAGACGGACGCGCCGGTCCAGTTCCTCGCGGGAGGAACATCGCTTATTGATCTCATGAAGCTCGACGTCTTGACCCCCGAGCGCGTCGTGGACATCACGCCGCTGCGGGCAAATCATGCAACCGTCCAAGCGGGGCACGACGGGTTGCGGCTGGGCGCTCTCGCCAAGATGGCTGCGGTAGCAGCGCACCCGACAGTGCTGACCGACTACCCCGTAATCGCGCAAAGCTTGCAGTTCGCGGCCAGCGCTCAACTGCGGAACATGGCGACGCTGGGTGGCAACGTGCTGCAGCGAACCCGCTGCACGTATTTTCGCGATCCGAGCTGGTCTGCGTGCAACAAGCGCAACCCCGGCTCCGGCTGCGCGGCGATCGCGGGGATCAACCGTAACCACGCCGTCCTCGGCGTTGATGCAAGCTGCATCTCGCAATATCCCGGTGACCTGGCGTGGCCTTGACCGCGCTTGACGCGCAGCTTGATCTCGTTGGGCTGCAGGGATCGCGCCGTATCCGGTTCGCCTCCCTGCACCGGCCGGCAGAAGGTCAGCCGCATATCGAGACCACTTTGCGGGCTGGCGAGGTCATCACCAGCTTCTTCGTGCCGGCGGGCGCGTGGACCCGGCGATCCCTTTACCTGAAAGTGCGGGACCGAGCGTCTTACGAGTTCGCCATCGCGTCGACCGCGGTCGCGTTGGACATGGACGGGGACACCGTGCGCCAGGCTCGTATCGGGCTCGGCGGCATGGCTTATCGGCCGTGGCGCGCGCTGGCAGCGGAAGCCGCCCTGGTTGGCCGGCCGCTCACCAGAGCCAATGCGGAGGCGGCTGCCGCGGCCGCGCTCGAAGGCGCCATCACCCACGGCCACAACGACTACAAGCCGGAGCTTGGGCGTCGAACCATTGTGCGCGCGCTGATGCAAGCCAAGACGATGCCGATCGCCGCTGCGTCGCCGCCGACCAGGAAGGCCTGACATGACCGTTGATATGACCAAACTCTTCGGCCACCCCGTGACGCGCGTCGATGGTGTCGCCAAGGTCACGGGCGCGGCGCGCTACGCGTCCGACGAGCCGCTGGCGAACCCCGCCTATGCCTATCTCGTCACCAGCACCATTTCCCGAGGCAGGCTCACCGGGCTCACGCTCGACCGCGCGAAGGCGGTTCGAGGCGTGCTCGATATCCTCACTCACGAGAATGTCGGTAGTCAGGTCAAGCCGCAGCTTGGGCCGAGGGGCGGGCCGACCACCACGACCTTGGAGAGCGATCGCATCTGGCACGATGGCCAGATTATCGCTGTCGTCGTAGCGGAAACCTTCGAGGCGGCACGGGAAGCTGCGAACAAAGTCGAGGCTCGCTATGACAGCGAGCCAGCAAGCGCAAGCGTGAAGTCCGAAGGCGTCCAGATCGAGGCGCATAAGGGCCAGGAACCAGGTCCTAGCAAAGGCGATGCCGAGGCCGCCTTCGATATCGCCCCTGTCAAAATCGACGGCCGTTATTCGACGCCGACCCAGCACCACAACCCGTTGGAGCTCTACACGACCACCTGCGTCTGGGAAGGACCCAGACTGACCGTGTACGAACCGTCTCAAGGCATGTGGGGGCTCAAGGCTGCAGTTGCGGCGCGGCTTGGGATCGACATCGCCAACGTCCGCACCATCTCGCGCTTTGTCGGCGGGGCGTTCGGCGGCAAGGGGGCGGCCACCGCGCGCACGGCGTGGATTGCTATCGCCGCACGGCGTATCGGTCGCCCGGTCAAGCTGGTGCCGACCCGGGCACAAGGCTTCAGCATCGTCACCTACCGAGCGGAAACGCAGCAGCGCGTGAAGCTCGGCGCGGCAGAGGACGGACGGCTCACCTCGTTCTCGCAGGAAGTTTGGGAGGTCACGTCCCGCCCATCAGCCCTCGTCATTGCCGGAGTCGACTTGTCGACGCGGATATATGCGTCTCCCAACATCGCTACGACCGTGCACGTGGTGCACGCCGATCGCGCGACGCCCGGCTTCATGCGCGGACCCGAGTCAACGTACATGTTCGGTCTGGAGAGCGCGATCGACGAACTGGCCCAGGCATTGCGCATGGATCCGGTCGAGTTGCGGCGCGTCAACGACACACCGGTAGACCCGGTGACTGGGTTGCCGTTCTCATCCCGCTCGCTGATGCCGTGCTTCGACGAGGCGGCGGCGCGGTTCGGCTGGAGCAACCGCAATGCCGAGCCGGGGATGACGCGGGACGGCGACTGGCTGGTCGGCTATGGCTGCGCTGCGGCCAGCTACCCGACCAACGTCGCCCCCGCGGCGGCGCGCCTGTCGCTCACGCCTGAGGGCAAAGCAACCATTGGGCTGGCGGGACATGAGATCGGCACGGGTGCATACACCACGGTGGCCATCACGGTCGCCGGTTCGCTCGGCATCGACGTCAAGGATGTGACGGTGCGGTTGGGCGACAGCGATCTTCCGCCCGTGACGCTCGCGGGCGGCTCCAACAATGCCGCAAGCACGACGCTGGTGGCCGTGAAGGCGTGCGCAGCGCTCCAGCGCCGCGTTGCCGAGTCCGCCGTTCTGGCCGGGGACAGCCCGTTCCACGGCGCTGATCCGGCGTCCCTGACCCTCGCGGACGGCAAGCTCACGGCGGCGGACGGACGTAGCGAACCGTTGCGTACGGCGGTAGACCGCACGGGTGGGCTGCTCGAAGTCTATGCCGAGAACGTGCCGGCGGGCCTCCCTACCGCCGCCGCGGCGGGACTGTACCAGGGCAGAGTACAGTTTTTGCGCGGCGCAGGAGGGCGCAAGGACGTCGCAGCCCTCTGCTTCGGCGCCCATTTCGTCGAGGTACGCGTCCACGCCATGACCCGGGAAGTGCGCGTGCCGCGCGCAGTCTCGGCCTTTGCCGCTGGGACGATCATCAATCCGATGACGGCCCACAGCCAGTACATGGCCGGGGTGATTTGGGGTCTGTCGTCCGCCCTGCACGAAGGCACCGAGGTTGATCCGGTTTCGGCTCGCATCATTAACAACAATCTCGCCGACTACATGGTGCCGGTGAATGCCGACGTACCATCCATCGAAATTATCATGGTGCCCGAGAAGGATGAGCGGGTGAACTCGCTGGGGGTCAAGGGCATCGGCGAGATCGGCATCGTCGGCGTGAACGCCGCCGTGGCCAATGCCGTCTTCAATGCCACGGGCAAGAGAGTGCGCGACCTTCCGATCCGCGCGGAAGCGCTTCTCTAAGGTTTTGTCAGCCCTCGCGCCAGCGTCTCGGCTCCGGAAGCCAGGCTCTCCCCGAGAGAGTGATAGTCAATCGCTATCTGGTCCTGGAGCCTATGGGGGATAGTCCGCATGGGCGCAAAGAAAGGTGCAATTGAGGTTATCGAAACTCCGGGATCACGTATTTGCCAAACATCTCGAGCGATCGTTTGTGAGTCTCATGTCCCATACCGTCAATGCGGAGAAAGACTTCGTTATACCCCAGCTTTTCAAGCCGCTTGAACCGTTCCACCAGAAAGTCTGGCGTGCCGACCGAAACGTACGGAGACCGGTCGTTGATGTAAGCCATGTCCGAAACACGGTCGCGGATCGAATTGATGTTGTCCATATAAGCGTAGTCCGGAGAGTGCTTGGCAAGTCCGGTGAACATTTCGATTACCATCCCAAGCATCTTCTGAGCCGTCTCGCTGGCCTCCTCGAACGCCTTTTCCATCGTCGCCGCACAATGAGCCGTCATAATTGAAGTGCCGAGGCTGCGGTTCGAAACAGTAATCGGCTCCGCATGATCGACCGCCTTGTGGTAGGTCTGCGCACATTCAGCGACGTAGTCCCAGCCACCGGGAAGCGAATTCCCGCTGATAGCGCCGAGGCCGAGTTTGCCGGCTTGGGTAAGATCTTCGAGGCTGGTGCTGGCGTAGAACAGCGGCGGATGAGGCTTCTGTAGGGCGTGTGGCACAAGCTTCGTCGGGGGAATGTTCCAATGCTCCCCTTTGTGCTGGAACGGCTCCTGTGTGAGCGCTGCGATGATTACGTCGAGAGCTTCGCGCCACTGCGCGCGAGTTTCACGAGGATTGATTTGAAACGCCGCCATCGTGGGAGCGAAAGAAAGCAACCAGAAGCTTCGGGCTCGCTCGCGGCCTTCGCCTCCTTCACAATTCTGTGCATCCACAACGCACACGCTCGACAGTTCCAATGACACGTCGATTCCGGCATAATTCTCCACGGCTGTCCTCCGTCTCCAGATGCTTGGGGCCGACTCAAGTCGTGATCCCGTTTCATCATCTATCGGGGGACAGCCACATCAACCGCTCGCTCCGAGCAGGGCCCATTACGGCATCTAGTGAACAAAAGTGGCGCCCGGCAGCGGCTGATCGCTGCCTTGGGCGGTCTGCCTCAGACGCCTAATTGCACTCTTTGCAAAATCTCTCGGAATCCTTTCCCGTAGATCGACAAGTTTCGCTCTACAACAGTTCCTTACCTGTCGGCCCGAGCCACATGGGCATTGCCAATGGCCGCGAATGGTCTCTGACGCAAGGCACATGAGATAGTGAGTGATCTTTTCTGGGTGCGTTTCGCCAATTAACTCACCATAGGATTGAAATAAACCATCCAAGCCATGGGCCCGTTCGCCGAATGGCCAGTCCTTGCCGATGGCGACGAGTGCTTGGCCGAGATAATAGTTGCGTACGGAGATGTCGATGAAGGTTCGGAAAGACCGGCTGGGATCAAGAAGCCATTCCTCCGGCACTTGTACGCAGGCAAACCCACTCTTTGGATATACGTGCCGATCGAGAGTCCACGGAATTCGGCCGCCGATTTCTCGGATCATAGGTATCTCATCTGGATACCGATCTGAGAAGAAAATCTCGATCTGAAACCGTTCGAGCACATCTTTTTGGTGCTCAACGGGAAAAGATCCACGAATGTAGATCACGTTTTCGGTTTCAACCAAGCGAAGGTCAGAGTACGAGGATAACACTTCCCGTATCTCGGCCAATGCTTCCGGCATACGGACAAACCACGGCGTCTCCCGCAGTTTAGATCGACCAAGGTTGAGTTCGCGCCGACGTCGCATATGCAGCACTTGTTAGAATGGTTGCTCTACTAGCTTTATCAGTGCTTTCAATATTGCCGAACACCTTCTCCCAACCGGATTGTTCAACAACATTAAGCGTTGATGTCGCCGCCCACTGCAGTTCTGCCCATCTGCCTTTGAGCAGCGGCATCAGGTCATTACCCGACGGGTTTGCGGGATCTTCGATTGTGATGGCATCGTCGGCGTTAGAAATTTCCGTCAAGACATGTTCGAGCTGCATGCTCAAAGAAACCTTCTTTTTGCTTGAAAGCAATTTGACGCCCAACAACTCCCACGCGAATTGCTTCACACTGAGAGCTTTGCGGGCGCGCAAGAGCTTCAAGAGGGCGATTGCGTCCAAAACGCCACTGTCACGGATATGGGCGATATGAACGTCCAGATTGGTCTTGAGGCGGCCCTTGTCACCGCTTTTTTGAAACAGATAGCAATCTGTCTTTGTGTCGTCCGTGAATCGGCCTGGCACGACGTCAATGCGAAAATCGACGCCGAAATGCTTCGGATCCTTGCTTTTCAGGCGAAGTGCCGACGTCTTCTCTTCAACATAGTAGCTTTCCGACAAGACGTCCTTGACGTTGCCGTAGATTTCTTCGAGCGTTTCTCCTGCAGTGTTATCGCCAGTCGCAAAATAACTGACAAGATCCAGGTCGAAGAACTCTCTGATGAGGGTTCCCTTGGCTTTCGAGCCACCATAACGAATGGTGAGCGAGGATTCCGAGAAGTTCTGCCGTAGTATAGTTTCAACGTCGTCCCGATGCTCACGCAGCTCCTTCATTTCGTCGCTATCGTCGGCAAGCCGCTGCGACTGAAGAACTTTTTTAAGATAGTCATCCGTATCCATATTATTTGATCTCCAATTGATAGACATAATTTCCCTTTTGGCGGTCGTAGATTCGAAAGCCAGGGTGCGCTTTCGGCAAACGCTCACGCCCAAAAAGGATGGCGATGGGCGCTGGTACGGCTGGAAACACGTCCACAAATTCGATCAGGCCGTGATCAGCTATGATGGCGCCCATCACTTCTTGGAATGCCGTGCGGAACGCATCTAGATCAACCTTTCTGCGCAGAAAAGTTGGGCCAGGAGTACGGTCCAACGTGATCTCGTACACAGAGCTCGCCGAATCGATCTCCGTCGGCAAATCGGTCACTTTGATCGCGCCGCTCAAACTCAGGAGGAGTGCGACGCGCCGACCTTTCGCGCCCAAGTGCAAGCGCTGCACTCGATACTCAACTTCCGGACCATCGCTCTTCCAGGTCCAATTCTCGGTGTCGCGATGACGTTGATAAAAGTCCATCGGTACTTTGCTCGTCAGGCAATGTCCCAGATGGATCAGGAGAGGAATCGGAGCTATTCCGAATACCGACAGATGGCCGATGCGCTGGAGATCACTGCCTGTAGCGACGAGCTGCGCAATTCGCTGTGAAATCTGACCGGCGATGAATGGAATTGAGGGGGGCGCTTCGGCGAGGCCGGCCATTGTTGAAAGATCAATTTCAGTCCTGCCGCGGAAGACAGGAAATCGAGGCAATACAGCATTGCAAATGTCGGCGTCGCTAATGGCAACGTGTTGGCCGCCGATTGGAGCCTTGAAAACGAGCAGCGCCGTTTGCCGGCCGGGGCCCATTTCCGTAAGGGACCGTATCCGTTCCTCGTGCTCAGCTTTTTGAGCTTCCAACTCCTGCCGTTGATGCTCCTTGGGCCGATCGTCGATCTGTTTGTGACAGCTCGGACAAAGGAGCATCAGGTTTTGGATGGCATGGGGGTCTGCCGGTCTTGGTCCACTCCGGCCGCGAGCCCCATCTGGCTTAAAGGCTACAATATGGGCGATTTGCGCGAACATTCCCTCCCGATGGGTGACGGGATGTTCAAGGAGATATTGATTGCAGCCATTGAATTCACACCGACCGCCTGCTTTCACGGCCAACAGAAGCCGGGTCTGGTGAGGAATCGTTCTTGATGGAACAAGCTCTATAGGTGAACTCGTGGAAGAGGAGAGCGATCGCCGACGTTTCGTTAGTCCGTGCATAGGCTAGTTAATACTTCCTGGTACTGCGAAATGGCGACCGAATCGCTGAAGCCGCAGCCGGCATCTAGGACTCTAATTTTTGATGCGATTCTTCCCATATCGTTCAGTGTAAGCTTACTGTGCTGACAGTGTCAATAAAAAAACTCACAGCAGCCCCTGGCCGTCATTTTTTTGGGGGAAAACCTCCTCAATCCGGAGCCGGGCGACAACTGGGTTTACGTCGAAAATCATCGACAAAGCACGTATCGCCGCATCCCGCCTGTCTGCAGCGAGTGTTCGTTGTCCGAGACCGCCGACTTCGATACAGAATTCCTGGAGCGCCCGATCGACCAGTGGCCTTGGCATCAAAAGTGCGCCAATCGCCCGGTTAGCCTGGAATTCGCTCCAATGAACCTTCGGCTTCGAAGTTACGCGCGAGGCTTCGATCACTTCGCGGCAAAGAATTCGTGGCGTGTGATCACCATCATCAAAAAGACCTTTCGGCTTTTCACCAAGCGCAAACAGGTAGGCGTGGAGCAACCCATGACCGGCCTCATGCGCAAGCGTCGATCGCAATCTCCGTTCTGCTACCTTGGTCCCTTCTTCATCCAAGGCCTGAGACACGACGATCTCCGCTACGCGACCTCCCTCAAACCTTGTAAAGCCGAGCACTCCTGCAGGAAGCTGTTCATACCGCGGAGAGATGTTCAATCGCTTTTCGACGAAACGATCTATGCGAATGGCTTCCGGTTCAGATGGATAGAGATCAACCTTGCGTAGCTCGCTGCTACAAACTTCTTCAATCTCCCGCAACTGAAAATGGGGACGCTCGGTGAACGGACCATTGCGGGTGCGGATCGTTCTCATGGCGCTCTTTTCTTCGGATGCCTTGTGCTCTCCACCAACTTCAACAGTTCGTCGGCGGACAATTTGCTATCTATCATCGTGCGAAAAAAGACGGCGTATCTCGGGTCCGCAGCCGTAAGCCGCTTCATTTCCTCTATAGGCGGCCGTGTATCGTGCGCCTTCAACTCATCAACAGAGGTTTTCAGAAGATGTGCGAGATCTTTCAAGTTATTTTCGGACGGATAGCGTCGACCTAGTTCTATGTCAGATAAAAAAGCAGCAGAGCATCCAAGCCTCTTCGCGAGTTCACGAAGCGAAAGATCGCGCTCTTCTCGAAGTTCCCGTATTCTCTGTCCAAGCGGCATACTGTAAGCTTACATTGCCGAGAATCGCCTCGTCAAGATTCTTGCGATTTGGCCTTCCATATCGTGGATGATCATATTCATGTTGGCCATGGCCCAGGTTTCGGCAATGTATTCCTGACCGTGGAGGCGAAGAGGGGCGAATCTCTTTTTTCCGGCTGCCTTCACCTTCTCATCCAGCACGATCTCACAAGAAGTACCGCCGAACCGCAGCACGGATCGTAAATCTCCATGCCTGGCTCGGGCCCTCGGCGAAATACCCGCCGCTGGCGGTCGGGGTCTCCTGATCAGCGACTGTCACTGCTTGCATTGGACGGCGATCAACGGCGACAGTTGGCCGGATGACATCCGCCTGTACGGAGCCAATTTAAATACCGCTTTTTCTGAGCCAGCTATCTTGCGAGCAGAATCGCGAAAATCACCGCGTTACTGGCCGCAAAGAGCGTCCACGCAACTGAAACTGGTAGCCAATCTAGCATCGCGTGTCCCCATCAGATTTCTCACCCAACCCTGCGATGAACACAAGTTGCAAAGGAGGAAGTTCGTTCCCAAGCCGGGACTAAATTTTAAGGATGCACGGAACAAAACGCGCTTTGGGTTCCTGTGGAGCAGGTGATCTACATATCCCATTAAGCAGCCGCCCGATCTTCCTTATCCGTATCCATCTGCCATCGACATCCGGCCTGACAACGGCACCCTTCTTGCCGCAAGCCGGTCAGGTGAACTTGTCTTTGAGATCGGGCAGCCGCGTCTCGTCTGACCACCGGTCGGCGCTCACCGTGAAGCAGAGCGAGCAAATAGATCGACAGGCCGGGCACGCCTGAGGAGCGCATCCCGGCGATCTGACCTGCAAGAGTGACAGAAGGTACGTCGAATTTTACGAATTGTAGGAGGTGCTTTTTCACCATTTCCTACATTCGGACGTAAGGGGGTCCTCGAATTTACCAAGGATGCAGCTCAAGAACCGATTGTTGCTGCCCGAAGGCGATGGATCGTCTTTTGAATTGATCAAACTCTTGAGGGCCAAACATGAAAAGGATTTTTGCGCGGTTTCTCGCTGACGACGTGGCGCTACCGCCATTGAATACGGCCTGATCGCAGCTGGCATTTCAATTGCGATCCTTGCTGCGGTCAACGGTCTCGGTAGCAACCTGAACACCATGTTCAACTCGATCAATACCTCGCTGAAGTAACGCTGCAACGACAATTGCGGCGGCTCGGGTCGTCGCGAAATACTGATTTCGCCTTCCAGCAAACTTAGGCCCCGGCTTGGCACGGGGCCTTTTTGCGTCGCCGGGTGACGTGCGGCAAAAAAGGCGCAGTGATCGCAAATCAGGCTGAAAAACGGCACTTTGTTGCCACTGTGGCCGGGCATTCCTGTGTCGCAGGTCGATTGAGCCCGGGGGGCACAATGAAAACCAGCAGCTTCACGGCGATCAATGTCCGAATACTCGGATTGAACCGGCGCCCGTCAAGGGCAATGACATGGCATCTGTGGACGGTCAGTATACCGAGACGCACAATCACCGGTCGGCTTGTGCGCGGACGGGTTTGGCGGCGTCACGACGGTCGTCATTGGTTGTACAAAAAATTTATCGGCGGGGCAGCGGCCTAGCATGCTGCGGCCGGATTTGTAAGTGATGCTGTAGAGGGGCGCCCGGATTTGGCGCATGATAAATCGAGTTTTGATTGCGGCACTGGTCTTTGCCGCTCCGGTCTGTCTAGTCTCAGCGCAGGATACCAAGGTTTCGGTCGACATGATCGGAATAGGGCGTATGAGTTGCGCCCACTGGCGGTCTACGCAAGCGCATCGATTAGAGGGGACCATCTGGATCTACGGTTTCTGGACAGGACTCAATTATGTTGCTGCAGCAAGTGATCAAACACAGGCGAAAACTGACGAGGCGGCGATAGCGGCCCAAGTCGAAAAGACATGCGCTCAGCAAACGTCGCAGCCGTTAGCCAGCGCCGTATGGACCACTTATCTTGAGTCTAAGAGGTAGCTGCCTGGCGGCGCCAACCCTTGTCAGGCATATGCTTCAACCGATTGACAATCCGGCCGTACATCCGCTCCACGCCGGCCGCAAGCCCTGGCGGGTAAACCGCGGCTCCCGCGGCTACGAAATGTATCTGCTTTACCCCCCGGTTACAGGCATCAATTGTCGTCGGATCAAAATCCATTTTGTTCCAATACGTGAGCGACATCGAGCCGCGCTTCATCTGCAGCATCTGTGGCCGCAGGGGCGCTGACGTCAGACCGCATCCCGATTGGGGTAAGTGATCGTTGGGGTATTGATGTTCCGCAATAGGAACCATCCACCTGCGTCGGAGTTGGGCGGGCCTGCATTGTCCCGTTGGACCTATGGCCCCGAAGAGGTTCCTCCTGTGGGGATGTTAGTCCGCGTGCGCCAGATGTGGAGCCGGAACGAAAGCCCCCGCCGCGACTTTAGTCTGAGAGACCGCTCGCCGTTACAACGACGGCGCATGTCGCGGATAGCCAAAGGTCTTCTCGGACCCGCTGTTCAAAAAGCAGCGTTTGCGAAGATAGCCTAAGGCGGCGGTCTCGGCTCCAAGGGAACGTGGCCCCGCGCGGTCGTGGATAGGGATTGGAAACCGTCAGTTTGGACCCGCTCACACGGGAGGTCCTCCTATGCACAACCGCATTGATATTGACCACCGTCACAGTCTGGCAATTTCACGAGAGATTGGCGAACGACTGCAAGCGTCGCTAAGGGTAGAGCCTGAGTTACCGCCAAGCATCAGGAACCGGATCGAACGGCTCCGCGAGTTGGACGGCCAATCGCCGTCCATCGTTCCGACTATGCCGTCCATCGTTCCGACTATGGAGGCCGGTGCCGGAAACGAGCCGCGCACTTAGCCACTTATTTCCGAGCGCGGCAACGGTGTCGAACACTCCGATAAAGTAAGGAAAGACATTTGCCTGTTCGGCGCCGTCTTTGATGACGGAACTGCCATGCTCGGATCTGAATTTTGCGGCGATCGCATCACGCGTTCGCATCATAAAGGTAAGGTAGGACCCGATTTTTGCGCGCTCGTATGAGGAGCAAAATTGATAGACATCCTTCACGGCATGCTCCGCGAGTGCGCGCGATCCTTTCAGATCGAGTTGCAACGGAGTGCCATCGGGTAGGTGCCTTGGAATTCCGCAATAGGCAATGACGCCGCCAAGAGAGCGAACCGTGTAGGCACCTCGGCTAAAGCCGATGAGGAAGATTCGGTCGCCGTTCTCGTAGAGCCTGATAATAGCCGCGTAGCAGTCGATGATGTTGTTGGTGATGCCTAACCCCGTGGCCATGCTTAGGAGGTTATAGATCCATCGCATCCGGCCGATCTTAAATTGACTGCCGTCAGCAGCGGACCCTAGACCTGGATCATAGAAGGCCACTTGCTCAGCGGGATTAATTGGTGTGTCTGGTCCAACTCGGCATGGGCGATACAGTTTGTAAACGTTGGTGCGCGCTTCGTCGAAATTGATTCCGCCAGCTTGGCCTGTGCCGTCCGAAAAGATAATAATGTTTTTTGCCATCGCGTATTCCCGCCAGAGCTTGGGTATCATTTACATTAGAAGTTGTACCGGCCGAAAGGACCGCGAGGCGGATCGCTCGATAAACCCTGTGGAGAAAGAGGCATTCGTCTCGTTGAGCTAGCTGAGCATCTGCTCGTGCGCTGACCAGGTTAGAGGCAAAGTCTTAGGAATTCTGCGGAGCGTCACCGCTGCCGCGTGGCGACCTTCGAGGATTGCCCGGAGAAGGCCGGGCGCGAGGAATGCAAAGCGCAGAGCTTGCCGCACGACTTTCGCGTGGAGTTTCGCCGTGGCAGCAAGCTCTTCAACCGATGAGAAGCGTCCATTCTTCAGATCGGCAAGCCAGGCGTGGGCTCGCACAATGGCTTGTACCAGCTTCATGTCTGGCTTTTGTTCTGAGTGAGCCGGCACGCAATCGCAGCTGACTTTGGTGGACCTCCAAGGAATTTTGACGGTCGCAGCCGGTGAGGCTTGGCCACTGGCGTTGAGGGTGACCCGGATCTGGGTGTCGCTGAGCACGATGCGCTCAATCCGATCTGTAATGGCCTGACCCGAATCATCTGCGATATCTAACTTTCCCCGAACGGCTTCCTCGACGACGCCCTCGATGTCGCGGGCGGGTACGCGCCCGATCGAACCCGCCTTATCCTTTCGGCCGCGGAGTAAGGCCGAGCTAACGTAAAAGCGATATCGAACGCCGTTCTTGCTGGAAAAACTCGGGCTCATGAGATTGCCCCGGTCATCGTACAGCTTGCCCATGAGCAGCGCACCGCTTTCCGAGCGCTTTACCTTTCGGTGGGTGGCGGCGCTTTTGAGCAGCTGCTGGACTCGATCGAAGATCCCGTAATCAACGATGGCCTCGTGTTCGCCTTTGAACCATTTGCCGCCATGGTGCATCTCGCCGAGATAGATCCGGTTCTTGAGAAAGTAGGCGAGGGGACCATAGGTAAAGGGAATGCCGCCCTGGTATTTTGCAACTTTCGTCTTTCGCCGCTTAGTGACAATGCCGCGGTTGTCCAGGTCAGCGACCAATCGGGCGAATGATTTCAGTTCAAGACAGCGGCGGAAGATCGTGCGGACGGTTTCGGCTTCGGCCTTATTGACCACGAGCTTCTTGTCCTTTGCAGCGTAGCCGAGCGGCACCGTTCCCCCGGTCCATTTGCCCTTCTTTCTGGATGCGGCGATCTTGTCCTTGACCCGCTCGGAGGCAAGCTCCCGCTCGAACTGGGCAAAGGACAACAGCACGTTTAGCGTCAGCCGGCCCATCGAGGTGGTAGTATTGAACTGCTGGGTGACCGCCACAAAGGAAATCGAGCGGGCATCAAAGGTCTCGACCAGTTTTGCGAAGTCGCCGAGTGAGCGGGTGAGACGGTCAATTTTGTAGACCACGACAACATCGACCTTGCCGTGTTCGATATCGCGCAGGAGCCGTTTCAGGGCAGGGCGGTCGAGGTTGCCGCCGGAGTAGGCGGGATCGTCGTAATGTTGGGGTAGGACTTTCCAGCCCTGCGAAGTCTGACTTTTAATGTAGGCCTCGCAGGCCTCCCGCTGAGCATCCAGCGAGTTGAATTCCTGCTCCAGGCCACGTTCGGTCGATTTGCGCGTATAGATCGCGCAGCGCAGGATTTTTCGGTCTTCAGCGATCATGGGCTTTGGACTGCTTATCCCCTCTGTTTGCGGATGATCTCAGCCCAAAAAACCGTGGACCATTCCATTTGGTGCCGGTGATTTTGAAAGCGATTTCAGAAAGGCTGGAATAGGTTCGTCCCTCCAAGGCAAACTCCTTTTCCATCACCACTACGCGGTAGGTTCTGCGATTCCAGGTCCGCACCAGCTCGGACCCGGGCTTGATCCGTCGGGGCAACTCTATCCGGCCATTCGGTTTTGCCTGGGCCGTTTTCACCAATTGATCGAGCAGCCGCTGGTGTTCGCGGGAGAGACCGCCGTAGGCTTTCTCTTGTATCCTGTGCGCGATACTGCGCCTTAGCAGGTCCGGACCAAACGCTTTTGGCGGCTCGGCCCGGAACAACTCTCGATATCGGCTGCGCAAATTGACGATTGGCATTTTGAGCAACCGCTCCAGTTCGGCCTCGACCTTTGGATCGGCTGCCCAGCCATCGACATTCGGGCGAACGCTTGTCACGACGCGGCACCCGACTTTGCGATCCGGTAGATGCGTTGGTTACCGACCTTCTCGGAATCGAGCTTAAGCTTGAGCTTCTTCCTGACCACGCCGGCAAAGAAGCCACGCACCGAATGCTGCTGCCAGTCGGTTGCCTTCATGATTGCGGCGATGGTCGTGCCCTTCGGCTGCCGAAGCATTCCGAGGACTGTTTCCTGCTTCGATGACGCGCTGGTCGGCTTAACCGCTGCCTTTTTGGGCGCGGCTGCCTTGGATGCGGCTGGCGACCGGGTCGCGCTTCGCTTCCCCGAAGCTCTCATGGTTCCCGGCCGTTCGGTGCCACGCTTTGCCACTCTCGATTTTGATTTGCTGGTGGCCATCTGGCTCTCCCTAAATGTCAACGACAGCATCACGTGCTGCCACTGACACAAGCCCCACGATCTGCGGGGCGAGCAGGAGAACCGAGGCCTTAAACGCGCGAGAAGCTGTTCAATATTGATGGCACATCATGCAAACAGCGGGGCCGCGAGTGGAGGTGGAGTGCACGTGGCCTCTCAAAACCCGCCACCACACATGCTCCGCCCGGCGCGGAAGTCGAGCAGATCCTGAGCAATCTTGTGGCTTTGTTCGCCCGCACGCAGCATCTTGTGATCGAAATCCCCAATAGTCGGCTCGACCCAAGCATTTTTTGTGGCGGCCTTCCATGGTACGGCCGACTTTGTCGCCAGTTAGAAAGGTCGGCGCTCCGAGGGGGTCTACACAAAGTCGAGTACCAAAGGCTGAGCCCCACGCCTAGCGGAGTCCGGCGGCTTCCTAGGCCACGCGGAAGCGAAGGGCTTTTGCGATTTTGCAATGAACGATGCGACCGGCCAGGGCCTTCCTGACCAGCGACTCGCGACGAAGCCCGTGTTTGCATTTGTCGATCTCAGTAGAAATCGCGCTGTGCACTCACTGAAACAACACCAATCTCAAACTCATTCATCATAGCATGGACAGTTGTCCATTTCAGAAACTGAGACGTGCTGTCGACTTGATCGTCGTGTTTGCCTTGCGGGAAGGCCAGTAATTCAAGGAGATAGGCGTCCAGCCAGTCGGCTTCTGTTGGAAGGTGGACCTGGCCAGCTTCAATCTTGAAGCTTTGTGCCGCCATCCGGTCGGCCTTGCTCCCTTCAGGTTTGATCCCGATCGGGCGCGGCATTTGGTCCGGGGTGTCTCGCTGGAGATCTTGCAGCATGGCGATGCTGGAACCGGCATTTTCCATCAAAATGGCCGACACATTAAATCGTGCGGCTAGGCTAGCCATGGTACGCCGGAGGTCGGGATATTGCTGCCTGCCTCTCCAGACATGCAGGAGGTAGTAATCTTTCTTGACCATCAGCCAGGTGGTGCAGACCGAATAATCATTGGAGTCCCCAGTCATCACCGCCACATCCCAGCTCTGGACGATGTGGTCGGAGGAACGCTGCTCCGGCGCCTTTTCGTATCGCCGAAACCAATCCTTCTTGATCATATTGCCCTCGATGGGGATGGGACGCTGCTGGTATTGCGCCGAGAACTGCAGGCTGCCGATTTCTGCCTTGATGCGGTCCAGGACGAGTTTGCCTTCGCGCGTCGGATGAAGCACCTCTCCGGTACGACGCTGGTACAACCGGCCGCGGCCCAGCGAGAACGTGGCATCCTGGGTCGCAATGGCGGGAAGGTCGAGATGCTCCCACCCGGCTGCCTCCAGAAGATACCCTGCGAGGTCATCTTCGTGCAGGCGCTGCATAACGACAACAATTGAACCCTTATCTTTATCGTTGAGCCGGGAAACCAGTGTGCCGCTATACCAATCAATCACACGCTTGCGCGCGGATTCGGACAGCGCCTCCTCGGCTTTAAGCGGGTCGTCGATGATGATCAGATCGGCGCCGCGGCCCGTCAATGTGCCGCCGACCGAGGTCGCGTATCGACTGCCGCCAGCCGTGGTGACAAACTCTGTGCCGGTGTCCCTGGCTGTACGCATTCCCGGAAACAAATCACCGTACCAGGCTGAATCGACCACCATCCTGAATTGCCGATGCAACTCCGCGGCGAGGTCATTGGAATAGCTGACGACAATAATGCGGCGGCCGGGATCGTGACCCAGCAGCCAGGCAACATAGGCGACAGACACCGACAGAGATTTCAGAGAGCGGGGCGGCTGATTGATCAGAAGGCGGGGACAGCGGCCGCGCTCCACCTGGAGCAGCTGATGGACGATCGCGTCAATGTGCCAGTTCGGAAGGTACGTGCTGCCCGGGAACACGGTATAAAAGACTTTATGGATGAATGATGCCAGGTCGGTTCTGAGCAGCGCACAAAGAACGTCGTTCATTTTTCGTCGTCATCATCGGTCTCAAAGGGTGAATTAGTCTCATTCAGGATCAACTGCCGATATCGATCGAGAATGGCCTGATCGTCAGCAGCCATAGTTTTTGATGGGGACTCCGCATTGTTGGTGCTGAGCGTGGCCGACAAGGACACCAGCTTCTCGAGAGCTCTGGGGTCTCCCTTCAGGGCTTTTTCCGCCAAGCGGAGCAATGCTGCCTCCTGGGTGGTAACCCGGCGTGTCTTGCGGCCATCGTTCAAGGTGACGGGCGCCTGAAGGGTGCGCTTGAGGTCGGTCGTGAAGTTCAGCGTGCCTTTCGGGCGTCCACGCGGATTGCCCGATTGACCGGGTTTGAACCGGCTGTGCACTGGAGGCCTGCCATAGCCGACCTTATCGGATTTATCCGCCATTGATGCCCTCCAGCGTCTCAGTCCGATGGCAGCCGAACGACGCACCGGTGTCCGCGTGTACTGCCGTCTTACCAGTCACATGCTGCCAGCGGCGGACCGTCACATCGACGTACCGCGGTTCGATCTCGATCAGTCGTGCCCGGCGCATGGTTCGCTCGGCGGCGATAAGCGTGGTGCCGGCTCCGCCGAACGGGTCGAGGATAATGTCGTGCATGTTTGAGCAATCACGGATCGCATCAGCGATCAGCGCAACTGGCTTTACAGTTGGGTGGAGCAATAGCTTCCCCTTCGACGAATTGCTCCACGTGTTCTGGCTCGGATAATCCCAGACGTTGGAGCGAGTTCGGCCATTCCTACCCAGCTGGACGTTGTTGACGTGGGGCGCATGACCGTTTTTTAAGACAGCGATCAACTCGTGCTTTGACCGATAAAGCGATCCCATGCCGGCGTTGGATTTGTTCCACACGCAGACATTTTTCACTTCGGTGTATTTTAAACGGGCGGCAGCGAGCAGCGGCCCGATTCCACGCCAATCTATGCAAACGAAATGAATGGACCCGTTGGCCGTGTGTTGAATGAGGTGCATGAAAATGGTTGCCAGGAACGCCTCAAATTCGTCTGCAGACATTTCGCCCGAGGCCATCGCAAACTCGCCGTGCGTTACCCTGCCGAGACCAGACACGTTCCCATTGATGGGCACGTTATAGGGAGGGTCGGCAAACACTGTCTGAGCCTGCTCGTCCTTGAGCAGACGGACAAAGCTT
>Ga0210407_10001213_pt1 | contig 24893 bp, 23 predicted proteins | sample IncBWC27MmetaG_FD_150860 | JGI IMG/M metagenome (GOLD analysis project Ga0210407, IMG submission 150860) | Forest soil microbial communities from Barre Woods Harvard Forest LTER site, Petersham, Massachusetts, United States - Inc-BW-C-27-M | ecosystem: Environmental > Terrestrial > Soil >... | reverse complement strand
GCTGGAGGAACTCATCACCACGGTCCCCGACTTCAACTCAGCGACAGATTGTTGGCTGCCGGTGAATACCAGTTGACTGTGGGAGGCGATCTCGAAGGAACCTCTTCCGCTCATCGTGAACGTTGCGGTGGCAGCATCGCCTAAACGGAGAGTGTCACCGGTGAAAATCGTCGAGCTAGCAGGTGCCTCGGAGTCGCCCACGTAAACTGGTCCAATGCTGCTCAAAGAACCGAGCGGTTGCTTTTCCTGCGCCCGTGACGCCGGACGTGCATCAGCCAGTATTGGACACAATACAAGCTGCAAGGCCAGCGTATGAATGAAACAGAAAGTGAGATGGGACGCTATGGTTCGTTGCGCCTTCCGCACCCGGACCGCGGCTGGAGTCACGAGCGCCTCCTTAAGACAACCCCCGATTGGATAGGGGACGTTTTTTGGCGCCTCCTTTCTAGACTGTCCAGAGCCTTCTGGTGTGTGGCTTTGTAGTTCCATCTTTGGGTCTCCTTTCATGTGTGCTCGCTGCAATATTACTCGTCATTCAGAAGGTAGCTTCTTAACCGCGGCCGGCTGCGTGCTCGAGAATGGCGGGTGCTCTCCGCGACGCGCGCTCTTTCGGAAAATCGCCCGACTGGTACGAATATCCGGGGACGATCTCTTTTATCTTGCGCCGGATGGGCTCCGCGCCGTCCACGGCCATGGAAATTCTTAATTCGGCAAGGTGGCGTCGCAGTTGGGACCAGCCATGGAGTGGGCTTCGGGTTCTCTTGATCTTCTCGAAGGGTGTCGGATGAATCTCTTCGGTTTCGTAGAATAGTTCTTCAGCCAGCTTCTCGCCCTCTCGTAGCCCCGTGAACATAATGCCGACTTCGCGCTCGGACTTTCCTGAAAGCCGGATTAGGGTTCGCGCGAGGTCGCGAATTCGCACAGGTTCGCCCATGTCGAGCACCAGGATGTCTCTGTGGTTTCCGATTGCGAATGCCTGCAAGACCAATGAAACGGCTTCGCGTCCTGTCATGAAAAAACGTTTGATCTCTGGATGAGTGACCGTCAGAGTTTGGCCGGTCCGGAGTTGCTCCTGGAAGACCGGGACGACACTCCCATTTGAGCCAAGCACATTGCCAAAGCGAACCGAAACGCATCGCATCCCATTCGTCGGCCGGCAAGCGATAATCAATTCACCAATTCTTTTTGTAGCACCCATGATGCTCGTGGGATTTACGGCTTTATCGGATGAGATTACGACGAAGCTTTCGCACCCGCCGCGCTCCGCAATTTCAAGCAGGCTGAGAAGCGCGAAGACATTATTTTTCACCGCCTCCTGAACATTGCGCTCCATGACCGGGACGTGTTTGTAGGCTGCCGCGTGGAAGACGATCTCCGGGCTATGTTCAGCAAAAAGCTTGTGCAGTCGTTCTTGGTCACCGACATCGCCGACGCAAAAGATTGTTTGGCTGCCACCTCTTAACTTGGAAAGTTCTTGCTGCAGATAGAATATTCCCGTCTCGCTTTGATCCAAACAGACCAGCGCGTCGGGTCCGTACTCTAAAATCTGTCGGCACAACTCTGAGCCAATTGACCCTGCCGCCCCGGTAACCAGTGCCACGCGCCCAGCAATCTTCTCCCTGACAGCTTCCAAATCGATCTCGACAGGCTCTCGCCCCAGGAGATCCTCCAGACGTACTTCACGAAACTTACGAATGCTCTCCTGCCCAGTGATTATGTCGCGGAGTGCTGGCACGGTCTTAAACTTCGCCCCAGCTTGTTCGCAGATCTCCACGAATCGCTGCATCTGTGTTCCAGTGGCTGAAGGGACAGCAATGAGGATCTCGTCCACGCGAAGCGCGGCGAGTAAGGCCGGGAGGTGGTCAACGCTCCCAATCACCGGAACTCCTTGAATCCTGATTCCAATTTTAGAGCCGTCGTCGTCGACACACCCCACGACCTCGTAGAAGTTTTGCGAGCGTTTGATTTCCCGAATTACCATCTGTGCGGCCATACCCGCACCAATCAGCATCACCCTTTTGTGAGACGCCGCGACACCACGTGCAGATTCGGTCAGAACACGCGAGAACAGTCGAACGCCCGCCAACAAACCCATGCTGAGCACCGCTTCCAGAAAATAGATCGTTCTCGGAAATGCGTAGACCCCAAGGACAAACCGCATCACAAAAAGGAAGACTAAGGAACCCAGTGTAATCGCCTTCAAAATGTCCAGGGCATCGCTCACGCCCGTATATCGCCACCATCCGTGTAGTAGCCTGAATCTCCCGATGGCCACGAGTCGGATCACGATCAGGAGAGGTGCGGCCGAAAGCAGTAGCCCCCGATAAGGTAGCGAAAAGTCAAAGCGGAGAAGCCAGGCCAGGACGAGTGAAGTGAAGATCAGCAGCGCCTGGAAAAAACCGATCAGCCAAACGCGATACTGCAAGAGCGCCGACGGCAGTTGTTTGGTTTCGATACCAATCATGGGCAATCGACTCGGACGCGGAATCGAATCTCTTTTCGAGGCGCAGCGAGTCACATCACGGAACCACATTGGTCGAACGCTCGCGCCGGACAGCTGATTACTCAGCAGACGTCGCGTTGTTCATCTCGAGGATTCGCGCTGAGTTTTCTTTATTGGAATGATGGCCGTATTCAGTCGAGTCAGAGATTCAATGCATTCTTTGGTTGTGTTGGAGCTGCGAATGATCTTGCCTTACTTCATCGCTGCATTCATTACCTTTTCAACCGTGTGAGAGGTGTCCAGCATGTCTTTTTCGGAAAGTGTCGGATGCACCAGGAACATCAAGCTCGTTTTCCCCAACTCTCGCGCTACCACCCGGCGCTCTCTAGGGCGCAATTTTTCTGGGAAGGCTTTTTCAAGGTAAATCTCACTGCAAACCCCGCTGAAGCAGGGAATGCCTTCGGCATTTATGGCTGCCATAATGCGATCCCGGTCCCAGCCTTCACTTAATCGTTCCGAACACAGAAAAACATAGTATTTGTAGTAAGAATGGCGGATGTCCTGCGGTGGCGACGTGACACGTAAGGCTGGGCAACTCGAAAATCCTCTTGTCAGTATGGAAGCATTTCTTCGTCGAATTTCTGCCCAATCAGAAAGCTTCCGAAGATGAATCCTCCCGATGGCCGACTGCATTTCCGTAAGACGCCAATTCGTGCCGAAGGACTCGTGGATCCAACGGAAGCCAAGAGAGCCTGTGTCTCGATAAACGGCGTCGTAGCTCTTGCCGTGGTCCTTGAAACTCCAGGAGCGCTTCCAAACCGTCTCGTCATTGGTGGTCAGCATTCCACCTTCCCCACCTGTCGTCATAATCTTGTCTTGGCAGAATGAAAAAGCCGCTACATCCCCAAACGACCCGACGGGACGACCTTTATAGGTTGCCGCGTGAGCCTGAGCGCAGTCTTCAATCACCTTGATTCCATGATCGCGTGCCAGCTCAAGGATGGAATCCATGTCACACGGCCAGCCTGCCAAATGCACAGCGATGATCGCCTTGGTCCGAGAATTGAGCACAGGTCGGATGGTATCGGCGGTGACGCATTGACTTGTGGCGTCCACGTCCGCAATAACGGGGATTGCAGACCGCATCGCCACACAACTCGCCGACGCGATAAAGGTTCGACTCGGCACGATAACTTCATCGCCAGGCCCAATTCCTAGAGCATGCAGAGCAAGTTCTAACGCTACCGTGCCGTTCGCAACCGCGACTCCATACTTGCAGCCGACAAACTCAGCAAATTCCCTTTCGAACAGACGCCCTTCCTCGCCGGTCCAATAGTTGATCCTCCCGGATTTTAGAACGGAAGCAACAGCCTCGATTTCGTCCGATTCAAAGCAGGGCCACGGGGCAAAAGGGTGCTCTCGGCTTGGCACGCCTCCTTCGATTGCTAATTCGTTCAGCAGCAGCGCAGCGGACGTCATCACTTTAGCTTCCACAGACCAGCGCATTCCGTGGCGAGCCTTCATGCTCGTTGCGACGGGTTATCCGTGCTGGAACGCCCATCGCCACGACGTCGTCCGGGAGATCCTCGACGACCACGGCTCCCGCGCCCACAATCGTGTGCGAACCGATCCTGATGCATTGGATTACGGCCGCCCCCAGGCCCAAATGAGAGAATGCTCCCAAGCGCGATCCACCACCCATGGCAGCATTCGGTGCGACATGAGCATAATCCCCGATCTCTACATCGTGTTCGACTACAGCGGCGGAGTTTACGATCACTCCTGCGCCGACCGCGGCTTCGGGATTAATGATTGCGCCGGCCATGACCGCGGTCCCAGGACCAAGCCGAGCCGCTCGGGATACTGTCGCGGCTGGATGGACGAGCGTTAGGATTTCGATTCCCCAGCGGGAGCAGCGCGCCGCAAGGAATTGCCGGATGCGACTTTCTCCAGTTCCGATGGCGACAGCGAAGCGAGAATTTGAAGCTTCCTCGCGCAGCCACTCCCCATTGCCGACGACCGGAAACCCCATAACTGTGTTGCCCACCAGCTCGTCACGATCATCCACGAAGCCAACAAATTCGGTCTCGCCATTGCAAATCAGGATGTCTGCAACGACCTTTCCATGTCCACCGGCACCATAAACAAACACTTGTCTGGTTTTCACGGCGCGTTACGCTCATGCGCTGAAAATTCCGGCATCGTTGCATGGCCTGATTGTGAGATCCCTTCTCGCTTTAACACTTGCCACAGTGTCCGAACAATAATCCGGATATCCATCCAGAAGCTCCAATTGTCCACGTACCAGAGATCAAGAGAGAACTTCTCTGGCCAAGTCAGCCTGTTTCTGCCATGGACCTGAGCCCAGCCTGTAATTCCGGGCTTTCTATCGTGCCGGCGCGCCTGTTCGGGTGTGTAACGATCTACGTACTGCATTAGCAAGGGGCGAGGACCGACGAGGCTCATATCACCTCGGAAGACGTTCCAAAGTTGCGGAAGTTCATCCAAACTAAGCCGTCGCAACAGTCTCCCGATCGGTGTCAGCCTTCCCGCATCAGGCAAGAGGCAGCCGCGCGCGTCCTGCGCAGCGTTCATGGTGCGAAATTTGAGCAGTTTGAATGGCTCGCCTCTATAGCCGGGGCGCATCTGCCGGAATAAAATCGGGCGCCCCATGCTCCACCTTATTGCCAGAGCAATTGCTGCCATCAGTGGGACACTGATCAGCAACGCACTCCCGGCAAGAAGAATGTCGGTAACGCGCTTGGCGAAAGAGCTCATCGGGAAAGGACAGGAGTCGTCGTCGGCACCGCAGTCATAATGACGTTCGCATTGGTGGGGCTTGGGACGGACAATCCTTTCACCTGAAGATGTTGCAAATACTCGCGCATAATCGCGTCCCAGACTCGCTCCTGCCGGAACTCTCGCAGCACGCGCGCTCGTCCGGCAGAGCCCAGGGCAACTGCCAGACTCGGATCTTTCAACACCAATTCCAAAGCCTCGGCGAGGGCCGCGACATCTCCAACGGGAACCAGAATTCCGGTGACGCCGTCGATCACCCCATCGAGCACACCTGTAGCTCGGGCGGCGACGACCGGTTTGCCGGCGGCATGGGCTTCCAGTGGCGCATTGCCGAAACCCTCACGGTGCGTTGGAAACGCGAGAACATTCATGATGTGATAGTACGGAGCCGGGTCCTCCACGAATCCAGTTTGAATAATTTGGGATTCGGTCTTCATTATGCGGCGAGTCTCAGGAGGAAGCGGATCGCCTTGTTCTACGTCTCCGACGAGCAGCAGCCTTACCGCGGGAAAGCGCTTACGCAACTTTATATGCGCCTCGACTAGTTCGCCGATTCCTTTATCTCGCGTCAATCTGCCTACGAAACCTACGACGGGTGCATCGGCGGGTATACCTAGATGCCCCCGCAGTTCAACAGCGCGTCGCAAGGTTTCTACCTTCGGAGCAAATCGCTCCGCATCAACGCCATTACCGCTGCCGGATCCGAGAACTAACGTTCGGTCAGCATTCACGATACCTAGGTCTATTGCTTTCTGTCGCAGACTCTCGCTAACGCAAATGACCCGATGAGCACACCGGCATGCGATGCGCTCGGTCGAGAGCAGCAGCATCCGCTTGAGACCCGTCGTGGTTTCACACCGCAATCCGAGCAAAGTATAGTATCGGCAGGGAGTCCGGGACGCCCACGCCGCTATTCCGCCGAGCAGCCCTGCTTTTGGCGTACTTACGTTGGTGATCGTCGGGCGAAGACTCCAAATCGTCCGCGCAAGCCGCCAAAGCGAGACCAAGTCCATCCACGGAGATATCTCGCGTGCCATGGGCACCGCGATGATTTGCACGCGATCGCGCTTCGCCTTGCGAAGCTCCTCGCCAGGCGAACAAGCAATCGTAACGTCAAATCCTGCTCTTTGGAGATAGTCGAGCTGCCCAGGTACGAGCCGCAAACTGAACGAGGATGTAACGATGTACATAACGCGAACGGCCTTGGCATCGGGCGAAATGTTCGCAGTCTTCATCGTCTTAAAACTACGGCGGGAGCGGACGACCGTTGAGGGCAACAGAATTTCATGGAGCCTCAACCTAAAGGGCCGCTAGTCGCGTCTGCAACAGCCGTTGCACCCAAAAACCGAAGCTTCGGACATCGCATTGCGTTGCCTTTCCTGAGCCTTCTCAAATAGCCGCGCACTTCTGTCTGACGCTCACAGGGACAGTCTGGCGAACTAATGCAAGATAGACAATTGCGAAGGAACCGACCGTCTGCGTGATCATCGCCATCACCAATGCCATCGCGGCACCTAGCAACCCAACTCGCGGCACCAACCAAGCGGAACCTAGGAAAGAAACTATTGCGACAAATAAGAATAGGGGCAACTGGACCTTAAAAAACCTTGCGGCCATCATGGCATAACTTAGGAATGTGCCGACGTATCCGATCCCGGCCGCTATCATTAACCACAAAAAAACATCGTTGTTACCCACGTATTCGGACCCGTAGAAAAGCTGCAAGAGCGGTTGGCCAGCCGTGATCACCGCAATCACACCGCTCAAGCCCAGGAGTGAACCGATGGCCACCAGTTTCAACAACAGGCCGGCAAAAGCTGCTCGGTTACCTGACGCATAATAATGTGCCAGCCTAGAGCTAGCAGCTTGCCCGAGGGCGATTACCACTGCCGTACCCGCCAGCATGAGATATGACATGGTGGCAAAGATTCCGAGTTCCCGCCGGCCCCAATAATGCTCGACAAAATAACGCGGGATGTTTGAATTCAGCGAACTCAGCGATGTCACCAAACCAAGCGGCAGCGCGAGGCTTGCCATCTTGCTTAACTTTTGGGCGTCCCAATGGGGCTTGGGAATTGCGAAACTCTTTAGCCGCCTTGTGGGCGCGTTTTGCCAGGCTCCGCTGGTTGCGTTAACAACTAAGGCAGATCCTCGAGCATCGTAGATCGCGAGCACCAATATCATACCCACTGCCGCGCAAGCGACACCCCAGGGGACGCTTCGTGTCAGGTAAAATCCGAGACAGAATCCGAGGAGTGCCAAAGGGCCCTTCATCAGCAGGGACTTGCTGATCCTATCCATCCGCTCGTGTTGTTGCAGCAATCCATAGAACACGTCAGCAAAAGCTTCCAACCCTCGCATGAGACCGACCAACAGAATGATTCTCGCCATTTGCTGACGATAGCCTATCGCGTATGTGATCACAGAAATTGCAGCCATCGCCGCCGCCGCCGTCGCCAGCCGAAGAGCTAAGTAATGCCCGAACCGGCATTCTCGTTTGGCGTCCGTGGCCTGAACTTCCCGCAAATGCAAGTTGGAGAACAGCCAGATCGGGGTGCAGACTGCCAAACCCAAGGCAAACTCTCCGACCTGCTCAGGATTACCGAGCTTGGCAAGAACCATGACCATGGCCCACTGACAAGCCCCGTAAACGACATTGCCTATGAATGTCCAGGAAAAACTGACCTTCAGAGACGGCCGCTTCGTCTCCAGAAGCGGCCGTTCCTCCCGCACATCAATCCGGCTATTCTCCGTAGCGTTCAAAGTCACCGGCCAAGCAAGGAGAGGCTGGCGCACGAGTGGCTCGATAGCGAGATACGACAGCGAATGCGCCGCACCAAACAAAAGGGGCGAGTTGAATTTTCTCGCGCGCTAGAGTTCCCAGGTTTCCTGATATGTATGTAAAAAGGAGCACGAAGCCACTCCAGAATGCAGCGACGAAGAGCGTTAGCACATCCGCAGAGGCCTGAGAGGTCTCCAGGCGCCTCCCGGGCAGCGAACCTTTGGATAGGCCAAGTAGAACGTACACGATGAACATGATCTCAGCTGCTGTTAGAACGAGTTGCTCGAGGCTGGCGAGTTTAAAGAACAGGCCGCCACTTTCCCAAGGGAAGGGGCGGAACATCACGGTCGTTGCTCCGTAGGGCAGATAGCCCAGCGCGGCTTTCCATCCCAGCAGACTGGGGATTTCAAGCGCGGCATTGCCTGTGTCAAGAGCGTAGTGTTGAGTGGAAACACGTTCCAGAATTGCGCTAGGAGATGACTCCTGATCCCGCAAGTAGTCGCGCACAAAAAAATTCCCGGCCAAGACCGCCAGCGCCAAACACGAGATAGCGGCGAGCCTCATCGCCGCGGTCCTTTTCGCAGAGGCGCTGCGAACGATGAACACGACGCTCAGTGCTCCCAAATATACGCAACTGATGTGCGGCCGGATCAGGAAGAGACACAGCGCTGCAAAAAGGCAGGTTATAAATCCTCTTTTCGACCCATCTTTCGCGAACTTCGCGGTACCCCGAAACCCCAAACCTAAGGAAAAAAAAGTCAACGGGTCTTTGCCATGAATGCTCGACCAGTAAAGCAGGGTCGGCGAGAAAAAGAGAAGCAGCCGGAGAAGTCGACTTGTTCTTCCGTAATACGAAACATAGGCTTTGTAGAATAATATTGAGCCGATCGCAGCGATTCCCGTGTTCATGAGCTTCACGGCCAGGCGGCTGGGTCCGAACAACAAATAACTGATGCCCGTATAAATTGCATAACCGTTGGTTCCCCAATTTAAGTCGGTTCTAGGGAAGGCGCCGTTCATTCGTAATGTCTGGGATATCTGCATACCGATCGAGTGGTACAGCTCCGCATCTAATCCTGTTGCGGATAGGTAGTAAGGCTCGATGAGTATTGTTGCGACAAGAACTGTTCCGACCCTGGCCGCCACCAACGCTGCCGCCATATGGGGACTTCCCGCGTTGCGAACAAGCCAGCGCAATATCCACGCGATTAAGACTACGAAACTTATTTGCTGTCCAAAGTTGATAAAACCCTCTGAAAACAGAAGGCCAACCAAAGGAACGACGATCATCGCGCACACAAGCAGTGTGACAGCGCCAGAAATATTGCACTCCGCGTGCGCCAGCAGGCGGCCGCCAGTCAAATGATTGCTTGGACGTTCGGAAAAATCAGTCATAAGAGATTCAGGTGAGGCCACGATCTCGAGGAAACACCCAATCAGTCAGTTTGCGAATCCCAGCATGAACTCATCTATCTCTACGGCCACCGAACGCATGATCAGCTCAAGCGAAATCACGAACCGCGCGCGGTTCTTCTTTCGTACAACGATGCCCGCCATCCCCTCTAATGGTCCGCTCAGCACGCGCACGCGACGGCCCCTCTGCAGGTATGGGTGTGGCTCCATGCGACAGACCCCGGCCAGTCGAGTCCGGATGGTCTCGAGGTCTCCCTCCGGAAGGGCAACCGGGTGGCCATCAAAGCCGACGAGCCGGACAACGCTTGGAATTTCCAGCACCTTGAGCCGATCGCGCAGCGCGAGACGAACGAAGACGTATCCGGGGAAAAGAGGGAGGCGCAGCCGCACTCGGCGGTCTTTCCAGCGGCGCACACTTTCGTAGAGCGGGAGGAAACATTCCATCGATCTTCGCTCCAGCTGTTGGGCGACGCCCTTCTCGTGGTTCGCGCACGTATACGCCGCGTACCAGTGCGGCTCGAAATATTCCGTTAGAGTTCGCGAGCCCAGCGGCAGCATGGGTTCGGTTCGCTCGGCCACCGGTGCTCCGGAGAAGCTGCAGATCTGTGTCATCTTTACGCGGCTTCGCCCCGTCCCTTACAGGGCCATTTGCTACCTAACCTCTTAGAAAACTGTTAGTTACAGCCAAATCCGAAGGTCAGCTCCGGCGTTCAATCAGCCAGCGAACCACAGCTCAGTTCTTCGCGCCGTGCCGGTTGGTCTCGCCGTAGCCCCCGTACTTGCAATATGCTTTGTAGTAGCCGTTCAGACGCACGTCTACATCGTTCAGAACCACACCAATTAAGTGAGCTCCCACATCGCGAATGTGCATCTGCGCCTGTTGGGCCAACTCGCGCGGTGTGAATCCTCCCTTGACCACTAGGATGGCGCCCTCCACCATCGTCGCGAGAATTCTTCCATCGGCGACATTCAGGAGCGGAGGCGCGTCGACCAGCACAAAATCGTAATCCACCATCGCCTCGCGGATGAGCATTTGCATACGATCAGAGGAAAGCAGCTCACTGGGATTCGGTGGTACGGGGCCGCACACCAGGCAGCTGAGATCCGCCATTCCAGTCGGACGAACCAGCTGACGCCACTCTTGCTCTCCCGTAAGGCAGGTAACCAATCCGGCGGAGTGGTCTTCAATATCGAAGAGCTTATGCACGCACGGACGGCGCATGTCGCCGTCAATCAGCAATACGCGCTTACCGAGCTGCGCGAGAGAAATCGCAAGGTTACTTGCGATGGTGGTCTTACCTTCACCTGGCTCGGCGCTGACGAAAGTGAGCGAACGCGGTGGTCGCCCGGCTGCGGACAGCAACACCGATGTCCGCAGGCCGCAAAATGCTTCAGAGAACGCCGAGTGGTGGCTGCCGTTGCCGTCAATACGGATCCACGCAGACCCTGCAGTTTTTGCCAGCGGAACGTGATCCCCATTTCCGTTCGCAAGCGCAGCCCTGTGTTCTTCCAGCTCGTACACCCCCACACTGGTGTGGTTGAGCGAGTCTCGCGAAGGAATCAGGGCAAGGGAGGGGACGTGAAGCAGGCGCTCAATGTCGTCGGAGTTTTTCAGAGTGTCGTCCAGATGTTCCTGAAGGAACGCCACCCCGATGCCGCAGCCTAAACCCAGTAACAACGCCAGCCCCAAATTCAGAATCGGTCGCGGACTCACGGGTTTGGTGGGCGCGACGGCCGCGTCGACGATCCGTATGTTGCTAGCATTTACTCCGGCCGAGACTCCGGCTTCTTTCAAGCGTTGCAGCAACCCTTCGTACAACTGTTTGTTGGTGTCCACCTCGCGCTTGAGAATGTTGTATTGCACCGCCCTGGCCGCCACTCGGTTTGCTTGCTGTTGCTGCTGCTCGAACGCCTCGCGGACCAAGGCTTCCCGGCGGACCGCGGCCGTGTATTCGTCCACGATTCGCTGCGCGGCGCGTTTGCGTTCCTGATTCAGCACTTTCTGGACATCATCAATCTGACTTTGCAGTTGCTTTACCTTGGGGTAGTCGTTCGTAAAGGTCGGTGTCAGCGCCGCTTCTTCTTTCTCCAAGTCCGAAAGCCGTTCGGTGAGGTCTTGCATTAGTTTGTTGTCCTCGACTCCTGGAAGGGAGCTGTAGTCGCCCGCTTCCGCAAGACGTTCGAGGGATTCTTTCGCGTAGCGGTCTGCTTGCGCCCTGGTCAGCTCATCCTGCAGCTGGCGCAGCCGCTCATCAACGATGTTCTCGGTATCCCCCTTCTCCGTCTCCAGGAAGAGCAGCCCGTTTTTTTGTGCATACAGCTGAAGGTCGTCTTCGGATTTTTCGAGCTTGGCCTTGAAACTCTGCAACTGTTGAGACAACCACTCGGAGGCCTTCTGCGCGGTTTGCCATCGGCTTTCCAGGTTTTCCTGAATGTAGTTCGATGCGAGAGCGTTTACCGCTTTCGCCGCTACTTGGGGATCCTGCGATTCAAAGCTGACCTGAACCAAACGACTTCTCCGCACCGGCTCGACACTCAAACGATCGTTGAACCGGACGAGAATCGCCTGCTCGGTCTCGGGCTCAACCACCAAACCTTCGGTGAGACCAGCAGCATGCGCGTTTTGCCAGAACCATTCGCCCTTGGGAGGATTGAACTCCTTTACTTGATTAAGGCGCAGCTCCTCGATGACGCGCCTTGCCAATGTGTCGCTCTGCAAGACCTTGTACTGAGTTTCGAGGTAATTGTCGGAGACGTCTTCCAGCTGGAATAGTTCCTGGACCGTCGCGATATTCGGATTCTCTTTCTCAACTTCTAGCAGGGCATTCGCGCGATAGACAGGCTTCTCTTTAATGGTCACGATCAAAACTGATGCGAATGTAACCAGGAGGATCGAGAGAATCGTCCAGCGACGCTTCTGAAAGATTCGCCAGTACGCTCGAAGATCCGGACCGTCTTCCGCCTCTGTGATTTGGTATGGCTCGAGCAGCTCCGGACGCAGACGCTCCAGCTTAGTTCGGATCGGTTCGAACAACTGAATCTTGTTTTCTTCGGCCACGTCACCACCTATAGACGGCTGCGCTACCGATTGAAACCGCTGCTTGCGCGCTGCCGTAGAAAACCGATTTCCCAGTGCTGTTGGGAACGAAGACGACGTCGTTCGGACGTAGTAGCGCGTCTGTCAGTCCGCCGGCCAGAACCTTGGTGAGGTCTATGGGAATCTCCTCACGCGCCCCGGTCGCTTCGTTTCTGCGGATGATCCGTGCGTGATTTCCCGCCGCAGTTCGCGTCAGGCCCTCAGCAAGAGCCACTGCCTGCAAAACGCTGATATTTTCATTAGTCTTCAACAGGAACCCGCCAGGCTTTTTGACATCTCCCTCCACGTAAACGACCCCAGCTCGAGTGACCTTGACGATGTCGCCCGGGTAGACCAACACGTCGCAGCGAGGATCGCCCGACTCGAGAAGATTTTTGAGGCTACACTCCACCTTCGTGCCGTTATCCTGATCACTCTGAAAGTGTGAGTCGCTGTTGGCGGGGCCGGTGGGTTTGGCTCTTGGCGAAGACACGTCAGGAGCGGGCTCCTTCACGCTCGGCGAGCTCGCTCCCCGCACCACGATGACGGTATCACCCGCATCTTCGGCCAGCCCTTCGGCCATTGAAAGCATTTCGATCAGAGATTTGGGCTCGTTAATTTGGAACACCCCGGGCTTCTTGACCGCACCGAACACCGACACAGGGTGGCTCTGCATCTCTCGCAGGAAGACACTTACGTGCGGGTCCTTCATGTAGCTGTGGCGCAGGAGTTCCCGCAGAACCAATTCCAGCGTTTTGGGTGTCTGGCCCGCAGCCTGCACGGCGCCAAGCAACGGAAGCGATATCTCGCCGGTCGCCGAGACTCGCACCGCGCGATTTAGTTCCGGCGCTTCGAATACGGAAATCTCCAGGAGATCCTCAGGGCCGATGCGATAGTCCTGCGCAGCAGAGTTCGCGGCCGGTGCAGCAAGACTCTGTCGGAGTTGCGCCAAGCGTTGGTTATAGTCGTCAGTGGTGGCCCCGCGGAAAGTTGACGGGGCCTGCGCTGGCGCTGCGGCTGGCGGGACGGTCTGCGACGTCGCGCACAGCGGAAAGGACACCATGACTAGTAAGGCCAACGCAGTTTTCATTGTCGCCGCTTGCATCCGGTTCGCCACTGGTCAGTCCCTTGAAACGTTGTGTTTTTCTACGTGGCCGCGCAGCGCGTTGATGACCCCTTCCTCAGAGGTCTCGATTTGAATCAAACGGATTTCCATAAAAACCCAATACAGAACGCTGTCGTCGCTCCCCGGGGCCACTGCGAGAATCTTCATGTGCGGGAAATTGTCAAAAACGCTGTCGCAAATAGCGGGGCGACTGCCGAACTCCTCCTGAGCGATGATTAGGCACTCGGCATGAGTCCGCTCAAGGGCCGGAAGAATCTCGGTTTCGTCTTCAACTTCACCGACGACCTCCATGTCCGCATGACGGGAGAGTGCGGTTCGCACAACTTCCCGCATCAGTCGCGGCCGGTTAGCAACGAGAACTCGGACCTTGTCCATGCGGCACCTATAGTGCCGGAGTATGGGGAGAGCAAAAACGTTTGGGAATGTTCAAAAATGGTCCAGCAAGCGGAAAGTCTAGACCTCTTCACGGTCGTACGGCGGGAGGCAGCTGGGTGCGCAGGAAATGCAAAGTACTGAGTGGTAGAGGCTTGCCCAAATGAATCTAGTACGGAATCACACCGGAAGTACCAGGAACAATACTAACCCCACGCATCTTTTTGAAGTCCGTCTGCGAAGACCGCAAGACCGCTCCGATTTCGATTGTCACGCGAGCAACAGGTGGACTTTTGGATGTGCCTCGCGAGAAACGGAGCTGGTCAGGGAAATGGAAGCGGTCCGACGATATCCGTGACGCCGGCGACGCTGCAAGACAACAGCGATTCTTGCGGTCGATCTCTGACTACAGGGTAAGCTCTGGCACCCGGCACTGTTCCTGGACTGCAAGGCGGTTGCTGCCTGCCTTTTGCAGTATCCGGTGCACGTGGTTTTTCACGGTCTGCGCCGAAAGGTTCAGTTGCGCGGCAATCTCTTTGTTCGTCAGACCCTGGGCGATCATGGGAACGAGCTCTTGTTCGCGTCGAGTCAACGGCAGGCTCGTGCGAAGGCGCAGCTTGGGCATCCCTCTGGGCTGCTTGGCAAAATACGCGAACAAGCATAGGCACAGACGAGGTGGGCAGACCGCCTCCCCTTGCGCCGCCAAGCGCACAGCTGTAACTACATCCGCCGAGTAGGCATCCTTCAGGACGTAACCGACCACGCCGGCGCGCACAGCGGCAAGAAACGCCTCCTCACTTTCCTCCATGCCAAAGGCAACCACCTTCAACTGTGGCGCCCTCCGGCGAATCCTTGGGACATCATTGAGGTCCGGCATCGCAAGTGCGGGCGGGTTCAGCAGCAGCACGTCAGGACGAGTACTCGATATCTCGTCGAACGCTTCCCGGCAAAGTCGAGCCGCTCCGACGACGGTGAGATCTTGTTCTTGTTCCACGATGCGGGCGAGCGTGTCGCGTAGTAGGCGATTCTCAGAAACGATAAGGACTTTCACTCTTGCCGACACGCACACCTACCTGAGCACAATACAGTTGGCCTAGGATCCAGCAGCGCGAGGTCGGCATGTTATTGTCCCGTTATGCCACGGTCAAGCAGAAAATTCTAGGAGCGCAGCGAAGCTTGTGGATAAGTTTGGCGTGGCTCGGCGAAGTCACTGGTAGCCATCGCAGCTAGGAGAAGAAACAGCAGGGCGTTCGCGGGGATGTGCAAATTGAAATCGAACAGGCTGTGAAGCAACAGCCCGGCGCAAGCTACGAGAGCGCCGGAATAGAAAGACCGACAGAGAGGATTTTTCGCCGCACGAAGATTGGATAGTCCGCGCCAAGTTAAGAGTCCGACGAAACCAAGCATGCACGCACCGCCGGCCAAGCCGGTGTCAGCCAGCAATTCCAGGTAGTCATTGTGGGTGTGATCGACGATGAGGCCGTCATAATAACTTTCGTAGCCAGGAAAGACCGTCTGCAAAGTTCCAAGCCCGGTTCCGGTCCACGGATGATCGCGAACAATCCGCCAGGTATCTCGGAACATTGAGACCCGCCGGTCGTGAGAAATATCTCCAAGGTTCGAATGCGCAAACCGCTCCACAGTTCCGCCTAATCCAAGCCACAGTGCGAAGAACCCCGCCAAAACGGCAAGCCCGCTCGCCATCAATAATTGCCTGCTTGGTTTTCTTTCGTTTCGCATCAAGAATGCCAACAACACGAATTCAAACAAGAAGCACAGGATCCCAGCCCGCGAGGCAGAAAGAACTAGCGCTCCGATGGGAAAGATGGTGAGCACGATTAACAAGGGCAGCTTGTCTTTCCGTACTGCGCCAGACAAAAGCATAGCCAAGCCGAGAGGACTGATTAGCTCCACGAGCCCAGCAAAATGATTGTGATTCACGTATGGACCAAACGGCACAACCCCTTGGGCAAGCACTCGAAACCAGTAGAGTTTCCCGTTGAATGTGAAGTTCTGGACGATCGCGAGCAGTGCAACAACAAATCCGAGGCCCACGAGGAACCAAACAAACGCCCTCCATTCTGCTAGCGTGTGAAATGATTCGAGGGTCAGGAAAAATAGCAGGATGTAAGCCCCCGCCTTGAGCAGCTCGATCTTGGTCGCGTAGGGGTAGAAAGAAATTCTGGCCAGCCATTGCAACACCGCGAATCCTCCCAAACTTAACAAGGGCAAATAGAGCCAGTTCCACCGAATTTCCACGTGCCGCTCGCGAAGGCTCAGAACGCCCCACAGGAAAAAGAGCGCAGCCGCTCCAATCTCCAGGATGGAGGCCGACCAGATCTCCACCGCGCCGTGTGCCAGTACGGAATAACCCACTAGAATGCAGATTCCCACTCGAATCGGAGTCATCGCGGGCGTGCCGTTGTAACTTCGGGAATTGGAATCAGGGATACATCGTCTACCCAAACCGTCCCCCGCATTTTGTTATCAAACTTCCAGCTCGGGATCCGTCGAAGAGCGATTACCAACAGATGCGTCTCTGGGCCCGTCACTACTTCCGCTTCGACCAGCGACCAGGGATGACTCCCGACTAAATCCGGGGTAAGAATCTGCGGCGCAGCAGGGCGGAGCGGATCATAAATTGCAAAACGGATACCGCTATCGGTTGAAATACCCTCTAGACGCAAATAAGCTCCGAAATGGTAGCGATGGCGCGGCTCGACGGCGGTGAATTGCAGCAAATTCTGAAAATCTAGGTTTGCACTGCCATCGAATGTGGCTCGGAGTGCGCGACGCCCTGCATGCACGACCTCACTGTCGAAACTGAATGCAACACTCGGGATGGAATCCTCCCGCCAGTCAAAAGCGCCGTTCAGCAAGTCGTGCTCAAATCCTCCGTTGAAAACCAGCGAAGAATTGGAGCCGTCATCCTGTGGCCAATTCGTCGCCGCCAGTGCCTGCCGCCACACTCCCAGCGCATCATCCACTCGCACCTGAAGGATCAATTCGTTTATGAGTGGCACAACCTGCGGCATATTGATGGTCTCGTTCAGACCCACCAATCGATTCCATACGGTGAGTGCGGCGTCGGTCTCCCGCTGGCGAAGGAAGTAATTCAAAGCCGTCAGATAGTACCCGCTGTGGTTGGGCAAAACTTCGGTCAGAATCCTGGGAAGATCGCCAGTAGCCTTGGAACATTCCGATACGGCTTGGACGGTAAGATCGGGATCGCCCGCCAAGGCGCGACGCATTTCTGCGAAAGCCTTGGAATAATCCTTTTGTCGAAGCAGGAAATTGCCGAGCCGCCACGCCACGTCAGAAGAACTTGGATGCGCGAGCTGCGCTCTATCGAACGCCTCTCGAGCGTGGGCGCTTTCATCTACGGCCTCATAGGCTTCCGCTAGGTCCATCCAATTTCTGTCAGAGAAGGGATTGGTTTCCGTGGCCCGCTGGAAGTAGAAAACGGCGCGGCGAAGATCGCGATGTTCATAGTTCCACTTCTCGTACAAACCTAAGCGGTACCAATAGTCTGAGTCGGTCGGCTCCAATTGGGCGGCACGCAAAAGGCGGTCTGCATCCCAGGTCGCGCTCTCGTGTGCGGCCCGCCATACCTTGCCTTCCTCTATCGCCAGACTGCCAGCAATTAGAATAATCCCCGCAAAGAATAACCATCGCGAGCGAGCGCCCTCGAGAGCAATTTTCATGCTGGATGAATCTGCTACAGGTGAGGTTCGCAGCGCAATGCCAAAACAAAGCCCATACTATACCTCTTCAGCCATCGATACTTTAGAATTTGATTGGCGCTAGTAAGAATGACTTCACACTTTGACGCGGAAGCTATAGGGAGCTCTGTCAGCAAGTGCTCCAGCGTGATGGCTGGCGATGCCAGCAATGCGATGGTTCAAAGGATCTACAGGTCCATCACGTTCAGGCGCGCAGCCAACTGGGAGGCGATGCGGAAGAAAATCTCATCACCCTTTGCAGTGCACGCCATCTGCAAATCCATGGGTAGAACGGTTCAAAGCTGCGCGTGCCGGCTCACGTACCTAAGTGTAGGTTCTCTGAAAGATGCGCCACTTATTCCCGAACTGAACCGCAAAGCAGTCGCATCACATATTCTATACAATAGCCGCCGGTGACACGACCTTTGCCTTGAGCCGTTCTTGCGGGAAGTCTTTGGCGTCTAGCGTGACAATAAAATCTGCGCTGCCCTGTTCGCTACAGAGGCAGAACGGATCGTCTTTGCGATCGGGGGAGATTTGGAAGGATACGCGAACATCTATGTGTAGGCTCTCTCGCGGATGAGGTTGACCACTGTGCCCATTAGATTGGAGCGCACGCTTAACCGCTTCAAGACCTCTTTGTATTCATCCAGAATGTCCTCCGTTACAACCCACACGAAGGCACCCTTTTTCGGCCCACTGGTAAAGCAAGTCGGCACTCGGATTCTTGCCTGGAACAAACGGTTTTCTGAAACCTGAAATGCCGCTGACAAGTACGCTCGTATCGACAACTCCACGACGCTTTCGCTTCTTACCTCTCGGCGGCAACGGTGATCTCCGGCGCGCGTCTTTCTTTCCGATAGGCCCGAACTGTCTGCAAAATGTCCTCATCCGACACTTCGCCGATGTCGCTTGCCGTCGCTGTTAGCGAATCTAGAAACTCTTTCTTCCATCCCCAGCGTTTGCGTCCTCGGGGCAGGTCTCTGTACAAGTCCGCTCGTGCCATTTGTTCTTGAAGTTGTTTTCCGAGTGCGCGGAATGGCACTCCGAGCTTGATAGGGTCCTCCTCTGCCGAAAGCTGGCACTTGAAGACGATGTACTTCGGATTCTCAGACTTGAATTCCTTTCTGACGCCAGGAATACATCCATCAGTTTGGACAAAACGCTGGTGCGCGTGCCCAGGGATTCCTTCAAGCAGAATGCGACCTTGGCTACCAAAAGGGTGTTTGCATCGAAGAAGTATGTTCCCTCCGATCGTTGGGGCTTCACAACATCGAATTGGACGAGGTTCTGTAACTCCTTCGGTTGAATCTGCAGGACAGCACTCGCCTGCTTGAGTTTTAACCTTTGTTTCGGCATGAACCCTCCATTAGCGTCTAAATGCTAGACAGTATTACGAGGAATGACCAGGGTGCCTGGATGAAACGCGCACCAGACGACACTTCCGATTACGGTGAAGGTTGACGGAAAATGCTGGCAAGAAGACTTCTAATGTGGACGGAGAAATCTGGGACACACCGGAGAAGAAGGCAAAGGCGGTACATGAGTTGAAGCGTCGAGGCTACCCTCCAAAACTTCGAATGGATCGGTCCGGGCCGACTGTTCCTGCGACAAAATGCCAAACATCAGCGCCCCCAACCCAGATCTGTGCGAAGCTTGCACTCATCGAGGATGTCACTCGTAAACATCTTCGCCATCCGTCCCAACCCAATCCCGATAGAACACGTTATGTTCGGTTACAGCAACGAGCAAACCGCAGTTCGCGAATGAACCAGAACTGGCTCAATTGGGGCTGTGCATATTGGAAGGGCTCTTACCAATCTTCTTGAATTTAGCCCACCGTGCTCGCGCTGCTTTGCGCGCAATCTCTGACCGCCTTTCGGGTGTGAGGCTCTCCATTCGGACCTTGGCTCCTTTCTTTCCGCCTTTCTTTCCGCCTTTGCGGCCCATCTCTCTCATAACTTTGGAAATCAGCTTAGGGTCCATAGCCCGGATTCTAATCGGGACGGGCCGCATAAGCCAACGATTGCCCTTGACATGAGCCGAGAGCCCAGTATAAGCTTATGCTTGAAGCGCAGCAAGCATAAGTTCGCAAGGCGCTGGAAACACAACGGGACGCGCTGGTGTAGCAAGCACCGAACGCGCCCCTAACCAAGTCGCACGTCTAAGGTGCAACGATGGCTGCAAAAGAAGTTATCCGCTTTCCATACTGCGTGCAACTCGCCTCGCGCTCATTTTCTCCGGCCGTACTCCCTCCTCAGCCGGTCTCAGAATCCCCTCCCTAGCTGACTCGCAATTGTTTCTGTCGCGTCCGGTCGGAGTTCCGGCCGCCTCGCTATCGGTGTGTCCCAACACTTCCATCAACGATCGGACAGCGGCGTTCCCGCCGCGAGCAAAGGGGAGATTCACATGCAAAAAGCGCATTTGTACGAAGCAATTCTCTTAGTGAATCGAGGCGTCGATGAAGCCGTGCGCGGGCTCGAACGCCTTAAACGAGCCAAGGACTCGCAACTCGATTCTTCGTGCTTTGACGAAGAGCTGGTGCTCTTTGAGGACCATCGCGCGCGGCTCAATACCTATTTCTGCACAGCCCTCCAGCACTCGGAGCTGCAGGACTCGGCCCGGTTCGGGACGCGCCACCGCGAATACGAAAAGAACACCTTGGACGAGGTCCAGGTCTATCGCGACGTGCAGGTTGTCGAAGATCGCCGGCGCGGCGAGGGAAAACCGCCCAAGGTGCGGTTCTTCACGCCGGAGGAACAGCGCGAATGGGAACGGCAATACCCGAAGCCGCCCGGTGATGCCGAAGGCGAACCACACCGCAAAGCCGGAGCACATCCATGAAGCTTGCCCTGTTCCAAGAACTCCTGGATTTGAACCTGGCATTCGAACAGGTGATGCGCCGCCTCCTAAGACTGGAAAGGGTTCGAGCCTTCAATACGGAACAGATTCGAGGTGCCCGCGCGGAAGTAGAGACTGCCCGTGTCGATGTGAATCGGGAATTCTTCGACAGCTTCGACGAGATGGTCGAGGACGATGCCTTGTGGGCCTACAAATTCCAGCGCGAGTACAAGCAGAAAACCAAAGACCTGGACGACATTTATTTCGACATCAAGGACGCCGAGGAAAGGCGCAAGAAGAAGGGTTTGCCGCCGCGCCTGGTGATTCTCCCCGGATGGGATGTGTCCGATGAGGTGCGCTACGACGAAGAGCAGGCCAAGAAGAAACGGGCTACGAGGAAGAAAGCGCGAGCGACGAAACAGCGCAAGTCGAGTCCCGGCGGGAATAAAAAGCGGACGCAGGCTGTCGTTGCTCCGGCGCCCGAAGGAGAGGCCAGCCAATGAAAAAGAAAAAAGCAGCGGAGAAGCCGACGACGAGGGATTTACCCAGGCATGGGAAGCAGTATCCCGGCGTCCACGGCAAGATTGTGGATTGGGCCGAGCACGTGTTTGAGGAAGGGATGATGTACGTACGGGTGCGTTTCACGGACAAGACCGAACTGTGCTGGACGCTACAAGCAGCGCACGTGCTCAGAGAATCCGACTTGAGCGACTGGAAAACGGGAGACTGCAAACAACTGGCCGTGTATGCAGAGAACGAAATCGAATGGCCTGAGTGACGCCCAGCAAATGCACACGACCGAAAAAGCGCACCGCACAATTCTGCGCGGCGACCTGCCGGTAATCGAAAAATGCCGGGTGGTCTATAACACGCTGCGTCCGCAAGCGGCGTTGGGCAACAGGGCGCCGGCGGCGTTCGCGCCACAAATGGCGCCTCTCCGGTCGCTTACGGCTCGCTGCGAGCCGCCACTTGCACCCTCCAATGATGTTGTGATGTAGACTCTCTCATTCGGCGCGCTACAAAAACTCGGGCTGGTCAGAATCGTCGAAGCAGTGCGCGGTTTGGATTGTCTGGAATCTCGATCAGCAGTGGGACGGTCGAGTGTTTGGGCCAAGTCAAACGCGGAGTGGTCTATGAATGACTAAAGATTCGAAGGCGATGAACTCTCCGTCCAGCCTTTGAATTTTCTAGACAGAGTTTGCATGACCCTCTCCTATCCCACTTGCGAAGTGTCGTTGATCAAGGTAGTGTATGCGCAACTTTGTCCGGGGATCCTTGATGGTGGCGAGCCCACGCGGCAATGAAACTTGTCCCATATGGTGGAGGTTGGCGAATCGAAGGCCTCGAGACTGACCGATCTCGGATTGCTTACCCCATTCTGGATGGGATTGCATTGTGTATGGCCTCGGCTAGGCACATACGCTTTTAGGACAATCTACGGTTAATTGAACTGAGTGGCATGATCCGGTCTGTCGGCAGTGAGTAGCAGAAGGTTGCTTCTCTGTAGCGCTGGAAATGCCGATGAAGAGATGATGAGCCGGAACAACTCTCTCCCTAGATGCTTCAAGTAGGCAGCGGCGGGATCAATGCCTGGACGGAGAGATGAACTACCACTGAAGGAGATGCAGGTCGTCAATCGAATCCGGACGGGTCGAGTGTTACATGAATCGGCCGCCCAGTGCTCTTGGCTACAGACCGCCTGTCCCCCTAGCCTGTAGCCCTTGAAGAACCAACTTATCTTCACGGCCCGTGGCGTGATTTAAGGTTGTCCATTTTTTTGACTGAGGCCCAGGGCTGTCAAGTTTCATTTAGCGGGGGATTACATGCAAATTCCGAATACGATCGTCGAGTGGGTTTCGGACCTTAAGAGTCGGGTGAGATTACGCGGGCATGCTGGGACCTCGCATTTGCGTAGGAGCGCCGGTTACGCAGGCCTGATTCTGCTTGTCGGTACCTCGCTGGCCAGCCCCGCTCTGGGGCAAGTCAGCGTACTGACTGGGCAGTACGATAACGCTCGAACTACTGCCAATCTTAATGAAACTATTCTCAACACTTCCAATGTCAATGTAAATCAATTTGGCCTTCTGTACTCCAGGTCTTTGGACGGGCTTTTGTATGCCCAGCCGCTTTATGTACCTAGCGTCGTGATCCCCGGCCAAGGCACCCATAACGTGATTTACCTCGCGACATTACACAATACCGTGGTGGCCTTCGACGCCGACACTCCCAGCCAGGCTGCTCCGCTTTGGCAGGTAAACCTTGGGCCAACACGGCCCTGCTGCTATGCTGAATTTTTGTCACCAGAGATGGGCATACTCAGCACGCCTGTTATTGACTTTTCAACTTCGACCTTGTACGTCGTTGCAGCCACGCTCCAGAACGGATCCTATTCCCACTGGTTGCATGCGCTGAATATAACTAACGGCCAGGAGAAGTTCGGGGGACCCGTTTCCATCACAGCGACTGTTTCTGGATCCGGATACGACGATGTGGGTGGTCTCGTCACCTTCAACTCTCAAAATATTCTGCAGCGGTCGGCTCTCCTATTGGCCAATGGCACGGTGTACATTGCGTTCGCCTCCATCGACGATGCAGACCCTTGGCACGGTTGGTTGCTTGGATACAACGCAGCAAATATTCAGAAGCAAGTATTTGTTTACAATTCCACAGCGGATGGACAAAGAGGTGGAATTTGGCAATCCGGGCGCGGCCCGGTTTTGGATGCAAGCGGCAATATTTACTTTATGACCGGAAACGGTGATTACGATGGCGCGAATGACTTTGGCGACAGCATGGTCAAGCTAAACTCTTCTGCTGTTGTACAAGATTGGTTCACGCCTGATGACCAAGCTACTCTCGCGTCTGATGACGGGGACCTAGGTTCGAGTGGCCCCTTGCTCATCCCGAACACCAATCTATTGGTTGGAGGCGGGAAGCAGGGGATTCTGTATCTGGTCAATTCAGCCACAGGCAGCATGGGCAAATATCAGTCCGGCAATACGCAGATTCCCCAGAGTTTTCAAGCTAGCTCTGGCGAAATTCATAGCGTGGCCTACTGGAATAATTCTGGGTCCCCGTTGCTGTACCTTTGGGGAAAGGGCGATGTTCTGAAGGCGTTCCAATTTGGCAGTGGAACTTTTGGTACCACTCCGGTAGCTGAGAATACTTTGCGTGCGAGCTTCCCAGGCGGCATTCTCGCGGTCTCGGCCAACGGAAGCACTGCCGGCAGCGGGATTCTGTGGGCCGAAACTCCGAATAGCGATTCCTCCGGTGCTATCGTGGCGGGCACGCTGCGGGCCTATGATGCCGCTAATGTCTCTGACGAACTGTGGGACAGCACCCAGAACTCCGCCCGCGATACCCTTGGCAATTTCGCCAAATTCACCTCGCCCACGATTGACAATGGTCATGTCTACGCCCCGACGTTCTCGAACCAATTAGACGTCTACGGATTGCTCGGTACCACAACAGGTGTCAGTATCTGGCTAGGGCCAGCTTCAGCGACCTTGTCTGCCAACGGTCAACAACAACAGTTCTCAGCGACAATCGCAGGGACGAGCAATACTGCGGTGACCTGGAGCATGTCGCCTTCACTAGGAACGCTGTCAGCAAATGGTTTGTATACCGCACCCTACCCAGGAATCATTACTACTACGCAAACCGTCACGATCACTGCCACCAGTCAGGCGGATACGACCAAATCCGCTACCGCCACAGTAACAATCAACCCTGCCACGAGTACGGGCACAGCGGGTTTCGTACAATTGGACACGACGACGCAAGGCGACTGGCACGGCATTTACGGAGCGGACGGTTATAACGTCATTAACGCTACGATGGCCTATCCAAGCTATGTGACAGTGACGCCCTCGGGCACAAGCTCGGCCACTTGGGCGAGTTCGACTACGGACGTGCGGGCCCTCTACACCTCCGCAACCAGCACGACGCGGATTGCAGCCACTTGGGACAACACTACCTCCTTCCTGGTAGATATGGTGTTCAACGACGGGCGGCAGCATGAGGTGGCGTTCTACTTCCTCGACTGGGACACTACGGTACGATCTGAGACCGTCCTCATTCAGGATGCGAACGGGTTGCAGCTGAGCCCCACTCAGACTGTGAGCAACTTCCACAACGGGCAGTACCTGGTGTACGTGCTATCAGGCCATGTGCAGATGCGTGTTAGCGGCCTGAACCCTAGCGCAAACGTGGTGCTGTCGGGCCTGTTCTTCGGTACACCGGGAGCCGCCACCACCTATACGTTTACGGGGCCGACGGGGGGCACGCTGAACACCGCTTCCAACAACTTTACAGTGACT
>Ga0210407_10001212_pt1 | contig 24908 bp, 18 predicted proteins | sample IncBWC27MmetaG_FD_150860 | JGI IMG/M metagenome (GOLD analysis project Ga0210407, IMG submission 150860) | Forest soil microbial communities from Barre Woods Harvard Forest LTER site, Petersham, Massachusetts, United States - Inc-BW-C-27-M | ecosystem: Environmental > Terrestrial > Soil >... | reverse complement strand
CGATTCTCCAGCGCCCGCAGCACCTTCGCCTGCGTCACCGCATTCATGTCCCCGATTTCATCCAGGAAAATTGTGCCGCCTGACGCCAACTCGAACTTCCCCTTACGCTGCTGCGCCGCTCCCGTGAAAGCTCCGCGCTCGTATCCAAACAATTCCGATTCGATCAAATTTTCCGGCAATGCCGCGCAATTCACCGCCACAAACGTGCGACCGCGCCGCGCAGACCGCTCGTGAATTTCCTGCGCCAGCAAATCCTTCCCCGTCCCGCTCTCACCTAGTATCAAAACCGTCGCATCGGTCGCCGCCACGCGCTCGGCCATTTCAAAAACTTGCCGCATCGCCCCGGAAGCGCCCAGCAGACGGCCAAATTGCCCGTCAGCCACCAACTCACGCCGCAGCCGCGTGTTTTCCTCAGCCAATTCAGAAAGTCGCAGCAAGTTCGCCACGCGTCTGCGCAGCTCTTCAATATCGAATCCCTTCACAATGTAATCCGCAGCTCCACTCTGCAGCGCTTCCACCGCCGTCTTCGCCGTATCCAGCGCCGAAACGACAAGCACCGGCATCTCGTGCTCGTTTTCGCGCAGCCATCGCAAGAACGAAAGCCCATCCTCGCCCGGCATCACCAGGTCCAGCAGAATCAAATCTGGCGCCGAAGCAGCCAACGCCTCACGCGCCGCCGCGGCCGACCCAGCCTCGATCACTCTATATTGCTTCTCGAGCGCCCGCCCCATCCCATACCGCGCCGCACTCTCGTCATCCACCACCAAAATTGTGCGCATCATTTATTTCGCGTCCTCTTCCGCCAGCGGCAGCGTCAAATGAAACCGAGTTCCCTTCCCACGACGCAGCGGGCTCTCCACAGCCAGCGTCCCGCCCAGCTCCTCAATCCTCCGCGCGACGATCGAAAGCCCCAGCCCCGTCCCCGTCGCCTTCGTCGTAAAATACGGCTGAAATATTTTCGCGCGCAGCTGCGGCGTAATTCCCGGCCCGTCGTCGTCCACCACGATGTCCAGCCTCCCGTCATAACGCCCTACGCTGATTCGCACACGCCCGCCGTCCGGCTGCGCTTCCATTGCGTTCACAATCAAATTCGAAAGCACCTCGCTCAAAGCCTCTTCCGGCGCCTGCGCCATAATCTCGTGTGTCGGCTTCTCAAATTCCAACCGCACATTTCGCCGCTCCGCGTCTCGCCCAAACAGCCACGCCGTCTGCGCCGCCACGGCCACCGCCGCCACACGCTCGCCGTGCACCGTCGGCTTCGCGTAGCGCAGCAGCTGCGTCAGCTTCGCGCTCATGCGATCAATCTCGCCGACTATTAATGTGCAGTCGCGCCGTACGTCCAGCGGCAAGTCCGGATTTTCCAGCTGAACCTGCAGCACCGTTTTCATGGAACTCAGAGGATTCCGCAAGTTGTGCGAAACGCTCGCCGCCATCTGCCCCAGCACTGCCATGCGTTCGCGCTCCGCCAGCTCGCGCTCCAGCCGCAGCTTGTCTTCGATCAACCGCGCCAGGTCCACCATCCCCGGCAATTGCTCCGCCAGAAATTCCAGCGCCGCCGTAGTTTCCCCGGTCAAGTACGATCCGGTAGTCGCCGCCTCCAACACTCCAATTTCCTGCCCACCCTTCATCATCCGCATCTGCGCTGTGTGCCCCAGCCCGCCCGGAGCTTCCAAAGCTTTCAACCCCACATCGAGCGGAATCGAAATCCGCATCGCCGCCAACCCAAATTCCTCGCGAATCCGCCGCTCCGCCTCCGCCACGAGATACGTTACCTGACCCTTCCGCGCCTCCTGCTGCAATTGTGACGTCAACCTCTGCACACGGTCCATCCGCTCCGCCAACTGCCGATGCAACACCGGACCAATCGCCCGCTCCAGCGGCTCAAAAAGAAAAATCAGCACGAACAGCAACACGCTCGCTGTAGCCTCCGGCGGCAACACCGGCTCCAGCCATCCGCTCACCCGCCGCACCAGCGCTAAATAAAGCAGCGCCAAAAAAGTAGCCGGCAGCGCATACATCAAATTCCGTTGCGCGCCATATTCCAAAAAATTGCGGCGCACCGCGTAATAAAGCAGCAGTGCCCCCGGCAGCACGCCTAATACAAGACCGGCGATTCCGGGTCTTTCGCCAATCGACAGCAGAAACGTCGCGGTTCCCTCAGCGGTCGCAAGACTGAAGAAGATCAGAAGGGAAACTGCGCCGAGTGATCGGAAGAACCCTCGCTCGTCCGAATCCGTCGAGGATCTTGCCGCCGCGAATTCAATAGCCGCGCATGCCAGGGCCGCGGGGATCAGGGCGGCTGCGGCGCACTCAGAAAAATAAGATAGCTGCAACAGAAGGCGAACTTTGTGCCCGTCCCGAAGAACAAACGCCGTTCCCACGGCGTAAACGAGTGGCGCGCCGTAAAGAAACCACAGCATTCGCCCGACCCATCGCGGAGTTCGCCAACCTTTTACAGATTGCAGGTACACAACGTGAGTTTGCACTAGGAGTGTGGGCAGGAACGCGAGTCCAGCGGCGACCAGAATCCCACTGAATACCTCCGCCGCATAGGGCGGCGAGAGGTAGTGAATGAACACGTTGACTTCAAGCAGTCCACCCGCGTAGACCAGAAACAACGAGAGATTCAGAAAGAACAGCAGTCGCTCGAACAACCTCGGTCGCCGGTGCCCCAAAATCAACGCCAGCAAAAACAAATAGACCAGCGTCCCAGCTGTTAAACTGATGAGTCGCATATAGAACAGTGATGGCACCTGCGTCAGTGCGGGGATTCTAGCCCCCCGCCGCCCACAAGGCAAGAATCAAGTGTCAGGAAAATCTGGCGGCATCCAAACAGCTTAAAATACAAGGTATACACGCGAAAGGCTCACACAGATGTGAGCCTCGAATTATCACATTCCTCCTTGACTCCCCTTCCCTCCATTGCTATATTAGCACTCGCCTACGAGGAGTGCTAAACGGTCTCCTGACCGTCATGACTCCTCCCGGCAAGTCTCACCAAACAATTGGAGGAATTTCACAAATGGCAGTCAATATCACGCCCCTACACGACCGCGTGCTAGTGCGGCGCTTGGAAGAAAAGGAATCCATCAAGGGTGGCATCATCATCCCGGACTCCGCAAAAGAGAAACCACAAGAGGGTGAAGTCATCGCCGTCGGCTCTGGCCGCCGCGAAAAAGGTGAACTGATCCCCCTCGACGTGAAAGCCGGTGACCGCATCCTGTTCGGCAAGTATAGCGGCAACGACATCACCATTGACGGCGAGGAATACATGATCATGAAGGAAGACGAGATCCTCGCGAAACTCGGCCCCGCTGCCAAAGCAGCCGGCAAGCGCTAACTCGCTCGATCTAAACAGCAACTTCCCGGACGCGGCCCAGGTCGCCGACCGGATAACAAACTCGCAATACAAAAATAGGAGATAGACATCATGGCAAAGCAAATCGTGACTGGTGAAAATTCTCGCCAGGCGATCCTGCGCGGCGTCAATCAGCTCGCCGACGCAGTTAAAATCACCCTCGGCCCCAAGGGCCGCAATGCGGTGATCGAAAAGAAGTTCGGCTCGCCGATCATCACCAAGGACGGCGTCACCGTCGCCAAGGAAATCGAGCTGCAGGACCCGCTCGAGAACATGGGCGCGCAGATGGTTCGTGAAGTGGCGTCCAAGACTTCCGACGTAGCCGGCGACGGCACCACCACTGCCACCGTACTGGCCCAAGCCATCTTCCGCGAAGGCGTGAAGGCGGTTGCGGCCGGTGCCAGCCCTACGGCTCTGAAGCGCGGCATCGAAAAGGCCGTCGAAGTGGCCGTCGAGGAAGTTCGCCGCCTGCACAAGGACGTCAAGGGCGACATGATCGCCCAGGTCGGCACCATCAGCGCGAACAACGACAAGCACATCGGCGACATCATTGCCGGTGCGATGAAGAAGGTCGGCAAGGACGGCGTCATCACCGTGGAAGAATCCAAGACCATGGAAACGTCGCTCGAGGTCGTCGAAGGCATGCAGTTTGACCGCGGCTACCTCTCGCCCTACTTCGTCACTGACCCCGAACGCATGGAATGCGCGATGGAAGACGTCCGCATCCTGATCCACGAAAAGAAAATCTCCTCGATGAAGGACTTGCTGCCCCTTCTCGAGCAGATCGCCAAGCAGGGCAAGCCGCTTTTGATCATCGCTGAAGACGTCGAAGGCGAAGCTCTCGCCACTCTCGTCGTCAACAAGCTCCGCGGCACCTTGCAGTGCGCTGCCGTGAAGGCTCCTGGCTTCGGAGATCGCCGCAAGGCCATGCTCGAAGACATTGCCACGCTCACCGGCGGCAAGGCCATCACCGAAGATCTGGGCATCAAGCTGGAAAACGTGAAGCCCGAAGATCTCGGCCGCGCCAAGAAGATCACCATTGATAAGGACAACACCACCATCGTCGAAGGCGGCGGCAAGCCCTCGGAAATCGAAGGCCGCGTCCGTCAGATTCGCGCACAAGTGGAAGACACCACCTCTGACTACGACAAGGAAAAGCTGCAAGAGCGTCTGGCGAAACTCGTCGGCGGCGTTGCCGTAATTAAAGTCGGCGCTGCTACCGAAACCGAGCTGAAGGAAAAGAAGGCTCGCGTCGAAGACGCCATGCACGCAACCCGCGCGGCTGTCGAGGAAGGTATCGTTCCCGGCGGCGGTGTGGCGTTGATCCGCTGCATCCCGGCTCTCGATAAGCTCAAGCTGCATGATGATGATGCCATTGGCGTCAACATCGTTAAGCGCGCGCTCGAAGAGCCTCTCCGTCAGATCGTCCACAATGCCGGCGACGAAGGTGCCGTCATTCTGGGCAAAATCCGCGAGTCAAAGGACGAGAACTTCGGTTACAACGCGGACACCGGCGAGTACGGCGACCTGGTCAAGGCAGGCGTGATTGACCCGGCCAAGGTAACTCGTCTCGCTCTGCAGAACGCCGCTTCCATCGCGGGCCTGATGCTCACCACCGAAGCTCTGGTGGCCGACATCAAGGAACCCAAGGAAGCCGGCGCAGCTCACGGCGGCGGCGCCCCAGGCGCCGGCGGCATGGGCGGCATGTACTAAGAAGTTGAACCAGCTGTTGAATCTGTAGCGGCCGCCTTTAGGCGGGCGATTTGGATTAACGGGGCGCCTCGGTGCAATTGCCAAGGCGCCCTTTTTGTTTGCGTGGCCGAGATATCACCAAAATTCCGCTGACGTGACTTGAATCAGGAGTAATTGGACTCGGCCAGCATCGGCTTGCTACTATTCTCAATCCAGATGCAAATCCTAGACAACATCCCCATCTGGGGCGCTCCAGACGAAGGCGCAGTCAGCCAGATCAGGACGTGTGCGAAAACGGCCGATCGAGTCGCGCTAATGGCCGACCATCACAAAGGCTACGCCGTCCCAATCGGCGGGGTGGTGGCCTATAAAGACTCCATCAGTCCCAGTGGCGTCGGATTCGATATCGCCTGTGGCAATAAAGCGATTATGCTCGACATGCCCGGGTCAGCTCTGCGCAAAGACATCAGCGCGATCATGGATTCCGTCTGGCAAACAATCAGCTTCGGCGTCGGACGTCACAATGAGGAACGCGTTGACCACTCCCTGTTTGAGAGCGGCGCATGGAAATGCCACGCCGCATCTCCGCTGAAGGAAATGGCTCGCCAGCAGCTCGGAACAGTCGGCTCCGGCAATCACTACGTTGATTTGTTTACGGACGAGCAGGACCGCGTCTGGATCGGCGTTCATTTTGGCTCTCGCGGCCTCGGCCACAAAATCGCCACGTGGTTCTTGAAAAAGGCCGGCGCATCCGACGGGATGGACGTGGAGCCATGCGTGATTCCCGTGCACAGCGATCTCGGCGCGCAATATATCGAGTGCATGCAACTGGGCGGTGAATATGCGTACGCCGGACGAGATTGGGTCTGCGCACGGGTTGCGGAGTTGCTCGGCGCGTCCATCCTTGAAGAAGTTCACAACCATCACAATTTCGCGTGGCGCGAAGCTTATGGCGGCGAGCAACTATGGGTTGTTCGTAAAGGAGCCACGCCCGCTTTTCCGGGTCAAAAAGGTTTCGTAGGCGGCACCATGGGCGAAACGTCCGTGATTCTGGAAGGCATCGAAAACGACGAGGCGAAATACTCTCTCTATAGCACCGTTCACGGCGCGGGCCGCGTCATGGGCCGGATGGAAGCAAAAGGAAAAGTAGACAAGAGGACCGGCGAGGTGAGACGCGCCGGAAAAGTCACTCAAGAAATGATGAACTCGTGGCTGCAAAAATCCCAGGTAGAGTTGCGTGGCGCCGGCCTGGACGAATCGCCAGATTGCTACAAACGTTTGCCCGAAGTTCTCGCCGAACACAGTAGCAGCATCCGCATCCTGCACACGCTAACGCCGGTAGGTGTCGCAATGGCCGGTGCAAACGAATTCGATCCGTATAAGGATTGAACACAGGCGGAGAGCTTCGATCTGCTCCTGTAGCCGATCGCAAACGAGAACGGATCGCCGCTCGACCAGACGCTGTCCGAAGGAGTCAATGTCGTGCTGTCCACAAGTGCAGTTTTGCCCTCTCGACGCAACCCTCGCTGCACATGTAAGCCATTTCCTATCAGTTTATTAGCCCGTATTAACCGAATCGGGGAGTACGTCCCCACATCGAAATTCCCAGCGCTATCCTCCGCCATATAATTGTCATCGAACGGGTTAGCCGCCGCTAGAATCGAAGCAACGAAGACACGAAACCTTCGGCGCACTCCCGTGTTAAACAGATCACGGAGCTAGCCCAGCTCGGTGTCTGAAGCGCTGCAAAAATTGAAATTTTAGCGATAAACGAATTCTATAAACGGAGGATTTTGCAATGCATAAGCTCAAAATGATTCGAACGCTTCTTCTCGCTCTTTGCGTGCCCTTAGCGCTCGCGTCGATGCCGTCCTCGGCCTCTGCACAGATCGTGGTGGGCGTCTCTGTACACGTAGGCCCCCCGGCAATTCCGGTTTACGTGCAGCCTCCGTGCCCCACGGAAGGCTTTCTCTGGACGCCCGGCTACTGGGCATACGGTGACGCAGGCTATTACTGGGTTCCGGGTGTTTGGGTCGCTCCTCCGCGCGCCGGCTTGCTCTGGACTCCCGGATACTGGGGCTTCGCCGGCGGCGTTTACGGCTGGCATGCCGGCTACTGGGGACCCCACGTCGGCTTCTACGGCGGCGTGAATTACGGGTTCGGTTATGGCGGCGTGGGCTTCGTCGGCGGCGAATGGCGCGGCGGACGTTTCGCGTATAACACCGCAGTGCTCAACGTAAACACCACGGTCGTGCACAACACCTTCGTCGATCGCACGGTCGTCCACGAAAACGTCGGCGTGCGCGCCAGCTTCAATGGCGGTCCGGGCGGGACCAGAGCCGTCGCGACAGCCCAGGAACGCGCCGCGGAACACGAAGAGCACGTGCGCGCGACCTCGGAGCAGATGTCCCACGAACACACCGCCGGCCATGATCGCTCCAACTTCGCGTCCGAAAATCACGGCAAACCCGCGAATCCCGCGATGAGCCGCGTCGGAGAACGCGCCGAAAACCAGCAGAAGCGCATCGGCAATGGCGCCGCGAGCGGCAAAATGTCGGCCGGCCAAACAGCCCACATCGAAAAGCAGGAGCAGCACATCAATCAGCAGGTCAAATCCGACCGCGCAGCCAATGGCGGCAAGCTGACTACCGCCGAAAAGAAACAGGTGAACAGGGAACAGAACAAAACCAGCAACGAAATTCACAACGATAAGAGCGGTAAAAAAAGGCCCTAAATAATTCGCCACGGATTTTTTAGGGAACGCAAATTGCCCGGACCCGGGAGGCCAACTTGCCTCCCGGTTTTTTTTTGCGCTCGCGCGGCACGCTCGCACCGGCTATCCGCCCTCCTTCCCGCCTTTTCTCGCGTTCTTCGTCAGATGCCAAGCGTCGCACCACGAACAGCGATAAGCGCGAAGGTCCTTAGGCGCACCGGCATTCGCGATCTGGTGCGCGGCTGTCGCCAGCGCCTCGCCTTCGCTCGCGTACTTCCGCTTCCCGCTCACCGGACATTTTTCTTCGTCGTCCACTGCGAGCCCTTCCGTCGAAGCTGCGTTTGAATTTGCATTTGTAGCGCCCGTCCAGGTTTGCGGGACGGGCGCCTTTGACGTTGGTGTTGATGTTTGTGTTGAAATGGCGGCGACCAATTCTAATCGGCCGAAAATCGCATGTTTTTCGCGCCACGCCCGCTCAATCGTGGCGTACCCAATTGCTCTGCGGCTTCGGCGGATGCAGCAACGTCTGCATCACCACGCAGTACTGCTCGGTTTTTTCGCGCAGCGCGGCGATTTGTTCCACAGTGGCGTCGCGGGCGGCGATGTCAAAATTCAGCCGAATGCTTTCGAAGCCAACGGGCACGTCTTTCGAAATGCCGAGCGTGCCACGAAGATCGAGGTCCCCCTCCACCGTAACCTCGATGCGTTCGGTGGGAATGTTCATCGCCGTGGCCACCATCTGACAAGTAATCTGCGCGCAAGCCGCCAGAGCGCCGAGCAGCAGGTCGCCGGAACATGCCCCGGCGCCGGCCCCTCCGACGCCCTTGTGCGCTTCCGCTTGGTGGATGGCCCGCCCGATGTCCACCGAGCAAGCAATAGGCGCGCCGGTCTGAGCGCCTCTCGCGCGAATGGTGATGCGCGACGCGGCAGGGTCCGCGCGGTATTGCTCTTTCAACGGTTTTTGCAACGTTCGAAGATCCATGGCACCCTCATTTCTCGCGCGTTCTCGTGCGCGGCCTTCGAGCAGGTTCGGCCCTAGCTTCGGCCCAGCCTTCTTGAAGCCGCTCCATGTGCATGCTAGCATGCGAACGCTTCTAAGGAACGCTCATGCCCAAATTCGTAATTGAACGCGACGTCCCCGGAGCCGGAGACCTGACCGACGCGCAATTGCGCGAAATGTCGCAAAAATCGGTCGCTGTCTTGAAGGAATTGGGTCCCCAGATCCAGTGGCTGCACAGCTACGTCACCGGCAACAAAGTGTATTGCGTGTACCTCGCTCCAGACGAAGCGACCGTGCAGGAGCACGCGAAGCGCACCGGCATTCCGTGCAATCGCGTCTCCGCCGTGCGGCGGCTGATCGATCCCTCCACCGCGGAGTAAGCGCCAGCGCGTCCCGCCAAATTCCGCACCACGCAATTCTATTCGCCGAAAGCGCCGCAGCGCCCAAGGACTCCGGCACTAACCCGGCTGCGATGTCGCCTCGGGCGCGAGCACTTCTTCAATCGCGCGATCGAGCGGCATGTCCCACCCCTCCAGCCACGCCGTCGCGCTGGCGGTGTTGGCGAGCGCCTGCCGCGCCGGCTCCAGGATCGCGTGCAGCTTGGCCTGCTCCGCGAGAGTCAGCGGCGCGCCAATATTTTGCCGCAGAGCAGCCGCCGCGCCTGCCAGGCGTAGCGCACGCTCGCCCTGCTGCTGCACCGCCGCCGAGGACGCGCAACATTCCAGCAACCGCGCTATGCCCCGCTTGTGTTCCAATTGCTGAAAAGTTCTCAGGCTTTCGCGATACAGCGCCAACGCTGCGGAACAATTCTGTTGTTCGCGCGCCAGGTTTCCCAGATCAGCCAGCGTGCCGGCAATGCCCCATCGGTCATCCAGCTCGCGGAAAATCGCGAGCGCCTGTTCGAACAACGCGCGCGCAGCCGCCGAGTCGCCTTGATCGCGCGCCACATCTCCCTCATTGTTCAGCGACCACGCGATGCCGGTACGATCGCCAAGTCCCTCAAAGATTGCGCGACATTCCGTGCACAGCGAACGCGCCAGGTCGTACTCGCCCTGCATCCTCAAGACACTCGCGAGATTACTCAGCGCGCGCGCAATGGCTTTCAGGTCGCCCAGTTCCCTCCACAGCGTCAGGCTTTCCTGAAACAAAGAGTGCGCCAGCGAAACGTTCCCCCGGTCGCGAGCAAGAATGGCGCTTGCGTTCATCGTTACGGCGACGCCCTGCGTGTCTCCCAACTGACGCCCGATTTCCAGGCTTTCGATCATCAGCGCATCGGCCGCGGCGAAATCTCCCTGCTCGCTGGCGAGCACGCCCGCGGCAAAAAGAGCGCGCGCCCGCGCCTTCGTGGGAGCAGCGGCTGCTGGCATGCGCAGGACCTTGCCGAGCCTGTCGCGCCCCTCCGCGAGGTACTCGCGCGACTCCCAGAACCGAAACAGGGCCGTGCCGAGACGCAAGCCCCAATCTGCATCTCCCGTCGCCGTGAGCCACTCGAGTCCCGCGCGAAAATTATCGTGTTCGAGCGCGAGGCTCTCCCGACCCTGGGCACCTCCCACCCCGCTCTGCGCCGTAGCAGCTTCCTCCGCCAGCACCAGGCAGTAAGCGGCATGGGCGCGCTTCGTCGCCGCGTCTTCGCCGCTCGCTTCCAGTTTTTCACGGGCGTACTCCCGTATGGTTTCCAGCATCGCGAAGCGCGATTCACCGCTAGCCTGCTCAAGTTGTTGCAGCAGGCTTTTGTCCACCATGGACGACATACCGTCAAGCAGATCCAACTCCAGGTCCCCCTTGGTATCGCAGACGGCTTCCACGCCTTCCAATGTGCATCCGCCGACGAACACCGACAGCCTGCGGAAAAGTTTCTGCTCGGCCGCGCTCAGCAGATCATGGCTCCAATCGAATGCCGCGCGCAGGGTCTGCTGGCGCTGCGGCAAGTCGCGCGCGCCGCCGGTGAGTAATTGTAAGCGGCTGGCCAGACGCGTGCGCATTTCAGAAGGCGAAAGCACTTTGACGCGCGCGGCTGCCAACTCGATCGCCAGAGGCAGTCCATCCAAGCGAGCGCAAATCTCGATGACCGCGGAGGCGTTCTGCTGGTTCAATTCAAAATCCGGTCTCGCGGCGGCCGCGCGTTGCACGAACAATGCAACCGCTGGGAATTGTGACAGCACGTCCAGCGTGGGCTTCGCCTGTACATCCGGCACGGCCAGCGTCGGCACGGGAAATTCATGTTCACCGTAAACGTGCAGCGCCGCGCGGCTGGTCACCAGGATCTTAAGATTGTCAGCGATGGCCAGCAGGTCCGCCACGATGGGCGCGGCCTGTATCAGGTGCTCAAAATTATCCAGCAGGAACAGCACCGGCGCGCGCGCTGATTCTTGGAAATACCGCTTGAGCAATTCGAGCGGTGACTGGCCTGCGGCCTCGCGGATGCCCAACGTCTGCACGATGATGGGAGCGATCAAAGCGGGATCGCGCAGCGGCGAGAGCGGAACAAAATGAATTCCGCCGGGGAAATTTTCGATCAGGCCCGTGGCTACTTCCACTCCCAGCCGCGTCTTGCCGATTCCGCCCGGTCCCGTAATGGTGACGAGGCGCGCATCTTTCGAGAGCAGCAGTTCTTTGGCGGCGGCGATTTCCTTTTCGCGCCCTACGAACGCGGTGCGCTGCACGGGAATATTGGCCGGGCGATGCTCCGCCTGCCGTGCGGGTTTCTCGAAGAAGCGGTCGCGTATGGCGGCGAGTTCGCGCGCCAAATCTCGCGTTGAGATGTAGCGCTTATCGGGCTCCTTCGCCAGGCAGCGCTCGATCGCCCAACACAAAGGCGCCGGAACTTCGGGGTTTTGCACCGCGATCGGCTCGGCCTGTTCGCGGATGATGGCTACCAGCGTCTCCGCCGCTGTGTTTCTGGGAAAGGGACGCTTTCCGGTGACCATCTCATAAAGCACCACTCCAAAAGAGAATTGGTCTGAGCGGAAATCAAGTGGGCCACCGCCGGCCTGCTCCGGCGACATGTACTGCACGGTCCCCATAACAATCCCTGGTTGAGTCTGCCACGAGGTGAGAGTGCGCGTTTTCTGCTGGTCGCCGGCATGGGACGCGACCTTCGCCAGACCAAAGTCGAGAATCTTGACGAATCCATCGCGGGCGACCATCAGATTCTCAGGCTTCAAGTCGCGGTGCGCGATGCCCGCTTCATGCGCTTTGGCTAATCCCTCGGCAATCTGCGCTGCGATTTCAATTGTTTTTCGTATGGGCAGTGAGCCGGCGACGAGCAGCTGGCGGAGCGTTTCGCCCTCGATCAGCTCCATCGCGATAAAGTGCGTGGAACCGTCGCGTCCGAGTTCGTAGATGGTGACTATATTCGGATGATTGAGCGCGGAGGCGGAGCGAGCTTCGCGCTCGAAGCGGTGCAAATGATCTGGGTCCGCGGATAATTCGGCGGGCAGAATCTTGATCGCAACGATGCGATCCAGCCGCGGATCGCGCGCGCGATAGACCTCGCCCATGCCGCCCGAGCCGAGCAGTGTCCCGATTTCGTAGGGTCCTAGACGTGAGCCTGGGAGGAGCGGCATATATCGGCCGGGATTATACCCCGACCGGAGTCCTGCGTGCCGCAGGCGACGAAGTCCAAGTCGCGATTCGCTGGTTGCGCAACACGGCTCGGCGCCGACGCGGCAGGCATCACCACAGCCTCGGCGGCGGGTAATAGCCACCAGCCTGGAATCGTCGCTTCCACAACTCACCGGTTGTTCGATTCACTTGGAACTCAGGACGAAGGTATTACCGTCAAGATCCTTGAAAGCGGCAGCCGTGCCCCAGGCTTCGCGTTTCGGCTCCATCACGAATTGCACGCCCTTACTTTTCAGCTCGCGCGCCGTGGCTTCGACGTCGTCCGCCCAAAAAGTGATGTTCATCTGGCTACCGGGCTTAAGGCTATCGCCGAATTTAAACAGGACGACCCGCGTGTCCGCGCCCGGGATGCCGAGCTCGATCCAGCGCTGCTCGTCGCTGAATGGCTGGTCGGTAAGCAAACGAAGCCCGAGCTGCTCCGTATAGAACGCGAGAGCGCGGTCCTGATTGGTAACCGGAATACTAGCGAACTTCACGCCTTTGATCATAGTGCCTCCACGGTTCGTAATTCTGCGCATGCAGCTGGCAGATTGCAATGCCCTATGACTTTAATTAGTATAGTGATTATGCACCATGTGCCGATTGACGATTACGTTCTCGATGTGCTGCTTCCGGACCTTGCCGGCCACGACCACTCGCCCGCGGCGTTCCTCACCTACGTTGTTTTGTGGACTCGACTCTACCGATCCGAGGAGAGGAGCGTGGCCGTGAGCCTGCAGCAGCTGGCTGAGCTCACGGGCTTGTCCAAATCGACGGTGCAAGCAGCGATTCGGCTGCTCAAACGACGCTGCCTGATCAAAATCAGTAAGGGGTCCGCGACGGCTGTTCCGGAGTATGAGCTGATTCGCCATTGGGTGCGCAGGCGCGCAAAGAAATCGGCGCCGGGCTAGCGCATTCGATGTTCACGCAACTTCACCAATCCTGAATCACGAATCACCGCTTACTAATCACGGTTCGACGGGGGCTATCAGTTCGAAGTCACCATCGCGTCGGGGGGCAAGGTTACGACGGTGGCGTTCCAGCGCGAGAGTGTGTAGGTGTAATGCAGATCGTGCTCGAGCGAATTCACCAGGCGCGGCAGATGATCGCTTTCCGCGACGCACACCGAATAGTGCGGCATGGCGCCTTTCCACGCAATCACATCCCACCACACGCAGGAAACACTGTCGTAATTGTCCGTCTTGCCGCGGCGAATCTCGCCCGTAGCTTGAACTCGCTCCAGGTCGCCGTACAGCACGCCGTCCCATATCATGTGGGGACCTCGGCCGCACTCCGGAAAGGGATTGTCGGCGGCCGGGTGACTGCTCCAGCCAGATACTGTTTCCGTCTTGTTGTAATACGTTCCGTCGAGCCAGATTTCGTGCACTGTGGTGTTGCGCATTTCGTGCAGGATGCCGACCCGTTCCATGCGGCCGGGGCAATCCACTTTCGAAAGCTCAACGATCACGGGCTGGCCACCAGGATATTTCGCCGCAACATCGTTCTGCCAGCTGGTCGCCTGCTGTATGGCTTCCTGCGAGCGCTTCAATTCCAGATAACCGGGGTCGGGAGCGTGCGAGCACGCGCCGAGACACGCAGCAACAATGACGAATGGCAGAATAATCCGAGCGCGGGAAATCAGCATGTGCGTGTCTCCAAGCATTGCGTGAAAGTTGCGCTGAACTGGAAGCCCCGCGCTATCGTAAACCGAGAATGCGGGCTACGTTTGGCAGGATCGCGCAATGTCCCCGAGAAGTTACCGGCAGCACCTGCAAACAGCCGACGGGTCGCGGCTCGCGAATCACCAATCACTGCTCACGACTCACGGCGTCCGCGCGACTCGGTGGTATATTTAAAGAGCACCCGAGGGAGCGAAATGACCGACCGACAACCACCCTTTGCCAGCGTGGAAGAAGCGCTGGAAGACATACGCGCCGGCCGTATGATCGTCCTGGTGGACGATGAAGATCGCGAGAACGAAGGCGATCTGGCCATGGCCGCCGAAAAAGTGACGCCGGAAGCCATCAACTTCATGGCGAAATTCGGGCGCGGCTTGATTTGCCTGGCCATGACCGAACAACGTTGCGATGCGCTGGCGCTGGCGCCCATCACGCCGCGCAACACTTCGATGTTCGGCACGCCGTTTTGCGAGCCGATTGACGCGCGGCGCGGCACCACCACAGGCACCAGCGCCTCGGACCGCGCGACGACGATTCTGGCGGCGACCAGTCCGAACACTCGTCCCGAAGATCTGGCGCGGCCGGGGCACGTTTACACCCTGCGCGCGCGCAATGGGGGCGTGCTGGTGCGCGCGGGACAAACGGAAGCTTCCGTGGACCTGGCGCGCCTCGCGGGCCTGGACCATTCCGGCGTGATCTGCGAAATCATGAATGACGACGGCACCATGGCGCGGATTCCGCAGCTGGTGGAATTTTGCCGCCTGCATTCCATGAAGCTGTTGACCGTCGCGGACTTGATCCGTTACCGCATGCAGCACGAACGGCACGTGCGGCGTATCGCTGAATCCATGCTGCCGACGCGCCACGGAAATTTCCGCATGATTGCGTATTCGAACGACGCGGACCACGAACTACACGTGGCGCTGGTGCGCGGCGAGTTGGCCGACATCGCGAAATCGGCCCCCCCGCTGGTGCGCGTGCATTCGCACTGCCTCACCGGCGACGTCTTCAGCTCGACGGCCTGCGATTGCCACGCGACCATCGAGCGGTCACTCGCGGCTATCGCGAAGGAAGACCGCGGCGTGTTCGTCTATTTGCATCACACCGGGCGCGGATTTCAGATTGACGCGCCGCGCGAAGCGGAAAATGGCGAGTTGCCGCGGATTCGTTTTCACGCGCGCGAAGAAGTGGAGCAGGATTTGGGACGCCAGCGGCTGGTGCAGCGGGAAAGCGGAATCGGCGCACAAATACTGATTGATTTGGGATTGCGCCGGATTCGCGTGCTGACCAATCATCCGCGGAAAGTTGTGGCGCTGGAAGGCTATGGCCTGGAGATTGCCGACCAGGTGCCCCTCGCGATTGACGCGGCGAAATCGAGCCACCAGAATTTGTAGCGGCGGCCGGAGCGGAAGGCAAGAAAAAGGAATTAACGCGGAGTTGACAGAGGAAAACGGCCGGGCACAGAGAACGACGGACCTACCGCAGAGACGCCCCGACTGCGTCGGGGCAAACGCCGGGCGCAGAGAAAACGTGGTCTGCTTTGCCGCTATGGCGATTTGTGCGGCGGCGGCTGCGGCGTGATCTTCAAATACGGGCGCATCTTATCGAGTTTGCGCTGACTGATCCCTTTGATTGCCAGCAGATCTTCGACGCGCCGGAACGGGCCGCTCGGCGGAAATCCACGATGGCTTGGGCGGTCTTGGGGCCGATGCCGGGAACTTGCTGTAGTTCCTTAACATTCGCGGCGTTCAGATCCAGCGGATGCGCCGGCGGCTGCTTTTTCTGCGCTGTCGCCGCGAGCGCACAGAGGAAAAAAACAATCGCGATAATCGCGGCGTGTTTCACGGCTCTCGCTGCCCGCAAGCGAACACGTCATCGTAGCTGCATCGCCCGTCGTACATTCGTCGCTATGCCCGCCTGTGTCTAACTTTGCCGATTTCCCTGCGCATCGTACTCAGTGACTTCGCCGAAGAGCGCGGCCTGGTCTGCGATTTGCGCGCGGTCGCCGACGAGAACGATTTGCGCGTTGGCGGAATCGAAGTGGCGGCGCGCGGCGACCAGAATATCGTCGGCCGTGAGCGCGTGAACTTTCTGGCGATAGGTTTCCAGGTGGTCTTCAGGCAAGTGGTCCAGATAAATCGTGGAAAGCTGGCCGAGCAAACCATCCTGCGTCGCGACGCCCAGCGAAAAAACGCCGGTGAGGTAGCTGCGCGAGCTTTCCAGTTCTTCGGACGTGACTGGCAGCGAGCGCATGCGGTCCATCTCATAAAACATTTCGGTGAGAGAGGCGGCGGCCACTTCATTGCGCACCGCGGCGTGCACGCTGAAATAACCGTGCTGGCGCAGCGACTGCAAGCCGCTGCGTGGGCTGTAGGTGTAGCCCTTCTGTTCGCGAATATTGATGACCAGGCGCGAGTGGAAGGCGCCGCCATAAATCGAATTCGCGAGCACCAGGCGAAACCAATCCGGATCGCGGCGCGTGATCGCCAGATTGCCGAGGACAACTTGCGTCTGCACACTGCCGGGCAGATGCACCAGGTGAACTTTGCGGCCGACATTGCGCGGTGGCGCGACGGTGATCATGGCCCCGGGCTGCGGCGCCGCCCAACTGCCGAACACTTTCTCAATTTGTGCGAACATCGCATCAGCCGAAAAATCGCCGACCACGATGAGCAGCGCATTGGCCGGAGCATAATTATGGTGATAAAACTCCTCGAGTTGCGGGTGCTCGATGGCTGCCACCTGCTCTTCCGTAGGCGAGACGATCGCGTAAGGATGCGCTCCAAAAATGACGCGGCGGAAGCGTTCGTTCGCGAGAAAGCCGGGCGTGGTGCGTTCGATGCGCAAGCCTTCGATTTTGCGGCCGCGCTCGCGCTCGAATTCTTCGGTTGGAAAAGATGCATTGCGCGCGAGATCGCCGAGCAGATCGAAAAGGCCTTCGGAAAATTCGGCGAGCCCCGAAATGGAGATCGCGCTGGAATCCGCGCCGGCGTGCGAGCCCAGGTCGGCACCCATGCGGCGCAGGTCTTCTTCAATCCGGCGGCTGGTGCGCGAAGCAGTGCCGGTACGCACGACGGTAGCCGTCAATTCGGCGAGGCCCGGCGCGCGGTGTGCGACGCTGGCATTGCCGCTGCGGAAGAAAAGCTGCGCGGAAATTTTCGGAAACGTGCGCAGTTCCGCCAGCACAAGTTGCATGCCGTTCGGAAGTGTGCGCACCGCGCGCTTGGGCCATGCAACCGGACGTTCGGGGCCGAGCGCCGGCACCGAACTGACGGACGTTAGAGCCACAGCCGTAGAACTTGCAGTCGTAGTCATGGGTTTGGTAGTTGTTCCGCTCATGCGGCCACTTCCTTTGCGATGGGGCGGCGCACCAGAATCGCGCGATTCGCCGGGACGAGATATTTCCGCGCGGCGGCCTGAACTTGCGCGGGCGTCACAGCCTGCAAGCCATCGAGCACGGTATTGATTCGGCCAGGATCGCCGTCGAACAACGTGAAGCACGCGAGGTAGTGCATCAAACCAAAGCGTGGCATGTGTGCTCCCATTCCACCTTCGAGATTCGAATAGTAATCGGCGCGCAGTTTCACTTTCACGGGCGCCAGCTCGTCTTCGCTGATTCCCTGCTCCTGAATTTCGCGAATGATTTCGTCGAACGCGGCGATGGTTTCCTCGCTTGTGAATTCAGGCTTGTGAAAAATGCGCGTCACCATTTGCGTAGGGCCGTTGGTTTCGATGATGTCCGCGCCGCCATCGGTTTCCACGGCAATTTCTTTTTCCAGAACCAGGCGGCGATAGATGCGTCCCACGCGTCCACCGTGCAGGGCGTGATCCAGAATCGAGGCGGCGTACCAATCGGGATTGTGACGATCCGGCACGGTGTAACCGATGGCGATCGCGGGCAGCGGGCCGAATTTTTCGATTACCTCGCCGCGGCGCTCTTGAGTTTGCGGCGGCTCGGTGACGTCCGCGCGGGGCGGCAGCGGATGCGTGGGAATATTTTCGAAATGCCGTTTCGCGAGGGCAAAACCTTCCGCGGGATCAAGATCGCCGACCATCAGCAGGACGGCGTTGTTCGGGGAATAGTAAGTGTGAAAAAACGTTTGCACGTCCGCGAGCGTGGCAGCATCAAGATCCGCAAAATCGCCATAAAAGTTGTGCGCGTTGGGCCAATTGCGAAAAGCGACGGGCGGCAGGTCCAGCCACGGGAAACCGCCGTAAGGCTGGTTCATCACGTTTACGCGGACTTCTTCTTTCACCACGTCGCGCTGATTGCGCAGGTTTTCGTCGTCCACTTTCAGCGCGCGCATGCGATCGGCTTCGAGCCACAGCACGCGTTCGAGTGCGTTCGACGGGACCGACTCGAAATAATTGGTGATGTCGTAATTGGTAGTGCCGTTGAGCATGCCGCCGGAGGAATTTATGAGGCGAATGTGTTCCATTTTGCCGGCGTTTTCCGAGCCCTGGAACATCATGTGCTCGAAGAGATGCGCGAAGCCGCTGCGGCCGCGCGGCTCGAGGCGAAAACCGATCTGATAATACACGCCGACGGTGACGACCGGCGCGGAGCGGTCCGGCGAAATGACCACACGCAAGCCGTTCGCGAGTGTCGTGTGTTCGACTGGGATGTGCAGATTCTTCACTGCGAGTTCCTCCTGGAATTTTTCAAAGCGCGTTGGAGCTGTTTCAAGGTTGCGTTCGGATTCTTGGCGAGCACGCGCGCGGACAGGCGCACCAGCGTCGCATAGGAATCGCCGAATTCGCGCGGATAGCGGCGCAGCGCTGCGCGATGCTTCGCGACCGTGGCGTAATCACCGCGCGAAGCTGGGCCGGTCCACGCGGCGCGCGGGCCGTGCTTTTCGAAATTGTCGAGCATCTGACGCATCAGTGGGAGCAAGGTCACGACGGCGTGGGCGCGCGTGAAGCCGACTCTGATAAGCAATTGCGCGGCGGCTTCGGTCAAGGCCAGGGCGTGGCCGGCGACGAGCGTCCCAGCCGCGTGATAGGCGGGTTTGCTGCTGCTTGTGACGGGCACGGCGATGCCGCCGAGCGCACGAGCCATTGCGCCAGCGGCGCGTCGGGCGCGCGAGTGGCCTTCGATTGCGAAAATCACGCCTTTCAGATTCGGCTGCGAATTGTTGGTAAATGTTTGCATCGGGTGAATCGAACCAGTGGCCGCACCGCAGCGCGCGAGCGCTCGCAGCACCGTTTCGTCGAGAGCCCCACTTGCGTGCAGAACGACCTTTCCTCGGCATTTATGGCCGGCAAGCTTGGCCAGTTGACGCGCCACGTCTGCCAGCACATCGTCCGGCGTAGCTAACAGAATAACATCGGCATCCATCACTTCGCTTGTGAGTGTGGCGAACGGTTTTCCCGCGCCAATCGCGCGCACGGCGGCGCGGGAATGAACTCCAGACCGCGTGACGACTGGCCCGATGCGCCAACCCAGCTGGCGAAGAGCGCGGCCGAGCGCGCGGCCCAAGCGTCCTGCGCCGACGATGGAAACAGTGCGCGACATGCAAAGTGATAGCATAGCGTGTTCGCACGCCGCGCGTCGGGAGAAATTTACAATTGCACTTGTTCTGTACCGGTTTGCTGGGTTGCATCGCGCTTGGGTGGTTGCTTGCGGCCATTGACCTGGCGCGAGGAGCGCTGACGATTCCCGCGTTGAGACAAGTCCAGCTGCGGTCAGAACAGACGGCTTCAGGAGCTGAAGCCCTTTTGCTGCGACGCCCGACGGCGGAGCCGCGGCCCCACCCTTCCGCACCGGATGCCGGCGACACCGATTTGAGTTTGCGCCGTCCTGACGATGCCCGCGTGCCGCGCGTTTCGATTTTATTCTCGGCGCTAGACGAAGCAGAAAAATTGCCGACGGCGCTCGCGACTTTTCTGGCGATGGATTATCCGGATTACGAAGTGATTGCCGTCGACGATCGCTCGGAAGACGCGACCGGCAGCATTTTGGACGCGGCCGCGCGCGCCAATTCCCGCCTGAAAGTGGTGCACGTCACTTCCCTTCCCGCCGGCTGGCTGGGCAAACCGCACGGATTGCAACAGGCGTTTGAGCATTCTAGCGGCGAGTGGCTGGTCCTGACGGATGCGGACGTGCGTTTTGAGCCGGACGTATTGCGCACCACGGTCGCGCTCGCGGAACAAAAGCATTGGGACCACCTGACTCTGCTGTGCCACGCGGAAATGTTCACGCCGGGCGAAAAAATCGCGATGACGTTTTTCGCGATGTCGTTCATGTTGGGCCTACGGCCGTGGCGAGCGAGCGACCCCAAATCGCGCTCTTACATCGGTGTTGGAGCATTTCAACTGATCCGGCGCAACGCTTACGAAAAAATGGGAACGCACCGGCGCCTGGCGATGGAAGTGGTGGACGACGTGAAGGTGGGAAAACTGGTGAAGGAAGCGGGTTTGCGCTCGGGAGTCGCAAAAGCGGGACGCGCTGTGACCGTGCACTGGCACGCGGGCTTGGGGAATATCATTCGCGGAACGACGAAGAACTTTTATGCGACGACGGGATTTCGGCTGTGGGTCGCCGTCGGACAGGTCGCTGGGAATTTCCTGATGTTCGTCCTGCCATGGCTGGCTTTGCCGTTTGTGCACGGCTGGGCGCGAATATTTGCGGTGGCGGCGATTGTGCTGCCGGTGATGGCGCAGGCTGGCGCTGCGCTGGAATTTGACGAGTCGCCGTTGTATGCGGTGACGCAACCGCTGGGCGCTTTAATTGTTTGTTGGATGATAGTGCGCTCCACGTTTGTGACTTTGCGGCAGGGAGGAATTCGGTGGCGCGGGACGTTCTATGCGATTGAGGACTTGAAACGTGGGGTGGTGTGAGATTGAGGACCGCTCCACGATGACCGACTGTGGTGTTGCGGCAGCGGGCGGTTCGCGAGCCGCCTCTACAAATTCCAATGCAGGGCGCTGCGTCGCTTTATTTGAAGAATGAGTAAGAAACGAAGATGAAGTGGAAGTCCACGCCGGGATTGAAGTCGCGGCGGTAAGCGTTGGAGATGTGCTGGTATTTGTAGCCGAAACGCCATGCGCGGTTGCGCGAAGAATTGAACCAATCCACTCCTGTTTGAAAATCAAACGTGAAATTAAATTGCGTACCGCCGGGAACATCCACGGGCACGGGCCTCACGGACGCGACGAATCCCGCCGTTGAAGCGATGAACGGTTGCAAACGATGCTCGCGCCGGAAATTCAGCTTTAGTCCGATAGGATTTACGCCGCCGCCGTACACAGTCTCACGCCCGTTCGCGCAGAAGGCGGTTGTGGACGGTGTGGGCATGCACTCGGTGAAGGTGTACTGCCGCACGGTTTCGACGGGTATTACGTCGAGAGTGTATTGCAGCGAGGTGGAAGGCTTGTCGTAGAGTGTGCGAGCGTAACGCAGCGCCAAAGCGCCGAGCTGGCGGTTGGTCTCGACGCCGAACACCTGGGAATTGCCGAGGGAGTAGCCGCCCCAAATGGCGAATTCGTTGCCGGGTGGATATTGCGGCTGCGGGGCAGTCTGCGAGCGGGCTGGCGATAAAAATGCGCTGGCAGCTACAACCAAGAGCAGGAGCGGATGCAGACGCGATCGAGCGAACGATAGAATGTCGCACACTGCATACTCTCCGAGGTGCAAAACCCGCACAGGATACCAGAAGCGCAAGATCGCAATCAGGATTTCTTCGATACTTTTGCGGCGCGTGATCGCGTTTTCGGCTGCTGTGATTGCGCGACAGGAGGATCTTCGAGCGTCGTCGCGGCAGCGGAAGCCGTAACCGGTGAATCAATCGCAATCGGCGAAAATATGGCGCCGAAGTCACGCTGCTTCAGCGCACGCACGCGATCGCGAATGCCCGCCGCCCGCTCGAATTCGAAATTCTTCGCCGCGTCGTGCATTTGCGTTTCCAGTTGCGCGATGGCGTGCGCCATTTGCGCTTCGCTGGTGATTTCGCCGATCACAGGCTCATCGGCCGGCACGGTGAGGTAATCAGCTTCAATGATGCGTACCAGTTGCATATCCACGGATTTGATAATGGATTGCGGCGTGATGTTGTGGTCGCGATTGTAGGTTTCCTGAATCGCGCGGCGGCGGCTGGTTTCGCCGATGGCCTGACGCATGGAATCGGTCATGCGATCCGCGTACAAAATCGCGCGGCCTTCGATGTGGCGTGCACAGCGGCCCATCGTCTGGATTAAGGACGTGGCGCTGCGCAGGTAACCTTCTTTATCCGCGTCGAGAATCGCGACGAGAGAAACTTCCGGCAGGTCGAGCCCTTCGCGCAGTAAGTTGATGCCGATCAGCACATCGAATTCGCCGCGGCGCAGATCGCGCAGGATGCGCACGCGTTCCAGCGTATCAATTTCAGAGTGCAGGTAGCGCACGCGTATACCGACTTCGGCGAAATATTCGGCCAGATCTTCGGCCATGCGCTTGGTAAGCGTGGTCACCAGGACGCGTTCGTTGCGCGCCGTGCGCTGACGGATTTGCTCGAGCAGATCGTCCACCTGCCCCTTCACCGGACGAACTTCAACTTCTGGATCCACCAAGCCCGTCGGACGTATCACCTGCTCGACGACCACCCCACCGGTCTTGGTCAGCTCATACGGGCCCGGCGTGGCGGAAACGTACACAACCTGATTCGTGCGATGCTCAAACTCTTCGAAAGTCAGCGGGCGATTATCGAGAGCCGACGGCATGCGGAAACCGTAATTCACCAGCGTCTGTTTGCGCGAGCGGTCGCCGTGATACATGGCGTGCAGCTGCGGCACGGTCTGGTGCGACTCGTCCACCACCAGCAAATAATCGGAAGGCACGTAATCGAGCAGCGTAGGCGGCGCTTCTCCCGGCAAACGCCCGGAAAGATGCCGCGAATAATTTTCGATCCCATGGCAATAGCCAATCGTGCGCATCATTTCGATATCGAAATTGGTGCGCTGCACGATGCGCTGCGATTCCACGATTTTTCCCTGTCGGCTCAGCTCCGCTTTCCACCATTCCATTTCCTCGTAGATGCTCTGGATGGCGCGCTCGCGCTGCTCGGCGGGCAGCACATAGTGCGTTTTCGGGTAAATGGGCTGGCGCGTAATATCGCCTTCGCGCGTAAGGCGAATTTCGCCGGTGAGCGGGTCAATCTTGCGGATGGCTTCGATCTGCGTGCCCCACAATTCGATGCGCACGGCGAGATCGTCGTACGGCGGATAAATCTCGATGATGTCTCCGCGCACGCGAAAAGTGCCGCGCCGCAGATCTTCGCTGCGTTCGTACTGAATCTCGACGAGCTTGCGCAGAATCGTTTCGCGATTGATGGACATGCCCTTTTCGAGCAGCAGCATCATTCCGTAATAAGCTTCGGGCGAACCGAGGCCGTAGATGCAGGAGACGGAAGCGACGATGATCACGTCGCGGCGCTCGAAGAGCGAGCGCGTCGCGCTCATGCGCAGCTTGTCCAGCTCGTCATTAATCGTCGATTCTTTTTCGATGTACGTGTCGCTGGCCGGGACGTAGGCCTCCGGCTGGTAATAATCGTAATAGCTGACGAAATATTCGACGGCGTTGTCAGGAAAGAACGATTTGAATTCATGAAAAAGCTGAGCAGCTAACGTTTTATTGTGCGCCAGCACGATCGTGGGCCGGTTGATCTCCTCGATGACCTTCGCCATCGTGAAGGTCTTGCCCGAGCCGGTGACTCCTAGCAGTACCTGGTGGCGGTCTCCAGCAGCAAGGCCGGAGAGAAGCTGCGAGATCGCCTGCGGCTGGTCGCCGCGTGGTTCGTAGTCACTGGCTAGCTTGAAATTCATGCAGAAGTCCTCAGCGCGCTCGGCGCGCTATGCGGAAAATTTTAATTATAACGCATTTCGCAGCGGCGTGCTTGGGCTGGTCAGCGGTCCGCGAACGGAGATGTTGAACCCTCGCGAGTTTGACACCTTGGCAAGCTGGGGCGCAGCCCTTCGATCCCGCAGCGCCCCTACCCTTCAACATCTATCGCGGAGAGCGCTGGTCAGCGGCGTGTGGTCTTGTAACTGAATAGTTTTTGGCATTCCTTGCGCAGAAAGCCGCCCGTCACCGGGATGTGGTGATTACCTTTGCGGAAAACGAAGCGGCAGGAAATGAGGCAGGCTCGCCACTTGTAGTCCTCGTTGCCGCACTTGCGTCCGTAGGCGGCAATGTCTTCCTGCGAAACGCCGTAAACCACCGCGCCAATTCTGGACCACACGCAAGCGCCGGCGCACATCGCGCAAGGCTCGTGCGTGGAATACAGGACGAAGTCGGGCAAGTAGCGCCCATAACCGCTGGAAACATATTTGAGCGTTTCGAGTTCCACGTGTTTGATGCTCGAGCCTGAAGTTTTCACGCGGTTGCCAGCACTCGCAATGACCACCTCACGCTTGCCCACCAGGCGCGTAATCACCGCGCCGATCGGATAGTCGCCGCGGTCGCCAGCGAGCTTGGCTTCGGAAATAGCTAGCTCCATGAATTTCTTTTTCGGCTTGTAGGATGCAGGGATCATCCGAACAGATTATAGCTGTTTGTGGCGGTCGTTTGCGGCGAAGGGCGCGGATGTCCGGCTTACGAGGAAAGAGCCGAACCGGCCCCGATTGCTCGGGGCCGGTTCGACTTCCGATCTAAAACCGGCAAGTTCCTCTCCGGTTACTTTTCCTCTGGTTTTGGTGGCTTCTTCTCGTCCTTTTTTGGTTCTTTGTTTTGGTTCTTCGGCGGTGCCTGTGCCGCGGGCGCAGGCTTGGGTTCTGGCTTCGGCGCGGGGTGAGCCTCTGGCTTCGGTGCGGGCTGAGCCTCCGGTTTCGGCGCGGGCTGAGCCTCCGGCTTCGGTGCGGGCTGAGCCTTCGGCTTCGGCGCGGGCTGAG
>Ga0210407_10001211_pt1 | contig 24916 bp, 20 predicted proteins | sample IncBWC27MmetaG_FD_150860 | JGI IMG/M metagenome (GOLD analysis project Ga0210407, IMG submission 150860) | Forest soil microbial communities from Barre Woods Harvard Forest LTER site, Petersham, Massachusetts, United States - Inc-BW-C-27-M | ecosystem: Environmental > Terrestrial > Soil >... | reverse complement strand
GCGGTAAACGAAGCGCTGATGAAGTTGCGCCGGAGAAAGCCGGAACGCACGGTCTCTCTGGACGAAGAAGTAAAAACTGAGGATGACTCGCTGCCCCGTGAGGTTGCGGATTGGAGCCCCAATCCGGAACAGATGTACAACCAGGCGGAGTTGCGCGACATTCTGACTCGCACCATTCAGGGATTGCCAGAAGGATTCCGGACGGTGTTCGTGCTTCGCGACAAAGAAGGCCTCTCGACCGAAGAGACGGCTGAAGCGCTGGGGCTGAGTATCCCGGCCGTAAAGTCGCGGTTGCTGCGTGCGCGCCTGCAATTGCGCGAGCGGCTCAACCGTTACTTTCGGAAGAAAACGAGTGGAGATGGCGACCAGTGAAGTGTTCTGAATTTCTAAACGAACTGACCAATTACCTCGACGGCGTGCTGGACGCCCGAACCAAGTCCGAACTGGACGATCATTTGGCGTGGTGCCACAACTGCTACGTCGTCTGCGATACCACTCGCAAGACCATCGAAATCTACCGCGACTCGGAGCTCTATGAGTTACCCGACGATCTGCGGACGCGGCTGCGATCGGCCATTATGACCAAGTGCTCGGAGCACAAGAAGTCGCAGAGTAGCTGAGCGCCGGGGCCGCGCGCTTAGTTCGTGTAGACCCGCACATAATCAATCAACATCTCAGACGGGAACGGAGTGGATCCGTCGGGCGGTCCGGGCCAATCCCCACCGATAGCCAAATTCAAAATGATGAAATTACTCTGCCCGGCATCGAATGGCCAAACGGCGCCGCTGATGCCATTAAGGCTTGCGGTTGTGTAGGTGACGTACGGCTGGGTGGAATCATCGACGTAGAACCCTACTGTGCCGTTTGACCAGATCATGCCATAGGTATGCCACCCGGCTGCCGTCTGCCCGCTGGGAAAGTTGTACTTGGTGCCCAGTCCCGTCCCGCCGATAAAACCCGTCCCGTGAATGGAGCCCTCATTCCAATCTGGCATGGGGGCCGCATTGACGCGCTCCAGCACGTCCTGTTCGCCGCAGGCCGGCCAATTTACAGTGGTGATGTTGTTGCCCAACAGCCATCCGGCTGGCCAAAAACCCTGCGCCTCCGGCACCTGGGCGCGCACCTCAAACCGGCCATACTGAAAACTGAATAGGCCTTGAGTCTTCAACCGTGCTGATGTGTACACCCCGGCCGACGGTTGCTGCGCCTCGATATGTAAATAGCCGTCTGTGCCCACGAATGCGCTGGGATTCGCTGTACTGCACGGAGAGGCGGACGAGCCCCAGGCACAGTAGGTCTCCAGTTCGTGGTTTCCAAAACCGCTGTTGCCAGTGTCGTAGCCCCAGAATTTAGGATCGGGCTGCGCAACAGCGCCGGTGGAGTTAGCGAACTCGTCGCTCCAGACCAGCGTCCCCGATGGGATGTTGGGCGAGAAGCTCTGGCTGGTGACAGTGCTGTTTGCCATGCCCGCGGCCGTAGCAATCGCCTTGAGGGTGAGATTCGACGCCACCAGAAAAGGCGCCTGATACTGCTGAGAAGATGAGCTGGGTGTGCTCCCGTCGACAGTGTAGTAGATGGTTGCGCCAGACGTCGCTGAGGCCAGGCTCGCGATCACAGCACCATTCTGAGCGGCTGTGGTGGAGACGGTCGGCGACTGGGTGGTACTGCCACCGCCGCCACCGCTACTGTTCCCTCCGCCGCATCCGATCATCAAAGCATTTGACAGCAGAATCGTTGTCAATATCGTTGCTCCTGCCCACATGGCCAAGCTCGCTTTCTGAAGAGAGTGGAAGAACCTATCTGCGCTGGTCCCTATTTAACTAGCCTATTTAACTACCGGCAAATCCCTGCGTCAAACCGGGCGCGGCGTGCGACCGAGATCTCAGTTATTACTCCTCCGGCGGATGCTGTCGTCCATATGAATGCCCATATGAATGTCCGTATGAATGCCCCTCTGAATACCCCCAAGTATCTCATTCCCAAGCGCCGATGGGTGCACCTGCTGTGCTATTAGTTTGCCACGAACCTTTTCCGCACTCTTCGAATCTAAGTATTGGAGCTCATTCTAGTATTACGGCGAAGGGTATGGGCCACGGTTGTCGCTCTCTTGATCTGTGGAGGTTACTCGATGTTTTCGAAGTTGATGGATGCCATGTTTGGCTGCCGGCACGCTCGCTACAGTTTTCCGATTACGGTGCGCGCCGGTTCCCGCCGCCACCCGACGGCGCAACGCACGGGCACCTATGTCGCGTGCCTGGACTGCGGTAAGGAATTCCGCTACGACTGGCAAGAAATGAGGATCGTGGGATCACAGGCAAGAGAAGCCAAGCATTCCCTGGTTACGAAAGAGGCCGCCTAAGCGTCCGCTGTTCTCCTAGAGCGCATTTTTGAGACGTTCCATGGCCAGAAATAACATTCTTCTCTGGTCTTTCCCCGTTCTTGCTCAATGTTTTCTTTCCAGTTCAGCCTCAGGCTTGCTCTGAAATTTCTGCAATTCTCCCTTTGACATAGTCGATCCCCCCATCACCTATGTTTCGGTTTCTTATACGAAGGCATAATAGGTTTCCTTCGCTCGCGATGCTAGTTTTCTCGTAGGAGTGCCGAGAGATATGGTAAAGATCACCCTGTATCGCGATGGCAAGCCCCAGGAGTACACCAACGCGCACGACGTCACGATTTCGCCCGCCGGCGTTCTGAGCTTCCATTGGGAGATACAGGAAGGGGGCAGCTTCAAGAAGCCAAGATCGTACAAATTGCAGACTTCCGTGCCCTTTGTCGTGGAGGAAGAGGTTGCCGGCGCTTAGCGCTTTCCAGTCTTCCACTCTCCTTATTTCTTGCGCTGTCCGAAATCTCTCTTGCGGCCTCAGCTTGAGCAAGGAAATTTCGCTAACTCTCCGGCTACTGAAGAGCGCATAATTAAATCGGCGCCGACCCGCGAAGCATTGCTTCGGCCCGGCAGAAGCATTACCCCTTGCGGTTCGGACGGGAGGTGCCTGTGCCTCTTACCATGCTTCGGGAATTCCTGGATCGTAACGGCATTCGATACACGGTGATCTCGCATTCGGTGGCCTACACGGCCCAGGGGATTGCCGCCCTCACCCACACACCTGGAAGAGAACTTGCAAAAACCGTCATGGTCATGGTGGATGGACGTCTCGCCATGGCGGTAGTGCCGGCTTCGTTCCGGGTGGATTTGTACCGGCTGAAAAAATATCTGGGGGCGGAGACGGTGGAACTGGCGAGCGAGAACGAGTTTCGCGATCATTTTGCCGACTGCGAAACCGGGTCCATGCCGCCCTTCGGCAATCTCTACGGTATGGACGTTTTCGTGGACCAGACGTTGGCTGAGAATCTGGCCAAGGACAAGGAAATTGCCTTCAACGCCGGTTCGCACCGTGAGCTGGTGCGCATGAGATTTGCCGATTTCCGCGATTTGGTGAGACCGGCAATCATCCCGCTGGCCGCGGGCACAACGGGTGCGCACGCGGCTTGAGTGTCGCGGAAAAGTCATTTGTCATTGGTCGCTAGTCGTTGACCTTGTCGCCAGAACATGGTTTGCGAACGACCAACGACTATCGACCAACGACCGCTCCTGAAGCCGCCAAGTCGGCGGTCGCTGGACAAAGTGGGATATTCCTGTTTTTTTATACAATCTTCATAAATCGCTGTGTTAGATTTGCCCTTCAGATCAACTCAAGATTTCCTGGAGGAAACTGAATTGGGCAAGGACATGGTCCCCAAGAAGATCTTTTTCACCAAGGGAGTGGGGAAACATCGGGAACGCCTCACCTCTTTCGAACTAGCCTTGCGCGACGCCGGCATCGCGGCGCAAAACCTGGTGCGTGTTTCTTCCATCTTTCCGCCCAACTGCAAACTGGTCCCGCGCTCTCAGGGACTCACCTATCTGTCTCCCGGAGAAGTCGTATTTTCGGTGGTTGCCGAAAACTCCACGCACGAGCCGCACCGCCTGCTGGCATCGTCGATTGGCGTCGCCATCCCCGCCGACCGCAATACCTACGGATATTTGAGCGAGCACCACTCGTTCGGTGAAACCGAAGACGCCGCCGGAGATTACGCGGAAGAACTCGCCGCCGAAATGCTGGCCACTACTCTGAACGTGGAGTTTGATTCCGACCGATCGTGGGACGAGAAAAAAGAGATTTATCGCATCTCGAATAAGATCGTCCGCACGGCCAATGTGACGCAATCGGCGGTAGGAGATAAGCGCGGGCTCTGGACGACGGTGATTGCGGCGGCGGTGCTGATCTTTGATTGATCGAGCCTGCGGGCTGATTGATTCCCCGTAGAGAAGCGGCTTGCCGCGTCTCAGAGTGCTGATCAACTCGAGATTCGTATCAGGGCATCGCTTCAGCGATGCCCTAGGGTCTCCGACCAAACGCACCTTCAGGGACCGCGGGACCCATTGCGCCGCCAGACACGCGACAAGCCGCGTTTCTACTTTCCGATTTGAGAAACTGTCTTCTTCGCCGCCGGCTTCTTCTTCAGCCGCTCCAGCACGGCGGCCACAATCAGCGGCAGGCCTACTGTAGCATCCACAAAAACTTCCCCAAACTTCCCGCCCTCCGCCGGGGGCACGAACTTGCCCCAGGAAATCGCCTCGCTGTAAGGACTGCCCGAAAGCCCGCCCCAGTACACCGGCTCCGGGCAGATGCGCAGTCCGTAGTGATAGCGCTTCAGTGGCAGGTCTTCCCCGCCCCGTCGGTGGCGCAATTCGATGAACGGCCCAAACTGCTGTGACCAGTTGCGCGGAACGCCTCCGCCGATGGTGAAGATTCCGAGGCGCTTCTGACTCAGCAGCGTCGCCGCAAAGTGCTCCAGATCTTCAAAGGGATCGAAGCGGAATCGCGGCTTCCCTTTCTTGTCGCGCTCACGGTTGGTCAATGCGTAGTCGAGGCCAAGTTCTGAATCGGAGAACGCAGGAACAAATACGGGGACATTTTTCTCGTAGGCAGACTTCAGAATGCCGCGTTCTTCGTCGCGTTTCGCAAGATGCGCCCCAATCGCGCGGTTCAATTTATAGGAGCACATCACTTCGTCCGCGTCCCAGCCGCCAAACACCGCGGCCATCACCCGTTCCACGTCGTCGAGGTTCTGCTCGGGTTCGAGCGTGTCATAGACGCGGTTGTACCCGGCTTCGTAGAGTTCTTCGTCGCTGAGTTCTGGATTATGGCGGAAATGAGCGCGCCCGGTCGCTTCGACCAGCCCATGCGCCATCAGCGCGCCGGTCGAAACGATGGCATTCACAATGCCGCGATCGATCAGCTCGGCGATCACCAGGCCCTGCTTGGCCACGGTCATCGCGCCGGCGAGCGTCATGACGACGAAGCAGTCCTTGTCGCGAGCCATCGCCTCCAACACGTCGGCGGCTTCGCCGAGTTGGCGTCCGGTAAACGCTGTCTTCGACATCGCTCGCACCAGGTCGTCAATGGAATGAATCTTGCCGAGGTCGAGCGGCTCCAGCGGAATCAGACGATCGGCCACCGGATCGTGCAGCTTGCGGTCGATTCCAGCGCCTTCTTCGTGATGACTGCCGTGCTTCGCGACACTTTTCTGCTTCAAAGGACGAACCTCCCGAATAAGAACCCAATATTGACTGAAGAAACAATTTACTAGAAGTGAGTGAAACGCGGAACGGCCTCAAGATTGTCCTGACATACGCGCGCACCAGGAACACTTTGGTATCCTAAAGCGCGTGTTAAAGTCACGCCGGGTTGTTGGGTTAAACAACACTCTCTAAAACTTGTCATCCCGAGCGAAGCGAGGGACCCCTACTCCCGCCACAAAGTTTTTGGGCGAGTAGGCTCCCTCTATTGGCTCAGGATGACAAACTTTGTGGACTTCCCGGAGCGAAAGTGCCAGAAAAATTCACCGTCGCCCTGATCCAGATGTCGTGCGGCCCCGAACCCGCCGACAATCTGGCCAAGGCGCTCGATCGCGTTTCGGAGGCAGCACGAAAAGGCGCCGATGTCGTCTGCCTGCCTGAACTCTTCCAGACTCAGTATTTCTGCCAGCGCGAAGACGCCGCTCTTTTCGATCTTGCCGAGCCGATTCCCGGCACGGGCACGCAAAAGCTTGCCGCCTCCGCCCAAAAAAATAAAGTCGTGCTGATCGCGTCGCTCTTCGAGAAGCGCGCGCCCGGCCTCTATCACAACACGGCCGCGATCTTCGATTCGGATGGCGTGCTGCGCGGCATCTACCGCAAGATGCACATTCCCGACGATCCGCTTTATTACGAAAAATTTTATTTCACTCCCGGCGATCTCGGCTTCAAAAGCTTCGACACTTCTGCCGGAAAGCTCGGCACGCTCGTCTGCTGGGACCAGTGGTATCCCGAAGGCGCGCGCCTCACGGCGTTGCAGGGAGCCAGCATTCTCTTTTATCCCACGGCCATCGGATGGCATCCCGCGGAGAAGGCTGAATTCGGCGAAGCGCAACACGATGCCTGGCGCACCATACAGCGCGCGCACGCGATCGCCAATGGCGTCTACGTTGGAGTGGTGAATCGGGTCGGCTTCGAGACTGGCAACATCCGCGGCAATTCCGTGCCCGGCAAAGGCCTCGAATTCTGGGGAGGCTCGTTCTTCTGCGATCCCTTCGGCCGCGTGCTTGCGGAAGCTTCGCACAACAAGGAAGAGATTCTGCTCGGCGAAGTCGACCTGCATCAGTTGGAAGACATACGCCGCAACTGGCCGTTCCTGCGCGACCGCCGTATCGACAGTTACGCTCCCATCACCAGCCGCATGTTAGACGGAAAATGAAATTCTCGGAGCTTGTCATCCTGAGCGCAACCGAAACTTCACGAAGTGAAGTTTCGGTGAAGTCGAAGGACCCCTACTCCCTTTTCCGAATACGGCGAGACTTCACCTGCGGAGCAGCCTGACAATGACGTCTCCACGCGCGATTCACGCCAAACTCCCCGCCGCACGGGGATACCGCATGCCCGCGGAATGGGAGCCGCATGAATCGACATGGCTGGCTTGGCCGCATTTCCGCGGCGACTGGCCGGGTAAGTTTGAACCGATCCCATGGGTCTATGCCGAGATCGTCCGCAACCTGGCGCGACACGAACGTGTGGACCTGATCGTCAATGACGCGAGTTGGGAGAAGCGCGCGTGCACGGTGCTCGAAAAGGCGGGCGTGCTTTCCGATAATGTCTGCTTTCACCGCTGGCGCACCGATCGCGTCTGGACGCGCGACTCCGGCAGCATCTTCCTGACGCCGCCCGCCGACCAGGCAGATTCCGGACTGCTTGCTCTGCATTTTCAGTTCAACGCGTGGGCCAAGTATCCGAATTACGAGTTTGACGAAAAGGTTGGCGAGCGCATGGCACAGAGCGCTGGCGCTCGCGTTATGCAGCCGTTCAGCAAGAAACATCGCGTCGTGCTGGAAGGTGGATCGATCGACGTCAACGGCTGCGGCACTCTACTCACCACTGAGGAATGCTTGCTCTCTACGACTCAACAACGCAACCCTTCCATGGACCGCGCCGCCTATGAGCAGATGTTCGCCGACTATTTTGGTGTGCAGTCTGTCATCTGGCTCGACAGCGGCATCACCGGCGATGACACTCACGGCCACGTCGATGACATCACCCGTTTCGTCGCTCCCAATACGGTGGTCACGATGGTCGAGCCGAATGAGCGGAGCGAGAACTACGCGGCCCTGCATGCGAACCTGGGCCGACTGAAAAACGCTCGCACTGGCGATGGCCACAAACTCGATATCGTCGAGCTTCCCATGCCGCGTCCAGTCATGTTCGAAGGCCGACAGTTACCCGCCAGCTATGCCAATTTTTATATCGCGAATGGGGCGGTCCTGGCGCCCGTCTTCGACGATCCGAACGATCGCATTGCGCTCAACACGCTCGCGGACCTTTTTCCCACACACGAAATCGTCCCGATCTATTGCGGCGATCTGATCTGGGGATTCGGCGCGCTGCACTGCATGACGCAGCAACAACCGGCGAAGATGAGACTCTGAGCCGCGAAGTCAAATTCTTAACCACGGGGGACACAGAGGAACACAGGGGTGTTTTCTTTCCCCTGTGTTTCCCTGTGTCCCCCGTGGTTAAGCTGTTTCGCAAGCTGCGAGTCAGCAGCTACCAACTTCATCATTTACACTTTTACCCGTGAACGCCGAGATCATCGCCGTCGGGTCTGAATTGCTGACTCCCCATCGCCGGGACACCAACTCGCTCTACCTCACGGAAAAACTCAACGACCTGGGCGTTGAAGTCCGCTTCAAGTGCATCGTGGGCGACGACGCCGAAGGACTGACCGCGGCCGCCAAACTCGCCATGCGGCGTTCCGACATCATCATTTTCACCGGCGGCCTCGGCCCAACTGAAGATGACCTGACGCGCGAAGCAGTAGCCGACGCGCTCGGTTTGAAACTGCAACGCGATCCCGATCTCATCGCGAAGCTCGAAGAACGCTTCGCCAAGCGCGGCATGAAGATGTCCGCCAACAACGCCAAGCAGGCCGACATCCTGACCAGCGCCACAATGCTGCCGAATTCGCTCGGCACCGCGCCCGGCCAGTGGATTGCCGGAAAGTATGATGGCCAGGAGCGAATACTCCTGCTCCTCCCCGGGCCGCCTCACGAACTCAAGGCGCTGTTTGAAGCCGAATGCATCCCGCGACTGCGCATTCGGGTCCCGTCCCAACACATTGCCACTCGCATCCTGAAAATGGCGATGATGCCGGAATCGCAAGTGGACGCGCGGGTCGCGCCGATCTACAAGACTTATACCGACGTGCAAACCACGATCCTCGCGGGTGGCGGCGAGATTCAACTCCACCTGCGCTGCCGGAAGGATTCGCAAGCGGAGGCCGATGGCCGCGTCGAGGAGCTCGTGGAAAAAATCGAAGACGAACTAGGCGACGCCATCTTCTCGCGCAAAGGTGAGACCATCGAGCAGATCGTCAGCTATCTGCTGCAGATGCGCGGCATGACGCTGGCCGTGGCCGAATCTTGTACGGGCGGCCTGCTGGCCGAGCGCATCACGTCGCTCAGCGGCAGCTCGCGCTATTTTCTGGGCGGCGCTGTAGTCTATTCGAACGAATTGAAAACGCAATTTGCGAACGTTCCGAAGGCGTTGATCAATCAGCATGGAGCGGTGAGCCGCGAAGTGGCGGCGTCCATGGCCGAAGGCATCCGCAAGCGCTGCCTCGCGAGCTACGGAGTCGGAATCACCGGAGTCGCCGGCCCGACCGGCGGAACCGAGCAGAAGCCCGTGGGCCTAGTATATATCGCGCTCGCGGGAGAAGAAGGCACGCAGGTCGTCGAGCGTAATTTCCCCGGCGACCGCAAGCGCATCCGCCAGTTCGCAGCCCAACAGGCGTTGGAGATGATCCGCAGGGCGCTGTTGTAAGTCGCTGATGTAGGCGCTGCAATTAAGAGATGCGAATATTCGTCGGCATCGATCTCGACCCTGAAGTCCGCGCCCGGATCGAGCGCTTTCTCGAAGGCGTCGAGGGATTTGCGCCCGAAGCCCGCTGGGTGCGTCCGGAATCTCTGCACATTACGTTAAAGTTCATCGGAGAACAAACGCCGGAACGAGTTGAGGCCATCACCGAACGCTTGCGGCGAGTCGAAAGCAGCGCGTTCGAGATTCGGGCTGGCGGATATGGATTCTTTCCAACTGCGAAGGCTCCGCGCGTATTCTGGATCGGAATTCACGCTGGACCACAACTGGCGGAATTGGCCGAGTGCATCGACATTGGGACCGCTGAACTCGGTATTCCCCGCGAAGACCGGCCTTACAGCCCACATCTGACTCTGGCGCGCGCCGGCGGCAGGAGAAGATCGGCCGCGCCGAAAGGGCGCAAAGACGACGTCCCCAACGCGATGTTCGCCGTGCTCGAAAAGCGGCTCGCCGCAATGGGCGAACTTGATTTCGGTACGACGACGGCACAAGAGTTTATTCTCTATCAGAGTCACCTTTCGCCAAAGGGATCGAAGTACACGAAGCTGCAACGCTTCTCGATGAACACGTGAGCGTACCGCCGGCATCTTGCCGGCTGTCACGAGGGCGTCTCGCCCTCGGACCGACCGGCGAGGACGCCCGACGGACAGCCGCCGGGACGGCAGCGCTACAGTCGACTGCACTCTGCTGATTGACCAGATGAACACATACGCGTACCTCATCGTCGCCGCCGTGAGCTACCTGCTGGGCTCCATCCCATCTGGCTACCTGCTTGTCCGGATTTTCACGGGTGAGGATGTGCGCGCCAGCGGCAGCGGCAACATTGGCGCGACGAACGTCGCCCGCAAGTCGCGCGCACTCGGGATTGCGACACTGCTTCTCGACGCGGCCAAGGGTCTGGCTGCGGTTCTCGTGGCGCAGGCAGTGTTCAGCGGACCGCATCAGCAACTCATCATGACTGCGGCGGCGTTCTTCGCCGTGCTCGGCCATCTGTTCCCCGTCTGGCTTAAGTTTCGCGGCGGCAAGGGCGTGGCCACCAGTCTTGGGGCTTTCATATTGCTCACCCCAAAATCCATTTTGTGCATGGTGGTCCTGTTCCTGGTCATCGCCGTCGCCTTCCGTTATGTCTCGCTCGGCTCCGTCGCTGTAGCGGCAGCTTTTCCGTTGCTGGCATGGGCCCTCCACGAATATGTGGACTCGTGGCAACTTGTTCTGATCGCCTTGGTCTCGGCACTCGTCATTTGGAGACATCGTCAAAACATCGGCCGTCTCGCCGCCGGGACGGAATCAAAGTTAGGAACGGAGTCCGGACGCGAGTCAGAATCCGAGTCAGAATCAAAGTTGGAAGGAAAGTCAGAAACTAAGTCAGGAACGTTAGGAGCAACTCGCAGATGAGCCGCATTGCCATCATCGGGGCAGGCGCCTGGGGCACGGGGCTGGCAATCGTCCTGGGACGTAACCGGACTCATCATGTCCCACACAACGTCCGGCTCTGGGCTAACGAACCGGAAGTTACCGAAAGCATCGCAAGCAACCGGACCAACGAACGCTTCCTGCCCGGGTTCCTGCTGCCAGAATCGGTTGCAGCGACCACGGATCTGACCACCGCACTCGACGCCGCCGAGATCGTCGTCAGTGTTATGCCTTCACAGCATTGTCGAGTTCTATTCGAGCGCATGGCGCCGGCGCTCCGCCCGGAGACACTTTTCGTCAGCTGCACCAAAGGACTCGAAGACGGGACTCTGCTGCGCATGACAGAAGTGATTGGCGACGTCTTGCGCAGCCGCAAGCTCACGCCGCGCGTGGCAGCGCTAAGCGGACCTTCGTTCGCCAGGGAAGTCGCCCGCGGCGATCCGACGGCTGTGACCGTCGCATCCGTCGACGGCGAAGTGACGCGCGCAGTGCAGCAAGCATTCAACGATTCCCGCTTTCGCGTCTATACCAACAACGACGTGATCGGGGTGGAATTAGGCGGCGCTCTGAAGAACATCATCGCCATCGCCGCCGGGGTTTGCGCTGGCCTCGGCCTCGGCCACAATTCGGCAGCGGCGCTGATCACGCGAGGTCTCGCCGAAATAGCGCGCCTGGTCGTGGCCTGCGGTGGCCGCCTCGATACCATGGCTGGACTCGCCGGCCTCGGCGATCTGGTTCTAACCTGCACCGGAGATCTCTCGCGCAACCGCAGCGTCGGCGTTGAACTAGGCAAAGGCCGCAAGCTTCCCGACATTATCGCCGACATGCGCGGGGCAGTCGCCGAAGGGGTTTTCACTACTAAAGCTGCGGTTGGTTTAGCGCGCAAGAAGAACGTCGAGATGCCGATCACGGAACAGATGTTCGCCATCCTCGAAAACGGCAAGTCGCCGCAGCAGGCCATCGAAGGCCTGATGACGCGCGCGGCGAGGTCCGAAATCTATTAAGTTTGGCCTGGACATCGCTCAATCAGTTGCAAAACTTTGCACCTGCCTTGATTTTCCACAAAAAAAATTGCGCAACAGGATTGCATTCCTTCGGCTTGCCCGGTAAACTTCATCCCGGTCAGTAACCAGTTGTTCGCGGACTTCTACCTTTCCCTCCCCAAGTTCCGCGGAAGATAACGAAACAAAAAATTGTTGATCGCCTCCAGGAGAGACCCTATGCGCGCCACCGCTATCGCTGCGAATATCTCTGCGTCTTCCGTCACCAGGCAGTTTCACAGAGTCCTGTTGTTGTCGGCTCTGTTCGTAACCGCCAGCCTGAACTCATGGGCGCAGATCGTGGTTTCTCCGGCGAGCGTGATCTTCACGACGAAACAAGTCGTAGGGACGACAAGCGCCTCGAAGCCAGTGACCATCACGAATAACGGCGCGACGGCTCAGGCCATCAATATTGTGATGAGCGGCGATTTCACGGAGACCGACAACTGCGCCGGCAGTGTCGCGGGAGGCGGTGGCAGCTGCACGGCGAACATTTTCTTTGCGCCAACCCTCGTTGGATCCATTTCGGGCGCGGCAACCATAGTCGACCCCAGCAAGAACCTGCTGGCATTTGTCGGCCTCACCGGAACCGGCTTGGCGCCGGTGACAATCGCACCGGCTAGCCTCAGTTTTGGCGCGGTGACGATCGGGACGACCAGCGCAACCAAGACCTTCAAGATTACCAACAACTCCGCCGCCGCCATCAATGTCACCGGGATCACGCCCAGCAACGACTACACGGTGACCAATACCGGAACCTGTTTGTCGGGAGCACTCAACCATGCGGCAAATTGCACGGTGACTGTGGATGTAACGCCCACATCAGCAGTCGACAACGGCGCCATCATCGTTACCGACAATGCACCCAACGGCACGCCGATCGTTGTGAAGCTTTCCGCGACCGGGACGGGTGGCCCAACCACGCCCATCTCCCTGAGCAAGACCAGTCTTACATTTAAAGTGGTGACCGGCGGAGTCAGTGCCACCCAGACCATCACGGTGACAAACACAAGTGCCAGTCCGGTCACAATGGGCACAACTACCGCAAGCAGCGACTACGCGATCGTCAACAACCTCTGTACGGGCTCGCTCGCAGCCGCCGCCACGTGCACGTTCGGTATCACGTTTAACCCCACATTTGTGGGCAGCATCGGCGGATCGGCCGCGGTCGCCTATACCGGCAATAACAGCCCGCAACTGGTCAATCTGAGCGGCTCTTCGCTCGCACCGCTGACAGTAGCGCCCCCCAAGCTCGCCTTCGCGGCCCAGGCGGTAGGCTCGACCAGCACGGCGAAAGCTGTCAAGATCAGCAACAACAGCGCGAGCGCGATAACCCTGAGCAGCATCGTGCCCTCCGGCGATTTCCAAATCCAGCTTAGTGGCACCACCTGCTCGCTTACGGGCGGAACGCTGGCGGCGGCACACAACTGCAACGTCCAGATCCAGTTTGCGCCAACCGTCGCCGGAGCCATCGTGGGCTCGCTCACGGTGACCAATAGCTCCAACCCCAATCCGCTGCTGATCGCACTTTCCGGCACCGGCACCAACACATCGTCAGCCGTGCTCAATCCCGCTTCGGCGCAGCAGGGCTCGAGCGAGACGATCGTGATCACGGGAACCAACACCCACTTCGGAGCGACCACGACGGTCAGTTTCGGAGCCGACATCACGACGGGTACGCTGACCGTGAATGGTCCGACGAGCGCGTCGGTGCCGATCACGATTGATAACGTGGCTGCCCTCGGAGCGCGCACCGTGACCATCACTACGGGCGCGGAACTGGTGAAGCCAACGTTCACCGTGATCAAGGGAGCGCCGACTGTAACTTTAATCAATCCGAATACGATTCAGCCGACGCAAAGCGAAAGCGTCGCGATTACCGGGGCATTCACCACTTGGGTCAGCGGAACGACGAAAGCCAATTTCGGCCCGGGCATCGCAGTAGGAGGCGCGCCGGCAGGTACGTTCGGCCCAGTAACCGTCAACAGCGCCACGAGTCTGACGGCAAATCTGGTCACTTCTGGCGCCGTCACGGGCTTCCGAACAGTGCAGATCCAAACCGGATCGCAAACTCTGACCGTCAATAACGGAATGGATGTTGAAACCTGCAATGCGACCGCACCGACCATTCTGCACATCAGCCCAGTCAACGGTGCCGCAAAGCAGCCGCTGAATACCCAGATCCAGGCGCAATTCAGCGTGCCCATGAATCGCAACACGTTCTCGCTTGGGAGCTCGGGCACTACCACTATCCGCTTCTGGGACGGGACGACCGGCCTGGAAATACCGGCCACGATCACCGTAGATGCCTCGGGCACGATTGCGACGATCACGCCCACTGTAGTGCTGCCAGCCGGCCGGACCTTCTACACGTACTGGAGCTACGCAAACCCCGTCCAAGATGCCTGCGGAAACAATCTGGGTGCCGTGGAATACTACTTCACTACCGCTTACAGCACCGACACGACGGGCCCAACCCTCACCGGCACCAGCCCTGTCAATGGCGACACCAACATCCCGCTGAATGGGAACGCGAGTGGGGGGACGCCGGTGGTCCTGCAGTTCGATACGCCGATCGATCCGATCACCGCGCAAACCGGCTTCTACATGGAGACCGGCGGAAATACGGTGCCAGGGAACTTCACCTATTCCGCCGACGATAAGACCGTCACCTATACGCCCGTCAGTCCGCTGACGGCGAGCACCAGCTACACCGTCAATTACAGTTCGCAAATCACCGACACGACCGGCACCCCACTAACCAACCCGGGCAGCTTCAGCTTCACGACCGGGACCAGCGCCGTCACCACCGGTCCCAGCGTGACGTTCGTCGATCCGCCAAACGCCACTTTCGGGGTTGGTGTGAACGTGACACCGCACTTGACGTTCAACGAACCGGTTAACGAGCTAACCATTCCCCCGGCATTGAACCTATATTACCAAGGCTTCAGTCTCGTCATTCCGGCGACCGTAACGGTTTCGGCCGACCGTTTGAGCGCAACGCTGACGCCCAATGCGCAGCTTCTGCCCAATACTTTGTACTACCTCTACCTCTGCGGCTACACCGACATTGCCGGCAACAATAACGCCAGCTGCTCGAATACGTACTTCTTCACCGGATCCAGTGGCGATACCACTGCCACCACGGTCCTAACGATCAACCCAAGCAACGGGCAGACCACCGTTCCGGTCAATGCACACGTTAGTGCGGTGATGAGCGACGACATCGATCCCACCTCGATTACGAACAGCTCCATCACAGTCAAGCAAGGCAGCACCAACATCCCCGGAACTGTCACGCTGGCAAGCGACGGCATCACCCTCACCTTCGTGCCCACCTCCGCGCTAACCGTTTCCACGGTGTACAACGTGTCGGTCGGCGGCTTTAAGGACATCGAAGGCAATGCCGTTACACCCTTCAGCAGTTCGTTCACGACGGGCACAACCGGATACGGAAGCGGAACGTTCACCGTGGTTTCGACGAGTCCAGTCAGCGGAGCTACGGGCGTATCGGTGACCAGCCCGGTCACGCTCAACATGACCAACCTGATCAACGCGGCCTCGGTGAACCCGAATACCGTCTTCGTCTACGTCAACAGCACCAATCAGATTGTCGCGGGGAGCTACAGCGTGAGTGGCGCATCAGTGACGTTCACACCCCTAACCCCGTACCCGGCCAACACCCTGATGGCCTTCGGCGCGTATGGATTGACGGACGAGGCCGGCAATCCCAATTACCAATACGGCTACACCTTCACTACTGCCAACACACCGGACTCCACGCCGCCCACAGTGACCATTTCGCCCGCCAACGGCGCTACGAACGTCGGAATCAATGCCCAGGTGGTATTGACTTTCTCGAAGTCGATCAATCCGGCGACCATTACTGCGAATACGCTGGCGCTGTTCAACGGCGACACTTCGGTCAGCTACGGTTACAGCGTCTCCAGGGATAACCGCACGATCGTCATCAACCCAGGTGGCAGTGCGTGGGCGTCGGGCGCCACCATCACCGTCGAACTCACCAGCGGCATTCAGGATCTATCGGGCAACGCCCTGGCGAACACCAACAGCCAGTTCACCTTGACCACGGCGCTCTCGAACGCCACACCCTCTGTGATCGCGATGCGTCCCGGCAACGGCGCGACGAATGTCCCGGCCAACACGCTGGTGACGCTCTTCACCAACGCCGCGATGAACCCCGGCACCATCACCGGAGCCCTGCACGTTACCGACAACGGAGTGCTGGTTTCGGGAGCAGTGCAACTGTTCAGCAACGCGCAGGCGATTCAGTTCACGCCGGGCAACGCCTTCAATGCAGGCGATTTGATTCAGGTTTATCTGGATTCGTCGGCACTGAGTGCCAACAATGTCGCGCTGTCGAGCTTCTCGGGGCAGTTCACCATCGCGGGATCGCCCGCGAATACGACTGCCACCGTGCAGGCGATCAATCCGTTTAACGGCGCCACCAACGCCCCGCTGAACACCGTGGTTCAGGTGGAGTACAACCAGGCATTAACACCCGGTTCGGTCACTTGCACCGGGAACACGGGTTCGGTGAGGCTCTACGAGTTCGCCACCAACACCGCCCTGACCCCGAATTGCTCGGTGAGCGGCGGCACTATCACCATTACCCCGACCAGCAACCTTCTTTCGGGATCGCAGTATCAGGTGTATGTGGACTACGCCTTCAACGTCACCAACATCGACGGCCTGCCAGTGCAGGCTTTCGCCTACAACTTCACGGCGGGCACGGCCGTAGACAATGCCAAGCCGACGATCATCTCGCAGGCGCCAACCGACAACGCCACCAACATCGGCACCAACACCTCGGTTGCTGTGAACTTCAACAAGGCCATCAATCCGGTGTCGGTCACGGGCAGCACCATCCAACTGAGCGCGGGCTCGACCAATGAAGCACCGTCGAGCATCAGCTTCAGCTCCGACTACACTCGCGTGTCCATCGTTCCGCAGGCTCCGCTGCCGCCAAGCACGGTAATGGCGGTTGCGATCAACGGTGTGACCAGCGAAGCGGGCGTTGCGGTTGCGGCCAAGACGACTCACTTCACCACCGCGGCACAGCCGGACTTCACCGCACCGTACGTAGTCAGCAGCAGCGTGCTGAGCGGCCAGACGAATGTTCCGGTGAACTCCGTGTTCAGCATGCAGTTCAGCAAGCCGATGGACATCGGCACCTACAATGCCGCGGTTGTCAATGTCTACTGCTCCGGGGTTATCCCAGCCACGGTTTCGTGGAGCGCCGACCAGACCACGATCTTCATCGTGCCCAATAGCCCCCTGGCCGTCGGAGTGTCCTGCCAACTGGAGAGCTATTACATGACCGACCTCTCCGGCAATCCTCAAACTAACTTCGCCATCGGCTTCACGGTGTCGTTCAACTCCAACACCAACCCGCCGACGGTGCTCAACACCAGCCCGGAAAACACGGAGACGCAGGTTCCGTCCAATGCGCCGGTACAAATTCTGTTCAGCGAGCCGATTCAGCCGACCAGCATTGGCCAGGTCACGCTCAAGACAGGCGGCAACCCGGTCGCGTTCACGCCAACATTCAGCGATGCCAACCAATTGCTGACCCTGACGCCGACCCTGCCGTTACTGGCCTCCAACGCCACTTACACTCTAACGATTACCGGCGTCAACGACACAGCCGGCAATACGATGGTGGGCACGGTCACCAATACCTTCCAGACCGGCTCGACTTTCGACTTGCTCCACCCCTCCGTAACCCTTTCGGATCCGGCGCCGAGCACGACCGGCGTCGGCACCAACGTGACGCCCCGACTGGTCTTCAATAAGCGCCTCAATCCGCTGAGCGTCGTGAGCAGCTCCAACGAGTTGTACAACCACGGCTCCGTTGTGATGTACAACACAAACACCGGCCAGTACATCCCCGCAACGGTCAGCATGACCGCAGACCGGCTGACGGCGATCCTCACACCCAACTCGGCGCTGCTGCCGAATACCGGATACACGCTCTATATCGGATGTCTCGTCTCTTACTACGACGTTGCCGGTAATTACGGCAACTGCTATGCCAGCAATTTCGTCACGGGCGCTGGCTCGGACACAGGCGCTACCACGGTTACTACGATCAGCCCTGCCAACGGACAGACCACCGTGCCGATCAATACTCGGGTCGTCGCGGTGATGAGCGACGACATCGATCCCACCACGGTCACCAACAGCTCCATCACGGTCACGCCGTCAGGTGGCAGCCCAGTTGCCGGAACCGTTACCCTGGCAAGCGACGGCGTCACGTTGACGTTTGTCCCGAGCGCGCCCCTGGCGGTTTCCAAGTTGCACAACGTGTCTGTAGGTGGCTTTAAAGACACGGAAGGCAATGCCGTCACCACCTCTAACACCTCGTTCACCACGGGCACAACCGGATACGGATCGTTCTCCGTGGTTTCGACGAGCCCGGTCAGCGGGGCCACCGGCGTGTCGGTGACCAGCCCAGTCACTTTAACCATGAACAACCTGATCAATGCGGCCTCGGTGAACCCGAATACCGTCTTTGTCTATGTCAACGCCACCAATGAGGTGGTGGCGGGAACCTACAGCGTGAATGGCGCGGCAGTAACGTTCACGCCGCTGAGCCCGTACCCAGCCAACACGCTGATGGCCTTCGGTGCGTATGGATTGACGGACGAGGCCGGCAATCCCAATTACCAATACGGCTACACTTTCACCACTGCCAACACCGCCGACACAACCGCCCCGACGGTGACCATTACACCGACGAACGGCACCACCAACATCGGTCTGAACGCGCAAGTCGTGCTCACGTTCTCGAAGTCCATTAATCCGGCGACGATCACTACTGGCAGCGTAAACCTGCTGAATGGAGACACGCCGATTAACCCGGCCACGTCCATCTCTCGCGACAACCGCACTGTTGTCCTGAACTACAACGGCGCAGCGCTGCCAGCGGGTGCGACCCTAACGGCCACTGCCACACACCTCGTTACGGACCTTTCCGGCAACGCACTGGCCGATACGACCAGCCAGTTCACCACGACGCCGGCGGTTTCGACCTCGGCGCCGTATGTGATCAGCACGCGCCCAGGCAATGGCGCGACCGGTGTTCCCACTAACACGGTTATTACCCTCTTTACCAGCGCTCCCATGAATGCCGGTACGATCTCCGGCGCTCTGCACATTACACAAAACGGAGTGCTGGTCTCGGGCGCCACCACCGTCGGAAGCAACGGGCAGAGCATCGAATTCACGCCCGGCTCGGCCCTTACCGCCGGCACGCCGGTCCAGGTCTTCCTCGATACGACGGCACAGGACATTTACGGCAACTACCTGCAGAACTTCTCAGGCAGTTTCACCACGGCAGGATCCCCAACCAACACGGCGGCCACTGTCCAGGCGATCAACCCGTTCAACGGCGCTACCAACGTTCCGCTCAACACTGTGATTCAGGTGGAGTACAACCAGGCATTAACACCCGGTTCGGTCACTTGCACCGGGAACACGGGTTCGGTGAGGCTCTACGAGTACGCCACCAACACCGCCCTGACCCCGAATTGCTCGGTGAGCGGCGGCGTTATCACCATCACCCCGACCAGCAACCTCCTTGCGAGTTCGCAGTATCAGGTTTATGTAGGCTACGCCTTCAGCGTTACCAACATCGACGGCCTGCCAGTGCAGTCTTACGCCTACAACTTCACGGCGGGCACGGCCGCAGACAATGCCGCTCCGACCATCTCGTCCATTGCTCCTCCGGACACGTCTGCCAACATCGGGACCAACGCCGGCGTCAGCGTCAACTTCAACAAGGCCATCAACCCGGTGTCGGTCACAGGCAGTTCGATCCAGTTGAGCGCGGGCTCGACCATTGAAGTACCGTCGAGCATTAGCTTCACGCCCGATTTCACTCGCACCATGATTATTCCGCAGGCTCCACTGCCCTCGAGCACGACGATGGCGATTGCCATCAGCGGCGTCACCAGCGAGGCCGGAGTGGCCGTCGCCAGCAAGACCACCCATTTCAACACCATGGCGGGCCCCGATTTCAGCGCGCCTTACGTGGTCCATACCAGCGTTGATAGCAGCCAGGTGGTGGGCACGAACGCTGCCTTCGCCATGCAGTTCAACAAGCCGATGGATCAAGGCTCCGTCAATCCAGGGGGTGCCCAATACGTGTACCTCTACGACAACTCATTAGGCTATGTGGCGGTCACCTTCAGCTTCAGTGCGGATCTAACCACGGTCATGCTGAAGCCAACTGCTAACCTCACGGCGAGCCATACGTTCCAGATGTGCAGCTACTACATGACGGACCTCTCTGGGAACCCGCAGCAGAACTTCTGCATCAACTTCTCCAGCGGAACCGGAACTGACACCACGGGGCCAGTGGTGCAGCAAGTGAGTCCGCCGAGCGGCGCCACGGGTGTGGGCATCAACGCGCCCGTGCAGATCCTGTTCAACAAATTCATCTCCGGCGCATCCATCGGAGGCGTGACGTTGAAGCAGGGCAGCTCGGTTATTCCAACCACCGCCACGCTGTACGATGGCGACCAGGGTATCCAACTGCGACCCCTGGTGCCCCTGGCCACAGGCACGGTGTACACGATCAACGTAACGGGAGTGAAGGACATTACCGGCAACACTCAGTCCAGCTTCCCCTCAAAGTCATTCACCACGGGAACGGGAACTGATCTGGTCACGCCCACGCTCGTGTCGACGAACCCAACGTCAGGTCAAACGGGCGTTCCGGTCAGCACCACAGTCCAGGTCGTATTCAGCAAGGCTATGGGTCCTGCCTCGTTCGACGCGAACACCAGCTTCACGCTGAGGGATCCGTCGAACAACCCTGTGCCCGCCACCATCACGTTTTCAGCGGATTATAAGACGGTTACGTTGCAGCCGAACGCAAACCTGACCGCAGGCACACTGTACTACCTCTACATCGGTTACGCCTACGGCGTGTTGTACGACTTGAGCGGGAATCAGTTCGGGGGAACGTACATCAACTTCACGACCCACCCCTGAGGGGTCGCGAGCACGCCGCGAGCTTTAGCTGGTCTGCAAGTGGGAGCGAGTTCCGGAATCGACAGATTCCGGAACTCGCATTTTTTGTGGGCTCGGCATTTCGAATCGAAACTTATGTATAATCCGCCGATGCAAGGCATACCCTGGAGCACAATTGCGCTCGGCTCGCTGTTGCTCATCTCGGCTCGCTCAACCGGAGGACAGGAAGTGAAATCTCCGCAAGCTGAAAAGTCGAAGCCGCCTGTCAAAACGGAGCAGCGTGGGCGCATCCTTGGAATCGGCGGGATCTTCTTCAAATCCGCTAATCGTGATCAGATGCGCGAATGGTATTCGAAGCATCTTGGACTCGCTGACAAAGGCCAGGGCATGATGCTCCCGTGGCGCGAACACGACGACCCGCAAAAGGAGCAGGTTACAGTTTGGACTGTTTTTCCCGCCTCCACTAAGTATTTCGATCCCAGCCCCGCACCGTTCATGATCAACTACATCGTCGACGATATGGATGCTTTGCTCGACCGCTTAAAACAAGAGGGAGTAAAGATCGACGCTAAACGAATGGATGAATCCTACGGTCGCTTTGCCTGGATCTACGATCTGGATGGGAATAAGATTGAGCTCTGGCAGCCGCTGCCCGCAAAACCTTAAGGGCCCTTCCACTGCACTTACTCCATAGGTGTTCTGTAGCTACGGCATGGGCCGATTAAGCCGGCATGCGAAAAGTGTGTCGAACGGAATTTGTCCGCGATAGTTACAGTGGAGCCGTCTTTGAATACTCCGCTTCGAGTTTTCGTGCCTGAACTTTGTTCCGTCCGATGGGTGTTGCCACTCAGCTATTGAGACGAGAGCTATTGAGCGGCGCCGAAAAGAACCGGACTCACCATGGTTTCAATCCTGGCTGCCATCTCCTCCGCGGGAATACGGTTGGGGGTCTGAAACCAGCGGCGTGCGGCTCCAAAAACGGCCCAGGCCGCCGTAGTCGCCAGCAGCGCCGGATCGGCACCGGGTGCCATCCCATGACGGGCTAGGCCTTCCTTAAACATGTCCTCGACGACCGGGATGATCGAGCCTTCGAGCGACATCCGAGCCAACTGACTGGGACAGCCTGTGGTCTCGGCAAGATAGTCGCAGACACCCGAGTGCAATGGCGCGCAGTGCTCCATGGCAGTCGGTAAAGGTGATGGCGTGGCGCTCTATCAGATCGCGGAAGCGGGATTCTGTCATGGCCTGCAGCAGCGCGTTCTTGTCTGGATAGTGCAGGTAAAAAGTAGCCCGATTTAGCGTCGCCTCGTCGGCGATCTCCTGAATCGAGATGTCATCAAAAGCCTTTTTTATCAACAGCTTGGCTAGCGAATCCATGAGCATGCGGCGGCTGCGCAGGATGCGCGGATCCGTCACTTCACTCTCGGACTGGAGAAGCTGGGCCATCCCTACTCTGAGGATACTCCTCGCAGACTAAACGACACTTGTTTATTTTTGAATCGACATATGTCTAGTACTCATCAATTGTCGTGTAGGAGGAATTCTCAATGTCAACTTTGCTACATATCGATTCCAGCCCACTCTACGGTCGGTCAGTCTCCCGCGAGCTGACCGCTGCGTTCGTCACCCAATGGAAGGCTTCGCACCCGGATGGAAGGGTCATATACCGCGACCTCAACGCAACAGCAATCCCGCCGGTCAATGCGGAATGGGTCGGCGCCGTCTACACGCCGGAACAGGCCCGCACTCCGCGGCAGAAGGAATTGCTTTCGCTCTCCGACTCCCTGCTCGCTGAATTGGGGCAGGCCGACGAGTACGTCATCGGAGTGCCCATGCATAACTTTGGTGTACCCTCCGTGCTCAAGCTATGGATTGACCAGATTGCGCGTGTCGGCAGGACCTTTTCCTACGGAGAGAAAGGGCCGAAGGGCCTAATGATCGGCAAGAAGGCGACCTTCATCATCGCAACCGGCGGGATCTACGACGCCCAGACGCGGATGGCCTCGTTCAATTTCGTGGAGCCGTATCTGCGGTCCGTATTTGGTTTTCTCGGCGTGACGGACTCGACCTTCCTCACCGCGGGGGGGACCGCTGTGCTGAACCAGGGGAAAGACCGGAACGCGTTTCTTGCACCGCATCTTCAGACTGTGCAGACGCACGCGCAGACCTTCCAGGGAGAACCCGCATGAAGATTACTTCGATCGTTGCTCGCTACCTGCTGGGGCTGATCTTTACCGTCTTCGGGTTGAACGGATTTCTCAACTTCATCCACCAGCCGCCCCCGGCGAATCCGGTCACGATTCAGTTTCTCGTCTCCGTCAGCCAGTCGCATTTTGCCGCCTTCTTCTTCGCGCTACAGGTGCTTGGCGGGCTGCTGTTGCTCTCCGGCTACTTCGTGCCACTTGCACTGACAGTATTGGCGGCGGAACTCTACAACATCCTTGCGTTTCACCTGACGATGGCGCCAGCAAGCATCGCGCCTGCGCTGGTCGCTTGCGTGTTGTGGATTCTGGTCTTCCTGCCGTACCGCGAAAGCTTCAACAGCATCTTCAGTGCGAAGCCTGCGACGCAGTCATGAATTGCGTCGCAGCTTCGTTTGCATCCACCCGAAGAGTTTCGTAACAGGCCCAAACCGCGCCCTGGAGACCGGCGTCGATCTGGCGTTCACGATCGGCTTCGCGTCGCGCGTCACCGGTTGTGACGATAACTTCCTATGAGCCGACTTCCCGACCGCGCAGTTGTGAATTTGGTCTGGACTTAACTGCAGGTTAGCCCGGCATCGTTGCTCTGGAAGCACACCGCTCTTAAGACAGCTGTCTCCCCAACTCCCGTATTATTGATCTCAGCCAAACGTGCGCTGCGTCGGTTTGCATCCTTGGGTGCCAGATCATGACGTATTTGAATGAGCCGAGCGCCGCCGGCCCTTCGAGAATCCTGGTCACTTTCTTGGGCGCTTCGAGCAGGGCCATTCGGCGTGGCACAGTCGCAATCATGTCTGTCACAGCCGCGACGCGCATGGCGACCGTGTGTTGTGCCACGACCAGCGGACAGCGCCGTTTCTCACCGATTGCCGCCAACGGCTTGTCTGGATGGGTCTGAGCGCCGCCAATAATGTCAACGGCAACATGTTCCGCGGCCAGGTATTGCTTGAGCGTAATTGCCCTTGCGAATTTACTCTTCCGGGATACGACGCACACAAAATCCACTTCGAAAATAACCTCTTTGTTGAGTTGGAACGTGGACGTGTCGTGGTCGGCGTTCAGCACAAGGTCGAGCCTGCCTTTCTCCAATGCCTCGTATTGTCCGGCGTGCAGCGGGACAAAGCTGAACTCAAGTTTTGTGCTTTTCGTCAAAACAGAGGTGGAGAGGGCCGGCACGAGGAGGTATGCAGCGTGGTCAGTAGCCGCGATTCGAAAAGAAGCATCCTCGGTCGCGGGATCAAAATCGCCGCCAGCCATTAAGCGGTCAAGACGCGGCAGCATTGTCGCCAGATCTTGCAGAAGGCGGTGTCCTCTCGGCGTCGGCTCGTAACCGGTTGAAGTGCGAATCAGGAGATCATCGTGAAATGTGTCGCGGAGCCTCTGCAGAGCACGGGTTACGGCCGGTTGACTCAGCAGCAGCCGGGATGCTGCGCGTGTGATATTCCGCTCTTCCGCAACAGCGGTGAAAACCACGAGAAGGTTTAGGTCGGCCTGGCGTAAATGCGTAGTACGCATAACTTATATCAACATTATGCATTGGAATTATCCTTTGGCAAGAACGATATTGTTTTCTGGCGGCTCTGCCTCACACGGAGAGGGCGGGTGGAATAGAAGGAGGACCTTCATGAAAAAGATAGCGATTGTCACCGGCGCCTCTGGTGGAATCGGAGGCTCGATCGCAAAACGACTGGCGAAAGATGGATTTACGGTGGTCGTGAACTACGCGGGAAAACCGGCCCCAGCACAAGCAGTTGTCGCAGATATCAAGGCTGCGGGGGAACAGAGCATCGCTGTGCAAGCAGATGTTGCGATTG
>Ga0210407_10001210_pt1 | contig 24923 bp, 22 predicted proteins | sample IncBWC27MmetaG_FD_150860 | JGI IMG/M metagenome (GOLD analysis project Ga0210407, IMG submission 150860) | Forest soil microbial communities from Barre Woods Harvard Forest LTER site, Petersham, Massachusetts, United States - Inc-BW-C-27-M | ecosystem: Environmental > Terrestrial > Soil >... | reverse complement strand
GGTTTCAGCGCCTGGATCAAGCGGCCTCCTGAAAAGTTTAAATTTGATACGGAACCTGCGTTCAATTTCACGGAGTTTACTTCTTCGCGCTGGATGCAGGCACCGGCTGTCCGGCTTCAACCAGTGCATGATCCAGCAGGGTACGCATGGCAGCGTCCGGAACAGCGCCCGAGATCCTTTCGCCGTTAATAAAGAGCGTGGGCGTCGAGTCCACTCCGATTTTCTCCGCCTCCGCCATGGAAGCTCGTACAGCGCTTTCGTCCTGTTTCTTCACACAAGCCTGGATTTTGGCCATATCCAATTGGTGTTTCGTGGCCTGGTCGGTGATCAAGGCATCCAAATTAGCGAAGGCCTCTTGCGGAGTCTTTCCGGAAATGGCCCTCTGGTTGGCGTGGACGTAGTCGGCAAAGTCCCAATACGCTTCCGGGCTCTGATCGGCCAGGCAGTTCGCGTCTATCGCGGCATGCATTGCCCAGGGATGGATCTCCACCAGCGGATAATCCCTGTAAATGATCTTTACCCTGTCGCCATAGGCCTTCAACATGGCCGGGAACAAAACGGTGTGCATGCGGGAACAGAAGGGGCACTGGAAATCGTCAAAGTTCACGACCGTGACCTTCGCCTCGGGATTTCCCCGGACCGGCCGGCCTTTTACGCCAATCTTGGCCATCAAATCGCGGGGCAGGTCGACCTTGGACAAGTCCATCTTCTCCAGGTGACCCAGCGTGTTGCGGTCCTTGGAGATCAGGAAGTCGAATGTGGTCGTCTTAGTCGTCGTATCGGAAGTGGATCCCGTGAACGTGACTGTGAACTGGTCGTATCCTGGCACATCGCTGGGTTTGAGCGTGGAAAGGGAGATCTTGACCGTCGGCGGAATGTTGTACTGCTCCCGCACTTTTGCTTCGATCTTGTACGCCACGTCAGTGGAGAGTGGGGCCGTCGTGCTCTGCGCCGTGCAAGCGCCAGCCGGAAGCAGGGAAAACATGAGAAAACTAAAACAAAAAGACCGTATTTTTGCCAAAGGAACCAACCTTCTATGTTAAAACACTAGCGAAATTATCTCACGAAGACGGTTTGGTGCGCCTAGGAAAGCAGCCGCACCAGAGAATGGGGAGGAAGGACTGCATTCATAGAGCCTGACCGGAAACCCTCCGTATCCAGCGCCACATAAGTGAACCCCAGTGCCTTGAAGATCCGCGTAAATTCGGCGAACATCGTTACATCCAGAGCCCGCGGCAACTCGTCGCGCGCAATCTCAATCCGCGCGATCTCGCCATGATGGCGCACGCGAAACTGCCTGAATCCCAGCGCCCTTAGCGCGTCTTCCCCGTGTTCCACAGCGGAAAGCGCCTCCCGGGTCACTGGCCGGCCGTATTCAATCCGCGAAGAAAGGCACGCGGAAGCAGGCTTGTCCCAGATGCGTAACCCGGCTTCGCGGGCCAGGTCGCGGACATCCGCCTTGCTGAGCCCGGCTTCCAGCAACGGAGCGGCGACCAGATGCTTTCCCGCGGCGGCTTGCCCGGGACGGAAGTCGCCCTGATCGTCCACATTGACTCCGTAGGCGATTGAGCGAAAATCGCGTTCCTTCGCGACACGCTCCATGACTGCAAATAGCTCGTCTTTGCAGTGAAAGCAGCGTCCCGCATCGTTGCGGACATACTCCGCGCGATCCATTTCCTGGGTCTGGATTATGTGCAGAGGAATCTGCTGTTCCTGGGCGAAGGCGACGGCATCCTGCAAATGCGTGCGAGCCAGACTGGGCGAATCGGCGATCACCGCCAGCATATTGCTCCCAAGCGCTTGGTGCGCTGCGTACGCAAGAAAGGCCGAATCCACGCCGCCGGAGTACGCAATCAGCGTAGGGCCCAGTCCTGCCAAAATGTCCGCCAACCGTTGCTGCTTCGCCGCCAGGTCCATGGCTGAATTGTAAAGGAAGACGGTTTAGGCCGTCGCTAGAACAGTCGCAACTGATTTTTCAATCTTCCAAAGGTGCCGATGTTGGCCAGCGTGAATGAGAACAGGTACATGTTGTCGTTGGGCCGCACCAGTCCCAGAGCGAATCGGCGATATTCGAAGCTGATGCCACAGCAATCCCAGTTATAAGCGGCCTGGGTGGAAGTGTACTGCACAAAACGGAACGTCGAATCGAAGCCTACGCTGGCTGCGGCGCTTAGACCATGCTTGCTGGGACTGCCATAGCCCAGAAGCGCCCGAATCTGATTGAACTTGGGCGGCACGCAGCCCCCCGATGGGGTGGGCTCGCCGGGAACGCACAGGGGAAGCGGCAGTCCGGTGGCAAAGTTGGTGACGATCTCTCCCGGTACCTGCAGAAAGGCGTGGCTGCCTTCGGCGAAAAAGTTGCCAAAATGATACCGGGAATAGAAAGTGCTGGAATTGATGCGGCCTTTCTTGGAGTCGTAATCGAGTTCCCAATCCAGGTCGCTGTTGTGGCTGGTGCGCATCCGCAGACGGGAAACGATGGGCGAAAACCGGCGCGGCTCCGTCAAAAAAGCGATACCGGCGAAATCCACGGTGGTGGCCAGCACGTTGCGCCTGCCGCTCACCACGGAAGAGCCAAAATTGGGGTCGAAAAAGTATTTCTGCTTCACTTCCCAGGAGACAAATTCGTTGGCCCCGGCGGGAGTGCAACCGGAGGTAGCCGTGTCGGTCGCGGGTGTCGCTTGACTTGCAGCGTCCGCGTCGTCATTGCAGTCGGCGCGTTTCAGATAGAGCCGCTGCGTGATGCCGTACTCCAGTTCACTGGTATCACTGAGAATGTCGCGGAAGTCAAAGCGCACCACGTTGGGGAAGCTGCTCACGCCGTTGGTATTGTTGTACGCAACCCGCCCCTCGACGGTGTGCTTGATCTTTCGCCCAAAGAGCGTGCGATCGAACACCCGGCCCAGGGTGGGCGGGCGCAATTCAAGGGAGGTTTCAATGGCCCGGCGATTCAGGACCTCCTGAATCGGAGTATTGTTTACACCACCCTGCGGGACCTGCTCCTGGGTGTAGAACGTGTTGCGCAGCCCCACCTCCGGACGGAATGTCCATCCGTGATAAAACACGGGCAAAGACAAGTCAGGATGAATGTCAAAACGGCCGACCAGGTTCGGCGTGTCAAAACCGGGTTCGCTGCGCCGCAGGCCTTCGCCGGCCATATCAAAGTTCCAGTACACGGGTGACCAGGCGATTGGCCGGTCCACGCTGGAAGCTTCAAACCCCGGGGCGTGCAGGATAGTCACCACATCGTTGCTGGCCGTGCTTTGGAAGTTCTGGTAGCGCGCGGCGAAGGCGTTCAGCGAAAAGCCGTCAAGCGTCTTCGACAGGAATGCTACCGACTTCACTTCCGAATCCACCGCTTGGGAGAAAGTGGGCGTGAAGGCCTGACGGAAGACCAGCGAGCTCAGGTAGTTCAGCGAAGCCACGCCGCGGACATCGCCCGGAAATATTGATTCGCCATTCAGCTTTACCTCTTCGCCGCCTTGTTGCAGGGCGGAATGGTCCAGCACGCCAAAGTATTTGAAAGAGACAGACGAGTTTTCGCTTGGCCGGGCATGAAACTCGTCATGCAGGGCCCATCCGCGCTTGGAGAGGTACTCCGCGCCCAGGGTGGCATCCATGCTGCGATTGATCGCCCAGTAGAACGCGTCGCCAAAGAAGAAACCGTTGCGCGAGGAAGTGCCCAGGCTGGGAATCAGAAACCCGCTCTGTCTTCCCAACTGTTCCACGGGCGGCGCCGCCCACGGCAGGTAGAGTACCGGAAGCCCTTTGAGCCGAAACGTGGTGTTGAACAGGCGAGCCGAGTTCCCCACATCCAGGACGATCCTTTCCGCGTGAAAGCTCCACTTAGGGTGCGGAAGTTCGCAGGAAGTCACCCAACCGTGATGGATTACGTATTGGTCAGGGCCGGTCTGCTCCACCATCTTTCCCGCAAAAGCGAGCGGACTGGAAGACGTGAGAGTCACGTTCCGGCCCCGGAAGCGCGCGCCGGTGGTTCCGGCGACGTCGTAAAACTTGCCGGTACGCGTCCGGGCATTGTACGTTCCGTGCGTGGCGGTGATATGAATGTCGCGTATGCCTCCGTCCACCGAGACGTTGCCCGTGGCTTCAATATCGCCGGAGACGGAGTCGTACGTCAGGGTATCGGCGTGCATGGTGTAGTCGCGGAAGCCGATTTCCACGTTGCCGCGCAGAGTGTAGACGTTGCCGGCTTTTTCCAGCTCGTTGAAGGTCGCGTTCACCGGCTCTCCTTCGGTGGCGCTGAAGGCAAACCTGCTGCGCACCGGCTCCCCGGGCTTCGCGGCCTGTTGCGCGGCCTCACCCTGCGGTTCGGGGCGCGCCTGGCTGATTACTAGCGGCACACCCGGAAACAGATGACAAACCAGGATGGCTGTGATGAACTTATCTCGGGGAAGCATGTTGTAATGAAAGTCCGGACTTGGCAAAGTAACACGCCGGTTTTTTAAAGGCAAAGCCTGTCTTTCGCGACTGCGTGCCCTGGCTCCTGGCGAACTCACAATCCGATCTTATGGCATGCCCCGTTTGTGGTAAGCCGCACTCCTGCGCGCATGAGAAAACGCGTGCGACGGTACTTGTCGACGATGACAGCGAGCAGTGGTTCGCACCATCTTTGGAACGACCCATTTCGCTTCGCGCGCCAACGATAAGGACCGGAAGCGCTGAGGCCCTCCACGTCCAGGCTTGGCGCCAGGAAGTGGCTTCCAAAGTCCAGCAGCACCGCGCCAGGCGCCGCAAGCGCGTTGATCCGGATGGCACGATGAGTCTGGATTTTCCCACGGACCAGATCGTCCCGCCGACCGCCCCACCTGCACCTCAGGTCCCAGAGCTTCAGGCGGTAGCGTTGCGTCCGGAGGCCCCTAGAGTCATTCCGTTTCCGCGGACGCTTCGGCCGGCGCCTGCGGTGTCCAGGCACGCTCCGCCCGCAGCCATACAGTCGGCGGAAGGCCTGGAACTAGCCGCACCCGTGCTCGACTCGCCGCGAATCCTGTACGCGCCAGAACCGGAGCAGCTGGACCTGCTGTCCTCGTTTGCCGACATCCGGCTGGAAGCGGATGATCGAAGGCCGGGTCCGTCGCTGGAATTGGGGCCGAAGGCCGCGCCGTTGCAGCCGCGGATGCTTTCCGGTCTGATGGATTTCGCCATTGTGTTGTGTGCAACTCTTCTGTTCGCCGCGCTCTTTCTGGGAATGGCGGGATGGCCGCAACCATCACGTCTTGCGCTGGCTTGCGGGGTAGCGACAGGCGGCTGTCTGTGGCTCGTCTTCCAATGCGTCTTTCTGATGTACGGGCGCGCCACCCCGGGAATGCAAATGGCAGACCTGGAACTGTGTACCTTTAGCGGAGATCAGGTTTCCGTGCCGATGCGCGGATGCCGGGCGCTGGCCAGCACGCTCTCCGCGTTTTCACTCGGCCTCGGATTTGCCTGGGCGCTGGTGGACGAAGACACGCTGGGCTGGCATGACCGCATGACGCAGACGCACTTGCGGAAAGCAGTTGGCAGATTAGTCAGCCAAAGACCTTGAAACACAGAGGAAAGGAGTAAACGGAGGGCATTTGGAACCCATCCTCCGCTTACTTCCTTCCTCTGTGTTTCAATGGTTTTACTAGCCGTTCCTTATGAAACCTCGCCACCTTCGCCAGGATTTTACTTTTCCGAAGAACTACGAAATCCAGGTACTGGACAGCTATGGTCTGGTGAATCCCCTGGAACAGTTCTACCAATATCCCGCTGCGCTGGAAGAAGCGGACCGCACTGGCGTCTATCTTCGCGTCATGCCCGAACACGGCAATGCGTGGATCGGGTTTTTCTCACTGGGCTTCGATTCCGACAAGGTGGTCAGCGCTCTGTATTCGTGTCCGGCCCCGGACTCGTTCTGCGTCATCGCGGGCGGTTATGGCTACGTGGTAAAGGCTGATGATCCGACACAGTGGATGCGGGTGGAACAGCGCCCGGTGACGGATGTCCGCGCGCTCCCGGAACAAAAACTGCTGCTGCTCGCCGGATTTCTCACCATCACGGCACTGGGACCTTCAGGTCTGCTCTGGACCACCGGGCGTCTCTCCTGGGAAGGCATCTCGATTTCCCGGATTGAACGGCAGACTTTGTACGGACTGGGCTGGGACGCGTTCACGGACAAGGAAGTTCCGTTTGAAGTTGATCTGGCCAGCGGGAAACACATCGGCGGCGCGCGGCCCAGAGATATCGGGTGATTGGTGATCGGGAGATCTGGTGATCTGAAAACCTGTGGCTGCGCCGGTCCGATCACCCGATTACCCGACCACGGCGATCACCCGATCTCGTTAAGTCTTCAAGCTATAATCGGATATGGCGACAAGCCCGCACGCGGGTAAGCAGTTGAGTGCCAAGTTCGACCAGTTGCTGGTCAAGGTCGCCCAAAACCGTCCGCTCGACGACCCGGAAATCATCCGCAAGGCCTACGAATTCTCTCTCAAGCATCATGGCAGCCAGACACGCGCGTCGGGAGAGCCTTACCTGATCCATCCCCTGGAAGTGGCCATTGTGCTCGCCGACATGAAGCTGGACTCCAGCGCCATTGCCGCCGGTCTTCTCCACGACGCCATTGAAGATACTCCGGTCACCAATGAAGACGTCCGGCGCGAGTTTGGCGATCAGGTCGTGCACATTGTGGAAGGCGTTACCAAGATCGAGAAAATCAACTTTGCCAGCCGCGAAGAGCGCCAGGCGGAAAACGTGCGCAAGATGGTGCTGGCCATGGTGGATGACATCCGCGTGGTGCTCATCAAGCTGGCGGACCGTCTCCACAACATGCGCACACTGCGGCATCTGCCGGAAGAACGCCGCCAGCACGTTGCGCGAGAAACTCTGGAGATCTATGCGCCCCTGGCCCATCGCCTGGGTATGGGCAAAGTGCGCGGCGAGCTGGAAGACCTGGCATTTCGCTATGTTGATCCCATCGGTTATGAACAAGTGCAGGAGACCGTGGAATCGCGCCGCAAAGCGGGCGAGGCATTCCTGGCCGGGATCATCAAGGTCCTGAACAAGAAGCTCAAGGAAAACGGAGTTGAAGCCACCCTGGAGAGCCGCATTAAGCGCCTCTACAGCATCCACCAGAAGCTGGTGCGCCAGCACATTACAGTGGACCAGGTCTATGACCTGCTCGCGGTGCGTATCATCACCAAGTCCGTGAAAGACTGTTACACGGTCCTGGGCGCTATTCACCAGATGTGGCGTCCGGTTCCCGGCCGTATCAAGGATTTCATCGCCATGCCGCGGCCCAATCTCTACCAGTCCCTGCACACTACGGTCATTACCGAAGACGGCCACCAGTTTGAAGTGCAGATCCGCACGGAAGAAATGCACAAAATGGCCGAAGACGGCATCGCGGCACACTGGAAATACAAGGACGGCACACCGGTCAGCGCCAAGGACGAGAAGAGGCTTGCCTGGCTCCGTCAGGTCGTGGAGTGGCAGCAGGACGTAAAAGATCCCAGTGAATTTCTGTCCAGCCTTAAAGTTGATCTCTATCCCGAAGAGGTTTACACCTTCACGCCCAAGGGCAAAGTGGTGATCCTGCCGCGTGACGCCACGGCCATTGATTTTGCTTACGCCATTCACACCGAAGTCGGGCACACTTGCGTCGGCGCAAAGGTGAACGGGCGCATCGTTCCGCTGCGCTACAAGCTGCGCAACGGCGACGTGGTGGAGATCATGACCCAGACGGGCACCCATCCCAGCCGCGACTGGCTGGGGCTGGCCAAGTCTTCGCGCGCCCGCAACAAAATCCGCCACTGGCTGAACGAGCATCAGCGCGAACGGGCCATCGAGATTGGCAGGAAACTGATTGAAAGACAGGCGCGCAAATACCGCCTGGCGATGAAAAACTTTGACGAACAGGAGCTGGAGAAGATTGCCCGCGAGTACGGCCTGTCCTCCGGGCCGGACTTGATGGCCGGCATCGGCTATGGGAAATTTTCCGCGCGGCAGATTCTGGGCAAACTGGCGCCCAACCTCGCCGAGGAAACGCAGCAGGAAGATCCCGTCAAAGCCACCGGCACGCTGGGCACGGTGATCCGGCGGGTGTTCGGGCAGAGCGCTGAAACCGAGGCCATCAAAGTCAAAGGTTACAACGACCTGCTGGTTTACCGTGCCCGATGCTGCAACCCTATTCGCGGTGAAGCCATTGTCGGTTATGTCACCCGCGGCAAGGGCGTAGCTGTCCACGCGATAGGCTGTCCCAACGTCACGAATCTCATGTATGAAGCCGACCGGAGAATCGACGTTGAATGGGCCAAGCCGGCCATGGCCATGATGAGCAAGATCGGCATGAGTAAGACCGCCAGGCAGGACCGGCGCAGCACCTACCCAGTCAAGCTCACAGTCTATTGCGACGACCGCGCCGGCATGCTCAAGCAACTCACCGCCGTAGTGAGCGACGACAACACCAACATCCGCAACATCGAAGCCCGCACCGCCGATGCCCAGGCCACTATCGACATGGTGATTGATATCGAAGACGTCAAACACCTGGAACGCGTGATCAACGGCCTGAGAAAGATTCCGGGGATACATGATGTGCAGCGGTTGAACAAAATCTAGCTTCCGACAAAACCCTTGAAACACAGAGGAACAGAGTAAGCGGAGGAATCAACTTTCAAATATCCTCTGTTGACTCGTTTCCTCTGTGTTGCAAAGGTTTTTGCTCAAGGCTGAGTGGATGCCAGTTCTGCTATCCTGCTTCGTCGGCACTCTCATCCCAGGAGGCAATCATGAGCTTCACCCGCGAAGTAGTTTCCACTCCCAACGCACCCAAGGCCATCGGCCCGTATTCGCAGGCCATCAAAGCCAACGGTTTTGTTTTCATTTCCGGACAGGTGGCGTTCGATCCCGCGACCGGCAACCTGATTGATGGCGGCATCGAGCAGCAGACCGAACAAGTCATGAAAAACCTTTCCGCCATTCTGGCTGCCGCCGGCAGCACCTGGGAGAAAGTAGTCAAGACCACGGTATTTTTGAAAAACATGTCAGAATTCGCACAGATGAATCAAACCTACGAAAAATTCTGCAAAAATGCTCCACCCGCCCGTTCTAGCGTGGAGGTGGCTCGCCTGCCGAAAGATGTCTCAGTGGAGATTGATGTGATCGCTCTGGCTTAATACGTTTTTCCTTGGTACACACTGGTCAGGCTGTGCGACGCTTCCTCAAATTACACCTGGTCCTAAACACGGGCCGGGCTGAAACTTTAAGGAGAACGATCCATGCACAGAAAGATTGCCTGCCTTATTGTCCTCTTGTTTGCAGTCTCTACCCCCGTCTTGGCGCAGAAAAACGACGTCAGCTTCAGCATCGGAGCGGTCGCCACCTCCAGCCAGACAACAATCTTGGGTGGTCTCTTTTGTACGATTGGCAACCCAAATTGCGGTGGTCCTTTTAACAGCAGCACCGGCACGGGCGTCGCTTTCGAAGGCGCCTACACCAGGCAGGTATTCAACTTTGGGGGCGCAGCGTCCCTGGGTGTGGAGCTTCCGCTGGTGGGCGTTCCGGGCCGTGATTTGAATGTCAAACTCCTTGGGGTTCCGCTCACGACTTTCTCCCAGTCCTCGCTGTTCTTTACTCCATCGGCGCGTATCAAGTTTCTGCCGTCCAGTCCCGTGTCGCCTTTCTTCAGCCTGGGTGGAGGCTTGGCCCATCATGAAGGGGGCGTAAACCAAGGGACGTTTCAATTCGGTAGCGGCGCTGGTAGCGCCATAAACCGAGGGGCCCTGCAATTCGGTGGCGGCGTGGATTTCAAAACACCCCTGCCGCATATCGGGCTGCGGGTGGAGGTGCGGGATTTTTTGGCGAGAGGCCTCAACGAGAGTAGCGGTTTAACCCATGTGTCGCCCGATCGCCAGCACAACATATTTGCCGGCGGCGGGCTTGTGTTCCGGTTCTAGAAAACGCCCGAAAAGCGAAAGGGCCTCCGTTAGGAGGCCCTTTTGCCATAAGACTGTGTTTAAGCTTTGACGACTTTGCCGGACTTCAGGCAGCTTGTACAGACGCGTACGCGCTTGCTGGCGCCATTGACTATCGCTCGTACCGGGCGCAGGTTCACGTTCCAGCGCCGGCGGCTCACGTTATGCGCGTGGCTGATGGCGTTTCCAAATTGCGGTCCCTTGCCGCAGACTTGACATACTCGGGCCATGACGAATACTCCAGAATTGACTCGGAAGAATACTTCAAAGAAGGCTTCAGAGCGTTGAGTTAAGTCCCTATTTTAGCGATGTTTAGGTGATTTGGCAAACCGCTGCGGGTGGAACGAGAGTAATCCGTGGATTGGATACCGGATGCAGCCAAGGCTTAACCGCCGATTCACGCGAATCAACGCGGGCCCAGCAGGAATTTCAACGTAACATCGAAAAAAATTCCTCCCGCCGTTTCTTTGCTTCACGATTCTCCTTGCTTTTTCGCTATTTCTTTGCTATACTACAAATAAGAAGTCGCCGCAGCCCGATCTCCCGGGTTGCGGCATTCGGTTTTTTAGGAGGATTTTCTGGGGATCTGGAGAAGCTCTGGCGTGCGATGCCCCCTGTTCCTCCCCTGTTCCTCCCCTGTTCTTCCCCTGTTCGTTCCCTGTTACGAATCGACTCCGTCCGGGAAAAAGGTTCACGAAAGGCCCGTGGAATCGAGGTTTTGCATGTCTGGAGTATCCAAGCGCTCGCGTTCTCCCCTGTTTTTTTCCCTGTTAGCAGGGAATCGGCCGAGCGGTTGGGGCGGAGCCAACCGGGGAGGGGGTAGGCAGATCGCTAAGATCGCCGCGATCAGGGTCAGCGGAAGACCAGAACCAAACCCCTTATACTGAAAAGATGCCTCTTGCGAACCCCAAATCGGTGAACGTGAACATCACCACCGGCAACGGAATGGACATTGAATGGAACGACGGGCACAAGAGTCATTACACCTTCCAGTGGCTGCGCGATGCCTGTCCGTGCGCTACGTGTACGGAAGACCGGAAGAACAATGACCGCGCGCCAGGCGTTCCGGCGAAGTCCGCCGCGTCGCTGCTGCCTATGTACAAGGAGCCGGCGCGGCCTAAAGATGTCCAGGCGGTTGGACGATACGCGCTGAACTTCCGCTGGAATGACGGTCACGAGAGCGGCATTTATTCCTGGGATTACTTACGGGAAATGTGCCAGTGCGCGGAGTGCAAAGGATCGTCCTGACATCTCGAATCCGCGTTTTTTTGCGGGTGAGAGATCGCTATGAATACGAGCAACGTTTAGGGAACACTCGTTGCGCACCTGTAGAGCCCTTAAGGCTATAGGGATCCCTCACCGGCAAAAACCGCCGGTTCGGGACTGCGGAAAAGCAAGAAAACATGGACCACCTTCTCGACAAACTGAACCCGCAGCAGCGCGAAGCCGCTGAGGCCATCAAGGGCCCGGTGTTGATCCTGGCCGGTGCGGGCAGCGGCAAGACGCGGGTGATCACCTATCGCATCGCGCACTTGATCGAGAACTTTGGCGTCAGCCCGGATTCCATTCTTGCCGTCACCTTCACCAACAAGGCCGCCGCGGAGATGGTGGAACGGGTGGATGCGCTGCTCGGCGGACGGACGCTGGCCAAGCCGCTGATTTCCACGTTTCATTCGTTCTGCGTGCGCGTGCTGCGCCGCGACATTGAAGCGCTCCGCATCGGCGACACGGGCTACAAGAAAGACTTTGCCATCTATGATGAGAGCGACCAGCAGAGCATCGTCAAAGGCGTGATGCGCCGCCTGGGTCTCGATGACAAGCAGATGAAGCCGGGCGCCGTGCTCTCACGCATCTCGTGGGCCAAGAACCACATGCTGGACCCGCAGGAGATCTACCTGCAGTCCGCTGATCCCAACACGGAGAAGGTCGCCCACATCTTCGAAGCCTATCGCCAGGAACTGCGCAAAGCCAACGCGCTGGATTTCGACGACCTGCTGCTGGAAACCGTGCGTCTGCTCAAGTCGTCCGCGGAAGTCCGCGAGCGCTACCAGCGCCGCTACCAATATCTGCTGATTGACGAATACCAGGACACGAACCGTCCGCAGTATGAGCTGATCAAGCTGCTGGCCGGCGCCGAACACAACGTGTGCGTGGTCGGCGATGAAGACCAGTCCATTTACTCCTGGCGCGGGGCCGACATCCGCAACATCCTGGAATTTGAGCGCGACTTTCCCGAAGCACGCGTGATCCGCCTGGAGCAGAATTACCGTTCCACGCAGAACATTCTGGCCGCGGCGTCCGCGGTGGTCGCGAACAACGTGAAGCGTAAAGGCAAAACGCTCTGGACGGCGCGCCAGGGCGGAACGCCGATTGGCTATTACGAAGCTCCGGACGGCGAAAACGAATCTTTGTTCACCGCCGACTACATTTCCCGTTACCTGCGAAAGGCTGGAGAAGAAAGTGCCGATAACGTCCGCATTGCCGTGCTCTACCGGACGAATTCGCAGTCCCGGCTGATGGAAGAGGCCATGCGCCGCTACCAGCTCAAATATCAGGTCGTCGGCGGGTTTTCGTTCTACGAGCGCGCGGAGATCAAAAACATGATCAGCTATCTCAAGCTGATCAGCAATCTGCAGGATTCAGTCGCGCTCTTGCGCGTCATCAATACGCCGGTGCGCGGAATCGGTAAAACGACGGTGGAAACGGTGGAACGGCTGGCTCTGGAGACGGGCACGTCGTTGTGGGCGGCCATCGGGGAAGCGATTGAGCGGAAGCTATTACCTCCGCGGGCCTGCGCCGCGTTGCAGCAATTCAAACGCATTATTGACGACGCACGGGCCATGCTGCTCGGCAATTTTTTGGAGCGGGTAAGTGAAGATGCCGCGCCTTCGGCACTCGAACCCGCCGATGGTAGCGAGCAATTCTCAGTGGCAGACTTTTCAGGCGAAGAGGACGACCAAGACACCAACGACCGTGGACCACAGCCGCCCTCGGCTGTGTCTGGTGGCAGCACAACTGACGTCAATTCCGAAGATGTCAGCTTCGACTTCGGTGGCAATGACCAACAAAGCCTTTTCAGACAGCCTGGAGAAGAGATTCCTGCCGTACCCATCGAAGGCTTCCGCACACCCGGCGGCGCCGCCACCGTCCCGGAGATCCTCAAATTCCTGATTGATCGCACCGGATACATCAAGCAACTCGAAGAAGAAAACACGCCGGATTCCCTGGCCCGCATCGAGAACCTGCGCGAGCTGGTCAACGCAGCCATGGATTCGCGCGACCGCGGCGAGACACTGGCTGAATTCCTGGACCACGCCGCGCTGGTCAGCGACGTGGACACATACGACCCGCGCGGACAGGTCACACTGATGACCCTGCATTCGGCCAAAGGCCTGGAGTTCAATCTGGTGCTGCTCATCGGCCTGGAAGAAGGGCTGTTTCCACACTCGCGGACGTTCAACGATCCCGATCAGATGGAAGAGGAACGACGGCTCTGCTACGTGGGCATGACCCGCGCTATGGATCAGCTGGTGTTGACTCGGGCCGATTATCGCCGCCGCTACGGCACGGACATGCCGGAAGCGAGCATTCCCTCGCGTTTCCTGGAAGAAGTCCCGGGCGAGTTGCTGGAAGTGTTGGGAACAGGACGGGCGTCAAGAAGCGCGACGTCAAGAAGTGGTGCCACGAAGCCCAGCGACGACTATGCCGACCGCCACTACAGCTATGAAGATGAAGACCAAAGCGCAACCGGCTATTCCGCGCGGGAGCGTTCGGGCACGGGCCAACGACCGAAGCAGCGGAGCACGTATTCCGGCCCGAAATACAACTCCATTGACAACATTGCCGAGTTTTTTGCGTCGCGCGGCAAGAAGTTTTCCCGTCCGTCGGTGCCGGTGGAAGAGCCGGCGGGTCACAGGTCGTTTCGTCCCGGCCAGCGCGTGAAACATCCCAAATACGGAGAAGGCGTGGTCTACAAACGCGAGGGCGAAGGAGAATCCGCCAAGATTACGGTACAATTCCCCAGATTCGGATTGAAAAAGTTAGTGGAGAAATACGCGCAGTTGGAGAGAGCGTGAGACCCGTACTAGCTTTAATTATCGCCGCAAGTTTAGTCGGATGCGGCTGGATGCAGGGGAACAAGAAGGAGTCTGAGAAAGGTGGCAGTACTTCGACGGAAGTTCGATCAAACGGATCGTCGCCAGCGAAGATAGTGTACGTGACATACCATGGACCGGAACGCCTCACGCGACGATTTAGCAGATTCTTTGAAATTGCCGCGGATGACTATGGGATAAAGATCGCAGACAAAGAGCGTGGAGCTGACGCATTCATGAGTGTCCAAATCGCCGAGGATGAGACAGAGGAAAGACTCACCGCGCACATTCTCCGCGTAGGCTTTGTCCTCCGCGAGGGAAAGTCGGCCACCGTGGAAGATTGCGAGAGCATCGGTGGTGATGGTGATAAGGACTCGTACCGTTCTCTTCTCGGGATTCTTTATCCTTCTCTCACAGGTAAGAATATTGCTTCTGGCTTAAAAAAACGTTATCCCTCAGTTCTGAAAACATACGTGGATCCAATCAAAGGCAATGTTGAACCTTACATGGCTGAAGTTATTCGGGAAGAACTAGTGAAAGCCGACTATATCCCGATGCAGAATGCAAAAGAAGCTGACGCCGTACTCAGGACCATGGGTGCCACCTCGAGTGTGATCAAGATGCACGCCGTCAAACAGCATCTCAGTATCAATATTTCGGGCTCTGCGAAATTCAAATATGATGGCGATCATATGATCTACAAATCAATAAGTCAGCCTTATCCAGCGAACGCAAGCGCCTGTAAATCTAACGCTGAGAGCTATCTCCAACGTTCTGGGAACTCGGACGATTCTTGGAATGGCGCCGTTGCCGCGGTCAAGTCGCTGGCAAAACAGTGAAACGATTATTCCAAAGAGGACTAACAGATAAAATGGCAAACACAAAAGCACTGAGCAAAGAAGAACGCAAGAAATCCAAGCGGGCATCCCGCAAAAAACAGGCGCCGAAGAAGCCCCGCGATTATCCGCGTGGATCGAAAAAGCCCAAGGTCAAGAAACTGGCGCGCGGCACATCCAAGCGCTAACGCGTAAGCGGTAGCCAGGCGGGTCGTTGATTGCGGCCCGCCATTGCAGGGCAAGGGAGGCCTTTCTGGCCAGTCAATTTTTTGCCAAGAAGTCCATCGACAAGCTGATCAGCGACTCGGAACGCCCCGAGCACCGGCTCAAGAAGACGCTGGGACCATGGTCTCTGACAGCGCTCGGCATCGGCGCGATTATTGGCTCTGGCATTTTTGCATTGACCGGCACGGCGGCCGCTGGAGAAAAGGGAGACCCGTCGTTTTACAAGGCCCAGGTCCTTGATCTTTTTCTTCATTTCATCCATCACGGCAGTTTTTCCGGCGTGATGATGTACGGGCGCCCGGCTGCGGGTCCGGCGATTGCGATTTCGTTCCTCTTGGTGGCGGTCGCTTGCGCTTTTGCCGGACTGTGCTACGCCGAATTGGCTTCCATGATTCCCATTGCCGGCAGCGCCTACACGTACAGCTATGCCACTCTCGGCGAACTGATTGCCTGGATCATCGGCTGGGACTTGATTCTGGAATACGCCGTCAGTAACGTCGCGGTGGCCGTGGGGTTTGGCGGATACTTCAAGGCCCAACTCGCCTCGTTCGGACTTAACATTCCCGACAAATGGTCTACGCCCGTCTGGACACCGGAAGGCTGGAGCCACTCCTACTTCAACTTTCCAGCGTTCCTGATTGTATTCATTCTGACCGTTCTCCTGGTCCGTGGAATTAGAGAATCGAGCAGGGCGAACAACATCATGGTGATGGTCAAGATCGGCGCCATCTTCTTGTTCCTGGTTGTAGGCGGCATGCTAGTGAAGCCGGCGAACTGGCATCCTTTTGCGCCTACCGGGTTCCCTGGGATCATGGCCGGCGGCGCGATCATCTTCTTTACTTATATAGGCTTTGATTCCGTTTCCACCGCCGCCGAAGAAGCGCGCAATCCGCAGAAAGACATTCCCTTTGGCATCATCGCGTCGCTGATCATTTGCACCATCTTGTACATCGGCGTGGCCATCGTGCTTCTGGGTATGATGCCGTACAGCACGTTCGGCGCGGCGGGAGAGGCCAGCGATGCGCCGGTGGCTTACGCTCTGAAGCACCTCGGCGCGAACCAGTGGTTCCAGGCCGTCATTGTCATTGGCGCGCTGATGGGCATGATTTCTTCGCTCCTGGTCTTTCAATATGGCCAGACGCGAATTTGGTTTGCCATGTCTCGTGACGGATTGCTGCCGAAGCTCTTCTCTGCGCTTCATCCAAAGTTCAAGACCCCGCATTGGTCAACCTGGATCGCCGGCGCGGTAGTCGGCCTGCCGGCTGGCTTTGTAGACATTGGCGAGGCTGCCGACCTTTCGAACATCGGCACGCTATTCGCCTTTCTCCTGGTTTCGCTTGGAGTCATCTTCCTGCGCAAGACGCAGCCGGACCGTCCGCGCGCATTTCGTGTGCCGCTGGTGCCGCTGTTCCCGATCATCGCAGTCGTGTTGTGTCTTGGACTGATGTCAGGGCTATTGGTGGTCACCTGGCTTCGTTTCTTTGGCTGGCTTGCGATTGGCCTCGTGATTTACTTCCTGTACAGCCGTCGTCACAGCGAATTCTCACCCGCCAAGCTGGCTGCCGGCAGCAAGGGATGAAACCCGAGTCGTTTATCCAGGCCCTGCCCAAGGCTGAGTTGCACCTGCACCTGGAAGGCAGTATTGATCCGGCAACGCTGGCCGAACTCAGCCGGCGTCATACTGCGCCGCTGGCGACGGACAATAATCGTTATGACGTGACCGGCAGCGGCGATCTACTGAGCGAAGAAGACGTCCGGCGGATGTACTTGTATGTGGATTTCACCGGGTTCCTGATGGCGTTCAAGTCTGCGACCGAAAGGCTGCGCACGCCGGAAGACTATGAGCTGGTCACCTACCGGCTGATGCAGAAACTCAAACAGCAGAACGTGCTGCACGCAGAAGTCTTCGTCAGCGTGGGCGTGGTGCGCTGGCGCGGCCAGGATTTCGCGCCGCTGTTTGAAGGCATGGAGCGCGGCCGCGAGCGCGGATTCCGTGATTTTGGCGTGTCGCTCCTGTGGATATTTGACGCGGTACGTCACTTTGGCCCGGAAGCCGCCGCGGAAGTGTTTGATCTGGCGGCCCGGCTACGCGACCGCAATGTCGTGGGCATCGGCATTGGCGGAGACGAACTTCGCGGTCCCGCGGAGTGGTTCAAAGATCTCTACAAAAAAGCCGCCGCGGATGGGCTGCGCCTTACCGCGCACGCCGGAGAGACCGGCGGGCCGGAATCGGTCTGGGCCGCGCTTAATATCGGCGCGGAAAGAATCGGCCACGGCCTGGCCATTGCCCGCGATCCCGAGTTGGCGGAAGTGCTGGCGGCAAAACAGGTCCCGGTGGAAATCTGCATTTCCAGCAACCTGCGCACGCGCGTCTGTGGCAGCGTGGGCGAGCATCCGGTGAGGAAGTTCTTTGACGGTGGCCTGATGCTCACGCTGAATACCGACGATCCGCCGATGTTTCAGACATCGCTGTGCAAGGAGTATGAACTGGTCCAGAAAGAGTTCGGGTTCTCCAACGAACATCTGCGCGAACTGGCGCGCAACTCTTTCGAGGCTTCGTTCCTGCCGGTGGAAAAGAAACTGCGTTTCCTGCAGCAGATTGATTTTCTGGGATGAAAGCGGTGGACGTTAATCCGCGCCAACGGACTCTTCCGCTGTCTGCTCCGCCTTGATCTGGACCAGTTCGCTTGGGGCCGGATGCGCGGCGCCCCGGAACACTTTGTGTGACTCCAGTGTTTGCGGCGCACGCCAGAAGTCAACGATCGACGTCTGGTGGACACACGAGATCGTGCAGTTCGGCGCGCAGGACTTGTGCGTGAGAAACTCGCGGCGCACGTCGTCGACCGAATACTCAGCAAGAGGGATTCCGGGAAACCCGCGTTGCTGCGAGCAGTAATGCACCAGGCCGTCTTCGCAGATGTAGAGATAGCGCGCGCCGGCGCGGCAGCGCCAGTCGTTGGCCCGGCCCAGCGCGATGTTGTCCTGGAACGCGTTGAAGCGGGCGTAGCCGTGCTTGCCCAGCTTCTTCATCTCGCGAAAAATGCTCTGGGCCTGGTCGTCGAGCGGTTTGAGCTGCCCGGTACCGTCGTGGATGAGGCCCACAGTGGAAGTAAAGCCCAGTTCCACAGCGCGTTTGCCAATGGTCACGGCGTCGCGCTGGTCTTTGACTCCCGCGCCGATCACCGAATTGATGTTCACGTGAAAATCCGCGTGCTCGCGCAGCAACTGGAGCTTCTTGTCCAGGACTTTAAGGGACTTCTTGGAAACGTCGTCGGGCAGGACGTTGTCGATGGAGATTTGCAGATGGTCCAGTCCGGCGTCATTCAATTGCTGGATGCGTTTGGCGGTCAGCAGGTAGCCGTTCGTGATCAGGCCGGAGAGGATGCCGTGTTTACGGATACGCGCAATGATTTCGTCCAATTGCGGGTGCAGCAGCGTTTCCCCGCCGCTGATGGTGACCAGCGTTGTCCCCAGCGCGGCCAGCTTGTCCACGCGGCGGTACATTTCCTCCAGCGGCACGGGATCGGAAAAGTCGTCGTACTCGTTGCAGTAAGTGCAGGAGAGATTGCAGCGCCGCATGGGGATGATATGCACCTGGATCGGATGATCGGTGGAGACGAGCCCCTTGGCGACCATCTTTATCTCGCGCAGTTTGCGGCTGGCGGCCTTGATGTGCCGTCGGAATTTGTTCTTTAACCCTGACATGACCGTCAGTAGTTATTAGAACATAAACACTTACCCGCCTGGATGTCGGTGCAGTAAATGGCCGATTTTTGGATGCGAACGGAGAAATCCCCTGTTTCGCCCTGCTAAAAGGCAGCCTTAAATCCAGCGGTAATCAGAGTCACCAGGGCGTAAAGGCCGAATACAACTCCCATCGCTGCGCCGGTGCTCACTTTGCGGTTGACGGAATTCACGCTAAAGCCCAGACCAGCAAGTACCGTAGTCCAGATTCCAATCACATCCAGTCTTGCGATTAATGCATAGAGGAACTTGCTGGTAGTCTCCGGATTCATAAAAAAGGCCGGATTAGTGGCCACTGGGTTGCCCCCGATGTCGATCGAGTTAGGATCGGCGCTAACTAAAAGGCTGACGCAAATAAAGCTGAAGGTAATGATCGCAGGCAGCCCGGCGTAAAAAACGATTGCCAGGGAGCGGCCAAAAGGGATCTCCGCGGCAAACCCAAATGTGAAAATTGCCCAAAGCACAAGTGCGTAGATCAATCCGCCTATCAACAGGAAAACCGGAATTATGAAGAAGGTAAACTTGGAAATCGAAGCCCGCAGGCGTAGATTCTGCTCCTGCTGCTCGGGACTAAGCTGGTCCATTTGTCGCTGGGCCATCTTGGACTGCTCAATTTGATGGCGCGAGAATTGCACCAAATCCACCTTCTGCACCACAACGAAGCCATAGATCAGCGAAAACACTGAAAGCAGCACAAACGGCACCCACCAGCTTGATTTCCGCTTCAAGTCCTCGAACGTCTTGCTGGGCGCAAAAAACGTGTTGATGATGCGCGCGGGTTCTGACAAGCCGGGTTCAATTGGCTCGATTGGCGGAGTAGTCATTGGGGGTGCAGCGCTCATGATCTTTCCTTTGCTGAACTGGAAGATTGGGAAAACAGCGAGATTCTACCCTGCAATTCCTTTCGTGTCATCATGCTTTTGCGAAATGCTGCCAGCCTGCCGGTTGCAGCGATCGCGCCTGCCGGTCGAAGCCAATCAGACAGACTCTAGTCCGCGGACCCGATGCAGGACGGATTTCTCCGATTTGCGTTATCTGCAAGCCGGCAATCTTCGATGGCACCTTTGCTTTTCTGGAAGCAGTGAAGAGCAGCTCGTAGTCTTCGCCTCCGTGTAGGGCAAGCGAAACATCTGCACCTTCGGCCACTGGGAGGCAATCAGCGTCAAGCAGCGCGGACACGCGGCTTTCCTCGCAGATATGGGCCAGGTCAACCGAGAGACCGTCGCTCAGGTCGATCATGGCAGTAGCTCCGTGGTTGCGCAGCCATTGGCCGGCCTCAATTCGCGGTCGCGGATAGAAGTGGCGGTCCGTGCGGACTGGCTTGATCTTCTTACCGGCGAAAAGCTGCTGCAGGACCGCGGCCGAGCCGCCCAGTTTTCCAGTGACGTATATCCGGTCACCGGGACGAGCGCCCGAACGCAACACGGCTTTTCCGGAAGGGACCTGTCCTATGACCGCAATGTCCGCCACGATGTTGTCCGCGGACGAAATGTCACCGCCCGCAAGCGAAACTTTGAAGCGCCTGGCCAAATCGAACATACCGGCAAAAAAGCCATCTACCCATTTTTGCGGCAGTTTAGGGGGAAGTCCCAGAGAGAGAAAACAAGCCGCCGGCTCGCCGCCCATGGCGGCGATGTCGCTGAGTCCCCGCGCCAGACAGCGGTGTCCCACGCAAGCCGCCGGATGCCATGCTCGGCGAAAGTGCACATCTTCGATGCAAAGATCGGTTGTCACCAGGAGCTGATGGCCTGGGTTGACCCGCAGAACGGCACTGTCGTCACCAATGCCGCGGACCACGGCAGCGCTGCGGGGGGCTTGCCGGCGAATGCGTTCGACGAGTTTTCTTTCCGTCACCACCAAAGCAGTCTAACTATAGCGGACATGCCGCCGTCCGAGGGAACGGCAGTCGATTGGCCCAAGGCCCTACAAGTGCCCGAAGGTCAGGAGAGTCCATTGCACCATCAGGAGTGCAAGCCCTGAGAACTTTAGTTACCGGAGGCATTCACTCGGTCATTGACACCGCGTACGGGCCTTGCTACCTTTAGTTCGCTAACGATTCGCTAATTTCAAGCGTCTCTGGCCGGGCCCCTGCTTCTTCCAAGATGAAGCAGAGAAGGCCAACGCGGGATTTTCCGCACACGGCCGGGACCGACAGTCGGTCCCCTGACTCGGGCTTTAAACTGGGTGGCAGTATTGCAGTACTGGCGCGGGCACGAGCGCTGAAAACTCGTAAATTCAGGCGGAGTGTTTAACTTGCGGAAACGTTTTTACATCATGCTGGTGTCCAGGAACTCAGAGGGCGAGCTCTTAAAGGTCCCCATTCCGCTGCACTATGTCTACTTCTTTATTGCTGGCGCGCTGATCGGGATGCTGACCATTACCGGCATGGCCGGCTCCTATAGCCGCATGTTGGTCAAGACCGAACGCTTTAACCAGCTCCGCACGGAAAAAGAGGCCCTGAATTCCCGCTACAAGACCCTGGAACAGATCAACCATCAGGCTGAACTCCAGACGGAATCGCTTAGTTCGCTTGCCGGCGAAGTATCTACCCTTTATGGATTGAAAACAGATCCGATCCTCCACCAGGACGCTCCACCCGTTTCGGCTTCGTTAAAGCAGTTTGAGGCACTCCGTAATACCGCGATGAGCGGCGCGGCGTCCGTAGGTATCGGCATGGACATGGCCGATGCCACCACACTCGATTGGATACGCCTGGCCTCAGCACCCACATTGTGGCCGGTTGAAGGACGCGTCACCAGCAGTTTTGGAGAGCGCAGCGACCCGTTCAACGGCGAGGGAGCGTTCCATCGCGGCATTGACATCGCTACCCCGCTGGGCAGTCGCATCATAGCGCCGGCATCGGGAGTAGTACGCTTTGCCGACCAGATGAACGGATACGGACGGGCGCTGGTCATCGATCATGGCAACGGCATTACCACGCTGTACGGCCACATGTCCGGCTTTTTAGTCACTGAAGGACAGACGGTCAACCGCGGCGAAGCGATCGGCTTCGTCGGGCAAAGTGGGCGTGCGACTGGCCCCCATCTACACTACGAAGTTCGTATCTATGAGACGCCGGTGAATCCACAGCGTTTCCTGCGCTACACGCTGCCGCAGCAGTTCGTTGCTGGAGCTATGTAACCGGTCCTTAGTGTTTTCCTGTGGCGGGCGCCTCGCCCTCGATCTGAACTTCTGAAACTACTTTCCTCAAAAGATTCGCCGGCACCTGTGCCGTGACCACTGTAGTGTTTCCATTCTGTTGTGCCTGCACGCTGTCAAAAGCGGTCTTCATGTCCGGGTCCGCTTGTTTCGGCCCCGCGGACCGGCCGATGGTCCGGCTGAGCGCTACAAATGCATTGATGGAGTCTGCCAGCTCCCTGGCGTCCGCATCGCTTTGCGTGTGAAAGTCCGCCCGGAACAACAGGGCGCCGGCATAGCGCAGGGAAGCGACCGCAACCGCGTCCTGATGAAAGCTGAAGTTCATTCCTCCGGGAAGCTGCAGCCCGTTCCCTTTAGCGGGGATCCTGCAAATCATCCAGGCCACACTGCCCGCAGGTACCTGGTGGTAGTAGCTTTCCAGCAGCGAAGGCGCTCCGGAAGAATCCAGGCGGTCAATGATGCGGTGCATGGGGCTGGCGGAGTCCATGTTGGTAACGGCAATGGTGCCACCGCGAAGCACGCTCACACGGACTGTGTGGCCTTCATGCGGGAATAAGAAAATGGTTTGGCCCAGGTATTGTTCCTTCGCCGCCGCCGTCTTCTGGAAATAGTCATTGACTCGTCCTGAATCAAAATGGGCGATGAAGACTTCGGATGATTCCACGTCCCGGCCATCCGGGGTGTCCTGGCGGGAAATGGCGACTTCCTCCAGGTCGCGTTCAAACTCGATTCCGGTCTGCTGAATAAAGTCTTTGTAGTGCTCCTCAAGCTGGGAAGGTCTGCCGGCTTCAAACAGATGCGCCGGGCGGAAGTTGGCGTAAATCAGCAGATCGCCCTCCGGAAGCAGGCGGGCGGCTTCCGGCGGCCGGGTCACACGCCGCAGCAGAAAAGCCCCAGCGGCGGCGACCGCGACCAGCAATAACGCGGAAATCAGGAGTTTGCGATATTTTCTCATTGGAACGGCCAGTATAAATTAGCCCGGATTTTTAGCCCGACGGCGGCATTTCTTAAGGCCCGCTTTTGATACAATAAATCTTGGAGCGCTTGCGGTCCCGGTACATTTCTGTCACCACCCATAGACTTGGCTATTGCACGTGGATTGCCACTGTGCTAACTTATTTACTTGGTTTTAGTTCCGAATGGCGGACGGGATTAGTGCTGGCGTAGCTCAGTTGGTAGAGCATCTGATTTGTAATCAGAGGGTCAGGGGTTCAAGTCCCTTCGCCAGCTCCAGAGGTTAAACGGGTTTCCTGAAACGCGAAAAGGCTGGCGCGTTTTAGATCAGGCTACAGCACAAGGATTTTTCCACCGGAACGCACTCCACGAACACTTTCCGCAAGGCGGATTACGCCTGTGCGGAAGTATGTTTTGCGCGTCTCCTAAATTACTTGGGCCGGAGTGCCGGCGCAAGCGCCCCCAGCGACGGCCGGCGAGAAAGAGCCCGCTAGCAATATTCGGCGGAGGAGCAGGCTCGGTTATGCAGCGTTTCCATCAGCGCGCGTTTGCGCGCGAGGGGCGCTGATTGCACAGGTGGCCGAGTGGTTAATGGCAGCAGACTGTAAATCTGCCGCTCTCCGGAGCTACGGAGGTTCGAATCCTCCCCTGTGCACCAGGATTTTTGGATTGCGAGAAGAGTGATGGATCGGCAGAAAAAGTTTTACGTCGCACTCGCCGTCTATGCGGTACTGGGGATATTGATTTGGATCACGATCGACGATATCCCGCTCTATGAATCTGGTTTGTTGCGGATCACTCTGCGCCGCTTGACGCTCATTGTGGTCGGGATGTTCGCTCTGCGTACCGTGCTTCACTGGCATGCCCAGCGCATCGGTGCAGCCGAGGGAGAGCAGGAAGAAGAGCAGGTACGAGCGGACACGGAAACGCTCAGTGCGCGGGCCCTGAAAATGGAGAGCAGAGCAGAGGCCGCGGCCGAATTTGTGAGCGAGGTAGAGGACCTGATTCAGAGATAGTTTCAAGGGCTGATGTAGCTCAGTTGGTAGAGCACTCCCTTGGTAAGGGAGAGGTCACCGGTTCAATCCCGGTCATCAGCTCCAGAGATTAGGTTGGCGGGAGTAACTCAGTGGTAGAGTCACAGCCTTCCAAGCTGTTGGTCGCGGGTTCGATTCCCGTCTCCCGCTCCAGAGATTGTAAGGGGTGGGAAAACGGGTGAACGCGGAGCGAGCGCCGGATAGCGCGAGCGTAGCGTGAGGGCGCAGCACCCTGAGCGGAGCGAAGGGGATTGCGGAGCCCTCAAAGGAAAGAGAAACATGACATACCAGCAGGCGCAGATTTCGGTGCAGAAGACGGAAGAGTTTGAACAGTTAAGATCGGCGATTGAGCGCATTTTTAGTTCTGACGCGGTAGAAAAGTTTTACAAGAAGCTGGAAAGCAAAGGCGTCCAGGGTCGCGAATTTGAAAAGATCGCAGAGCTGGCCCTGTTGGAACAAGCCGATCCGGCTTTGGCCCAGTCGGGAAAGACGGTGCAGCAACTATATGGAGCGCTCACCGTTTCCGATCAGGCCCTGATGCGCGAGTTTTATCTGGAACGGATGGAGAAAGTAGATCCGAAGCTTCGGCTGAAGTACCAAAAAGTTTATCGCTATTACTGAGTCTGGCTCGAGTCATGGCCGCCAGGGTTTGAGGAGAAGCAATGGCAAAAGAGAAATTTGATCGCAGCAAGCCGCATGTAAACGTTGGGACCATCGGTCACATTGACCATGGGAAGACCACGTTGACGGCGGCCATCACCAAGGTGTTGAGCAAGCACAACCCGAAGATCAAGTTCCGCTCGTTTGATTCGATTGACAACGCGCCGGAAGAGCGGGAACGCGGCATCACCATCGCCACGGCGCACGTGGAGTATGAGACGGCGAACCGGCACTACGCCCACGTGGATTGTCCCGGTCACGCCG
>Ga0210407_10001206_pt1 | contig 24957 bp, 17 predicted proteins | sample IncBWC27MmetaG_FD_150860 | JGI IMG/M metagenome (GOLD analysis project Ga0210407, IMG submission 150860) | Forest soil microbial communities from Barre Woods Harvard Forest LTER site, Petersham, Massachusetts, United States - Inc-BW-C-27-M | ecosystem: Environmental > Terrestrial > Soil >... | reverse complement strand
GGGATACCACTCTTCCAGAAAGTACCAGCGGTCGGAAGCGGGAATGCTCTTCCAATCGCGCTTATCACCTTTGTTCCTGGGGACCCAGACGCGCCCGCCCTCGCCGCGCGCCGATTCCGACATCAGGCGCAGCTTGTCTTCGCCGGGAATCGAAGTCGGATGCACCTGGATGAATTCGCCGTTCGCATAAAAACAACCCTGCTGGTAGAGCGCCGACTGCGCCGAGCCGGTGCACACCACCGAGTTGGTCGACTTGCCAAAAATGGCGCCGATCCCGCCGGTGGCCACGATGATGGCGTCAGCAGGGAAGGTGCGCACTTCCATGGTGCGCAAATCCATGGCGCAGATGCCGCGGCAGGCTTGCGTGCCGTCCAGCACAGCGCTCAGAAATTCCCAATGCTCGTATTTTGTGACCTTGCCTTCAGATTCGTAACGCCGGACTTGCTCATCGAGCGCGTACAGAAGCTGCTGGCCGGTGGTAGCCCCGGCAAAAGCCGTGCGGTGATACAGCGTGCCGCCGAAACGGCGAAAATCCAGTAGCCCTTCCGGAGTGCGGTTGAACGTGACACCCATGCGGTCGAGCAGGTCAATGATCGCGGGAGCAGCCTCACACATGGCTTTTACGGGCGGCTGGTTGGCCAGGAAGTCGCCACCGTAAACCGTGTCGTCAAAGTGCTGCCAGGTCGTGTCGCCTTCGCCTTTCAGGTTCTTGGCCGCATTGATGCCGCCCTGCGCGCACACGGAATGTGACCGCTTGACCGGAACAACGGAAAACAGGTCAACCTGGCCGCCGCCCTCGGCAATCTTGATGACCGCCGCCAGTCCGGCCAGGCCGCCGCCGACCACGATAATTTTTTGCGTTGCCATCCTAAAACCTTTTTCAACCACAGAGGACACTGAGGACCGCAGAGAGAATCTCTGTACTTATATTTTGCTCAATGCCCGTTGCCATCCAACGTCTGCGACTGCTCGGACAATTCCGCCGGCGTGTTGGGCCATTTTGGACCGACAAACCCCCAAACTGTCGCCAACCCCACGGCAATAAACGTTATGGCGATTGCGGTACAGACCACACCGAAAACCCTTCGCGATTTCTCGCTGACCGTGATGCCCCACTTGGCGGCAAACAGCCACAGGCCGTAAGCAAAATGCCATGACGCCGCGGTAATGCCGACAACGTAAAAGGCCAGCGCCCAGGGACTCTGCAGTTCAACCTGTACTTTATTGAACGCGGCATTGGGATGGTCGAGCAACTGGGTTCCGGTGAAGCGCATGGTGTAGGTGTGCCACACGATATAAAGGAAGGCAATGGCCCCGGTCCAGCGCTGTGCGGAATACATAAAGTTCCCGGCCCACGGATAATCGCTTACGTTCGCCTGTCCGCGGAACCATATGTAGAAGCCATACAGCGCGTGGTAGAGCAGGGGCAGGTAGATCCCAAAAATCTCCAGAACAGGCACAAACGGCAAGCTCGACAGAAACGTGACCTGATTGCCGTAAGCGCGCGGCCCGTTTGTGGCAAACGCATTTGAAATGAAATGCTCCACCAGAAAGGCGCCCACGGGAACAATGCCGCTCAAGGAATGCAGGCGGCGCAAAAGAAACGAATGGCCCTGACCGGCCCGCAGGGGAGGCACTCCGCGTCTTACCGTAGTGGCCGTGGCCATGGAATCAGTGTCTGCTCCTGTTGGAATCTGTTCGCCAAGGAAACCTTTTATTATGCGGCGGGTCGCGGGTCGAGTCAAACGGGAATCGCCGTGATCGCCGTGATCGCGCGTCATCGCCGTGATCGGAAAAACCAGAGCCGCGATGGTTCCTCACATCACATCCCTGGCGATAAGGTGAACCCTCAGGTGAGGGAGTTTGGGTTTTCCGATGACGGCGATGACGGCGATGAACCGATCACGGCGATCTTTCTGCCGCTTCCCTGCTAACAGGGAAAAAAACAGGGGAGAACGCGAGCGCCTGGATACTCCAGAAATGCAAAACCTCGATTCCACGGGCCTTTCGTGCACTTTTTTCCCGGACGGAGTCACTTTGGAACAGGGGAGGAACAGGGGCGTAACAGGGGAAGAACAGGGGAGGAACAGGGGGGAATCGCCGTGATCGCCGTCATCGCGCGTGATCGCCGCGATCGGAAAACCATACCACTGATGACACTGATAACGCTGATGTTCCTGGTTTTGGTTTTTTGTTCTTGCCTGGCTGATTGCTGACTGCTGAGTGCTGATTGCTGTTTTCAGTGTCATCAGCGTTGTCAGTGGTAAGGTCCATGGTTTTCCGATCGCGGCGATGACGTGCGATGACGGCGATCACGGCGATCTTCCTACCCCCCAGGTTTGACCCCATGTGACCCCAGGGGTTGACCCCATGCCACCCCATTTTTCTGCGTGGTTTTTTGGGGAAGCTGAAAGCGGAGTGCTGACTTGCTTCCCCTCTTAGGTTTTCAAATATCTCTTCCGGTAGTCCGCTTGGGCGGCTCGGTTTTTGTCTCTCGGTTTACCTCTGTGTTCCTCTGTGTCCTCAGCGGTAAAAGGGTGTCGGTTTTCCGATCACGGCGATGACCGTGGAGCGCAGCCGCCCTCGGCTGCGGGGTCTGGTTTTGGTGTTCCCGATCACCCGCGATGACGGCGATCACGGCGATTCTGCGACCCACTGCCGATCGCTCAGGAAAATCTTCAAAACAGGCTGAGGGTCGCTAATCGGCTCCGCAAAGGGGTCTTTTTGGCGTAGTTTTCGGTAGTTTCTTGCAGATTTTATGCTCTCAAGTGTCATTTCTGGCCAAACACGAAACGCCACGAACCGATGGCCCGGCTGTGGCGAACTGACAAAGTGAGTATAGCAAACAAATAGCGAAATGTCAAGGGTTTTCTGGCGAGTGTGATGGCATCAAAAAACAGGGCCGGCGTCAGCGCCGGCCCTGCGGTTCGAGCTAGAAGTGGTAATTGATGCCGGCGCGAATGATATGTGCGCTCAGATCGGCTTGATGGGTAAAGACGTTGGGGCGTGGCACCGGCGGTGGACCACAGCAAGTCAGGTTGCTGCTGGTGGTCTTCAGACCGCTACCGAAATCGGCATGAAGGTATTCACCCTTCAGGGACCAGCGGCTGGCAACCTTAAACTCGACGCCTCCGCCTCCGACCAAACCTGTCTGCAAACCTGACATGCTGGCGCTCTCATGCGCTGTGGCGAAGGTGTCAATAAAGTCTTCTTTGTAATTGAAGTTGGTCATGGCCAGGCCAGCGGTGCCGTAGATCAGGACCGGGCCGTTGGTAAAGCCCACGCGGGGACGCACGGTCAACAGCCAGTCAGAATTGACTGTCTGGGTAACCGTGAAGGTCGTCGGTGAGCAGCAGGGATAAACCGCCGTGGCCGAAAAATCGTCCTTAATGTGCATTACGCCGAAATCGCCTTCGAGCCCCAGGACCCAATGGTTGCGCTGGAAGTTATAGCCAGCCGTGCCGCCGCCGCTGAAACCGCGAGGGCTCAATGGTTGATTGCCGGCACTGGCGATCGCCGGAATGCTGTTGGGGGCGAAGTAGCCGACTGGACTGAAAACCGTAGATGTATAGGTATTGGAGCGGCCCTTCACGCCGCCGGCGGTCCCGCCAACATAGAGACCATTCCAATCCTGTGCAAAGGCCCCTATCCCCATGGTCAGGGTAAAAATCAAGATACAGCTCTTCGATAGAAATCTGTTCACGTATTCTCCTCGGTGTACTAGTTTTCCTGCTTGTGCGTTCTGGATAATGCCTGGCAAAGTCGTTGAGTAATAGTGTTCCGAAGCCGCAGAACGTTTCACGTCGCGTTCGCCCTATGTCGAGCGCAAACAGTTTCTGCTGCTATGGAGCGATTCAGGGGATTTGCCGTAAAAAGCTTTGGGGGAATTACTGTTGGAGTGATTCTAACAGATTTGCCCCAGTTTGCTGGTCCCAGTCATCGTCATTGGGAGCTTGGCGACTCAGCGACCTGGCTCAGTACAATTGTCCGGTCTTTGCGGCACAAGGTTCCCGGATTCTCGATTTACCCTCGAACAACAGTGGTACTCTAGCCAGTCCCCAAAGGAGCCCTCTTGATGAAGTTCTCTCGCCGCAATTTTTTGCAGACCTCTGGAATAGCCGCCGTTGCAGCAGTCGCACAGCCTGTCAGCACGTTTGCCGCGCAGGACGCAGAGAAACCATCCAAGCCGCTGCCTGCGCCTATCGCCAGGCTGAAGTCACGGCGCTCTGAAGCGTCGCCCATCAGTGTCGAAGAGAGACAGCAGCGTATTGACCAGGCGCGCCGCCTGATGGTGGACAACCAGCTTGACGCCATCCTGCTGATCGGGGGAACGTCACTGGTTTACTTCACCAACATTCACTGGTGGCTGAGCGAGCGGTTCTTTGCCATGGTGCTGCCGGCAAAAGGCAATCCGTTTTACGTCTGTCCGGCGTTTGAGGAGGACCGTGCCCGGGAGCAGATTGCCACCGGGCCGGGCGGCGCCAATGCTGAAGTCCGCTTGTGGCAGGAGGACGAGAGCCCGTACCAGCGGGTTGCTGAAGGATTGAAGGACCGCGGAATCGCCGCCGGACGCATCGGCATGGAAGAGACCGTGCGTTACGTTTACAACGAAGGCGTGGCCAAAGCCGCGCCGGGATTGCAGATCGTCAGCGCGACTCCGGTCACCGCGGGCTGCCGCATGATCAAAACGCCGCACGAGCTGCAACTTCTGACGCTGGCCAACCAAGTGACGCTGGCGGCGTACGAAGCAGCGTATCTTTCAACGAAAGAGGGTATGACGCAGCACGATTTTGCCGGGTTGGTCCAGGCCGCCCACTTGCAGCAGGGCTTTGAGGGCGGCGCCAGCATACAGGTCGGAGAGAACTCGGCGTTGCCGCATGGTTCGGCCAAACCGCAGGTCATCCGCGAAGGCACGATTCTGCTCATGGACGGCGGGTGCCATGTCGAGGGATATGAATCGGACATCAGTCGTACGGTTGTTCTGGGCAAGCCGACTGAGAAAATGAAAAAGGTGTTCGAAATCGTCCATCGCGCGCAGTCGGCTGCTCTGGCGGTGGCCAAGCCCGGAGTGCAGTGCCAGGCGGTGGACGCAGCCGCGCGGCAGGTAATCACCGATGCCGGCTACGGTCCCGACTACAAACATTTTACGCACCGCGTCGGCCATGGGATTGGCATGGACGGACACGAGTGGACCTACCTGGTCCGCGGCAACGCTACGCTGATGGCGCCGAATATGTGCTTCAGCGACGAGCCCGGGATTTATATTCGCGGCGAATTCGGCGTACGCCTGGAAGACTGCATGCACATCACGGCCCAGGGCGCGCAGCTTTTTACGCCGCAGAGCCCGGCGCTGGAAGAACCTTTTGGATCGCCGTGATCGCCGTCATCGCGCGTCATCGCCGACATCGCCGACATCGGGGTGGTGCCAATGGTATTGGTGATGATACAAAGTACGGCACGTCAGCATGAGCGTTGATAAACATCACGAGTTGAGGGCCAGAACCAAAGCTTTCGCACTGCGCGTGATCCGGATGTCCCAGGCACTGCCGAGAATATCAAATGACGAACAACAGCCAGAACGACCCGATAAAGCGATCTCCATGGAAAACAAAGAAAGCGCTTGCAGCTTACCTATTTTTCCTTCTACTGCTTATTTCCGTAGTCACTTATATTCACGGAGTACGCAGGGTAGATGCGCAACAGCTTAATCATCTGATAGGCCAGAGATTACCCGCGGGAACCGATAAGTCTACGGTTCTGGAGTTCCTGGATGCAAACCACATATCGCACAGTGAATACAGCCGGGAGTATAGGAGACTTGATGCCAACATTCCGAAAAGCACCGTTGGATTGATAAGCTCGCAAATTTATATTGTGTTCAGCTTCGATGAAAATGGCAAATTAGTCCAATACGAATTTCATGAACTCTTTGAGACGCTGTGAGACTCAACCGCTGGCGATCTTTGCCGCTTCACGCCGGACTGCCAAAGAGTGAATCCTGGGCGTGCCTATCGCTCGGGACCCGATGACGGCGATGTCGGCGATGGCGCGATGACGGCGATCTCCTACGATCTTCGCTATAATTGGCGTTTCAGAAAGGAACTTCCATGGTGACCACCCCGGGGCTTCTGGCGCAACTTGCGACCGAGTGTGAGACAGAAGGTCTGACCACCAAAAATGCCGAGCGGATCGCCGCGGAACTGGCGGCCGTGTTCAGAGTGCAGAGCGACGAAGTGGGCATCCTTCGCGTTGAAAAGGACAGCCTGGTCTTTGTCTACCCCACCCGGCTGCAGAACGTGGGCCGGATTCCCCTCAACACCTCCGGCGCCGTCGCGGTGCGCACTTTTAACAGCAAACGCGCGGAGATCAGCAACAGCTTTGCCCAGACCAAGCACACCACTTTTTTTGAGATGGTCAGTATTGCGAAGCCGGCGGCTGGTCAGAAGGCGGGCAAAGAGAAGCAGGTCATTCAGAAGATCATGTCTACCCCGGTGATCGCCGGCGATCACTCTTTAGGCGTAATTCAGATTTGCCGCAAAGGGGTGAATGCGCCGGAGTCCGGTCCGGACTTTATTCCCGCGGACCTGCAGAAGCTGGCGGCAATCGCCGGCACTCTGTCCAAGTGCTTTAAATAAACTCCGGTTCACCTGCTCGGAACAGTCAGATCGCGGTCCAGGCGCACCTCAAGATGGGTTTCCTTGTTCAGCTTGAGGTCATTGCTCTGGAAGAGCAGACCGCTTCCGCCACCTAAACCTGCGCCGACCGCAGCCCCAATGGCGGCGCCTTTTCCGCCTCCGGCAGCCGCCCCACTGGCCGCTCCAACGCCGGCGCCAATCGCTGCGTTGGTGATTACGCGCTTTTTGTCCGGCCCTTTGCGGACGAGTTCACCCTCATTGTTCGTGGATTTTATGGACGAGTCTCCCGGAACGCCGGTCACCATGCCCGGTTTTTCGGCAATTGAGTGAAAGTGACTAAGGTAACTGACTGAGTAACTATGTAATTGTTCTTATTGGAGTTTTGTCGCATCATAGAGAAAGGAAATCATTTGAACGGCTTAATTATGAAGAACTGGTTTTTTCCCATCGCGGTGCTGAGCGTTAGCGGGTTGGGCCTGCTCTGCGCGAGCGAGCGCGCTCGTAAGCGCCTGCATGTGTTTTTTGAACGCGTGGCGGAAAGCGGAGATCCCCTTGGCGAGTTTAACAAGGCCATGGAAGACCAACTGGATACCATCCAGCGCACGCTGGAGCGCCTCTCTGAGGCCCTGGATACCGACAGCCCCCGCAGCAGCTGCTAACCGGCGACCTGGCTGATCCTGCCCGCCATTTTCACGTCCCTTTGCGTTACTCCTCCCGAATCGTGTGACACCAGGGCCATGGTGACTTTGTTGTACCGGATATCAATGTCCGGATGGTGGTTGCTTTGTTCTGCCGCGGCTGCAACCTGATTCACGAACACCATGGCCGCTTTAAAGTCCGGGAATTGAAACACGCGCTGAATAGCGATACCGTTGCGTTCCCATCCGGGAAGGGAAGCCAGCGCTTTCTGGATTTCTGCATCACTTAAGACAGCCACAGTTCACGCTCCAGGGCAACATGCCCTCAGTTACGGGATTGTAGTGTGCCTGCAGGATATTTGCAGCCCGACTTTACAAAGGCGGACTCGATTATCGTTGTTCCCGTGCCAGGTTTGCCGCGTAAATTCTGACGAGAGAGTCGTAGAGCACCGCCTCCTGTTCATGGTGGCAGGAGCGAAGGATGCGGTTCAGGTGCATGTGGACCAGGCTCTCCGTTATCTCCGGCATGGTCGAAGCGAACTGGCCAGCCTGCCGCAGGTCTTGCCATTGTCCGCGGATGAATTGCAAACGGGCGGAAAAATGGCGGAACGCAGACACAGCCTCCAGGGGAAGCACTCCATCGTCACGACTGTTCCGGTCATCGAAATCATTCAGGATGGCAGTCAGAGTCTGACGCAATTGGCCTGAGCGGAACTTCCGGGCCAGCTGCCGTCTGTAAGTTTTGTCGACAGCCCAGGCCTGCTCGCGGGATGCCCTCATGTGCTCTGCCAGCGCTTTCTTTTCCGCCGTACTGAAGCCCAGGCCTGCAAGAATGCGGTCAACCCCCAAAAACGCGAGTTGCCAGCGGAGTTCTGCGCCGGCATCGCTCTGGAAGAGAGGCAGCAGCTTAAGGCACAACTCGCTGTCGAATTGAAAGAACCGCTCGGCAATACCGATGCCGCGCGGTCCACCGTACCGCGCAACTTCGGGTTCGTAGCGCTCGAAGCGCACTCGCCACAGAGTGCCCTGACGCTGGCAGGGTTCTGCCATCCGGCCCAGAGTGGGAAGAATATGGTCCCTCAAGGCCGCGGGATCGCCGTGAAAGCGCAGGCGCAGATGCCAGCGGGGGTCGCCATACCGCACGAAGAACCAGAGATTGGCCGCGCCCACAGACATGATGTCCGCGACCAGCGGCTGGACGAAGTCCAGCAAGAGACGGTCGGCGTGCGACGGACTGCAATAAAGCTTGGCGAAGAGCCACTCTGATCCCGGATCGAATTGGAAATCGTCAAGCCAGCTATTTGCCGACGGGCTGTACCGTGCGGGCGCGGATGCTTCCATTGGAGCGACATCTGCCGGCGCCTTTGCCTTTATCTGGCGAACACAGGGCAAGATGATTTCATGCACGAAAGTGCCCTCTGGTCCGCGGACGGCCAGCGCGGCGGGGGAAGGAAACATTTCCACCAGGAGTGTCTCCGGCTGCTTTCTGAGGTGTTCAAGGAATGTCTCGACACCCAGTGGGTTGTCAAAATCGATCAGGAGCTGGTTGTCGGACTCGGTGATGAAGGCAAAGCGCGGGACCTGGTTGGTCTGACGCCAGAGCTCGAGAGGAATCCGGCGCCGGGAAAGCTCAAATGCTGATTCCTTGTTCAGCCTCCAGCAGGCAAGTGAGACAACAATGTTGCTGAGCGTGACTCGCGGCAGGAAGGAAGACTGCCCGGTTGTTCCCCAGTCCCAAAGTACGTCAGCGCACGTTCCCTGATGCTGCAGCAGACAGAGGAATTTATAAAGCTTCAGACTGCGGGGACTGGCAAAGTTGTGCGCGGAAGTCAGCCGGGGCAACACCTCAACGCCCAGCCGCCGCGAGCGCAGAACGACGCGGCCGTTGTGCAGCGACACGGTCAGGTCCGAAAGCGCGATCTGCCGGTCAGCTGGCACTCCTGGCGTTGCCAACAGGGGAATCTCGTATCGGCGGAGGACCGGCCGGCAAACAACGTTGCCGGCGCGGCCTTCAGGGAGATGCGCGATCTCGGCAAATACAGCACTGCCGGGACGCAGCTCTTCTTCAGCAGCGATGTGCTCTTGTATCAAACCCGCGAGTCGCGCGTCGGCGTGGCGGAAGCGGGCCAGGAGGTTGACCCCTGACGGCCCTGATGCATTTTGCAGATAAAATCCCTCTTGCCCGTCTGGCCCGCGGAAGAATATGCCCATGACGGAGAAGGCGTCCGGCATAGGCGGGGGGTTGCCGGCGCTAAGTTCACGCAAGAGCTCGGAGTCCAACGCCAGAACAATTTCCCTTTTTGCCTGCAGTTCTTTGAGACGGCGAGCCAGGATGGGCCGAAGCTTTTCGTCTTCAGTGTCTTTGAGCGGCGACGCGTCTGCCGCGGGGCGAAAATCAATGCCGGCAATCAAGGGTTCAGTCGTCGGATTGGCTTCACTCTCAAATCCGATGCCGGCTTCGTCATCGAGCGCTTCCAAAAGCGGAAGTTCCCGGTCCTGATAGCGGTCCTCGAAATCGTCTTTAAACTGCTGGAAGGTTGAATCGCCAGAGTCGTCGCGGATGGAATGGAGCGTTTCGACGGCGTCCAGAATCTCCTTCACCAGCCGCTGGTCCAGAGAGGCCATTGCGGCCGGCTTGATCACATCCAGATGGATGAGCCTTCCCGGCTGGAATTTCCCTCCCAGGCGCGAGACCGCGTTCACGATTTCGTCGTAGGCAGAAGGGGCAGCCCCGAGACCGCGCTGGTCCAGCGCATGCAGCTCTTTTGCGACCGCTTGTAAATCCTCGGCGGCTTCAGAGGCGTTCGCCCGCTCCAACTGCTCGACCATGTAACGAATCGCTTCCGTGCCAGTGACCGGAGGCACGAGTTCGGCAACCAGGACCTGGGATTCAATGAGCTGGCTAATGAATGCGTCGGCTTCCTCCGGCGTAGTCTCAGGATCGTCGGCAACCAGTGCCGAAGCGAGTGCGCCCGCTTCGGCGCCGGAGGCGGCCCGCGATAACGTAGCATCCAATGCCGGCGTGGGATCGGTTGCGACGAGATGGAATACCTGGTCGCCATCCTGCCAATTGCCGCGCACGTGGTGATATCTGCCCGCAGCCCGATGCAGGCTGGTGTTGCTGCTGAAGCGAAGAGTCCTGCGCCGTTGGGGACTGCCAGACAGGTACTCAGCCAGGCTGCAGAGATATTCCATGTCCAGCCGGGTATGCCGGACGTACTGGCTGCGGGGACCGAGTTCCAGGCGCGTGGAGTCCGCGATCTCACCCGTGCTGCAGCCCGCAAACGCGCCGAACGGAGTTGGCCGAGCTGTCATTCTGGCAAGATAGCGATATAGAGCCTGCTCCAGCTTCCGGCCTTTTCCCCTTTCCGGATCGTCCCACAACGTTGTGAGCGATTGCACAAACTCCGGAGAGGCGATCCACAAAGCCTCCCTGACGACCGGAAGGCCGGCCCAGTGGCGAAGATGGGCCCGCGCGGAGGCACGTTCACTGCTTCCGGCAACATGCCCCTGAGACAGGTTTGCGAGCGGCGAGGAAAGCTGCAGAAAATCTTCAATAGGAAGCAACGGCGTGCGCAGAACAAAGAACTCTGAGTGGGTGTATTTGGCGGTCACAGAGGAATCTGCCAGGATGAGCCGAATTGTACAGCAGCTTTAACCCTGGTTCATGCAAAAGGCTGCCGGCGCGCGCAACGTTCATGTTGCCGACGTAGCGAGCGGGGGCGAGGGCCTGTCCTGATGAGTAAACCGGTAAATCTGGGAGTTGATTTCCTTGCGCAGGTCCTCCCAGATGGTTTCCGGCATCTGCATGAAAACGCGGACGACTTCGGGATCAAACTGCCTGCCGGCAAAACGCGCCACTTCTTCCCGCGCGGCAGCCACGTGTTGGGCGGCACGGTAAGGACGGTCTGAGGTAATGGCGTCGAGAGTGTCCGCAACGGAAAAGATCCGGGCCCCCAGAGGGATCTCCTCGCCTTTCAAGCCGCGAGGGTAACCGGTGCCGTCATAGCGTTCCTGGTGGGAATAAACGATGTCGGACGCCTCAGTCAGGAACGGAATTTTTCTCAACATCTGGTAGCCACGGAAGCAGTGCTCGCGCATGACCGCCGTCTCTTCCGTGGTCAATGAGCCGGGCTTGCGGAGGATCGCATCGGGAATGGCCATTTTGCCGATATCGTGGAGGAAAGCCCCGCGGGCGATCACGCGAATGCGTTCGCCGGAAAGGCCCATGGCGCGCGCGATGGCAATGGTGAAAGCAGTGACCCGCTTCGAATGACCTTCCGTTTCCGCGTCTTTGAGGTCCAGGGCGTCACCCAGGGCTTCCAGCGTGATGTCGTAGGACCTTTCCAGATCGGTCATGGTCTGGCGGAGCTGCTCGGTCCGGGCGGCTACGAGGGACTCCAGATTGGACTGATAGGCCCGGTTTTCCAGCTTGAGCCGGCGATGCTCCAGGGCGCGCCGCACCATGGCCAGAAGCTGTTCGCGCTCGAACGGCTTGAGCAGGTAGTCATATGCGCCATTGCGGATGGCAGCCAATGCCACCGAGATGTCGTGCACCGCCGTCACCATGATTACGGGCATATCCGGGTATTTTTCCTTGGACCGCTCAAGCAGGGCAATACCATCAAGTTCCGCCATCATCAGGTCGGAGAGCATAAGATCAAATTCGCCGCTGGAATTGAGGACCGCGAGGGCCTCCAGGCCGGAGCAAGCCTGCTCCGTTGCGTAACCGGCGGCGTTCAACATGGACGAGATGATCTCCCGTATGGATTCTTCGTCGTCCACCACAAGGATGTGCTCTGCGGTCATTTCAGGGAAGCCGCCTTTTCAGGGGAGAAGGCTTGACTCTACTCCAGAGTTCCTCGAAATACAATGCCCGGTTGCACAAAAAGGCACCGAATTGCGGCAAACCATGATATACAAACCGCATCCGCTAAAATGTGCGCAGTGTGACACGCCGATCTTATGGATTTGGCCCTCCAATCCGCATTCCTGGCTGAGACTTCGATCCTGCTTGTCCTGCTGGCGGGGACCGTGCTTTTGTATCGCAGTTTCCGCGAAAAATACCTGGTGGCGTGGATTGCTGGCTGGACAGTCTACGGCGGATATAAGTTCTTTGTTGCTTTCGGCGCGACTCATGCCGCACCGCGATTGTGGATGGCACTGGCGAACGCTTTTTTCGCTTTGGCCGTCGGACTTTTTGCCGCCTCAGTATTTTTGTACGTCCATCAGAAGCGCCTGGCGGTTCTCGCTAGTGGAGTGATTCTTTTCGCGCTATTGGCGGGCGTTGCCAGTGCGTCGGTCTTTCCCGATTCTCAGGCTGCAGCCTGGGTCTTTCACGGCGCGTGGTTTTTGGTCCTGGCCGTGGCCGTGTTTTGGCTGGTACGCTTCGCCCTGGGCCGCCACAACATCGGGCATTGGATTCTCGCTTGCAGTCTGCTCCTGCTTCATCTGGACAGGCGTCAGACTGCCCACGCCATTGCGGGCTATGACATCCTGGTCGATCTCCTGCTCGGCGTCGGCATCATGCTGGTGGTGCTCGATGATTCCCGCGTCCAGGTGGCGCGGCTGGACGTATTGAACACCGTCACAAATGAAATCTCCGGATCCACGGATTTTGACGTCATGGCGGGAATCGTCCTCACACAGCTTGTACGGCTCACCCGGGCGCGGGCCGCATGGTTCCGGCTCCTTCAAGGCGACAAGCTGGTTCTTACGGTCCAGCAAGGGATGTCAGAAGCCCTTGCCGAGACGAGGGAAGTGGATTCCGGCACTCCGGCGAGTTGGGCGCTGCGAAATGGCGAAGTCGTGGTCCTGAACGTTCCGCAAATGATCCCCGCCATGAGGCCTGCCGTTGTGGCCCAGGGCATTCGCCACCTCGTCGTGATACCAGTGAAGACCAAGAATTCCGATTTCGGGGTACTGGTACTGGGGATGCCCGGCTATCGGGCCTATACCCAGGGTGACAAGAATTTTCTAAAAGGGGTGGCGCAGCAGCTGGGCTTTGCCGCTGAGAACCGCGGACTGGTACAGCAGCTTGTTCGCTCGCGCAATGAGTGGGCCAGCACTTTCAACTCCATTCCGGACTACATTCTGGTGCATGACAAGGAATACCGCATACTCCGCGTGAACCGGGCGCTGCTGGACCGCCTGAATCTGACGCGAACGCAAGTGATACAGCAGACGTGCCAAGCCGTCCTGCCGGGAGCCGGATCGAGCTGGCAGTCCTGTCCCTATTGTGACAACGCCACGACTTCTCCGGCGAGCGAAGACGATCCGTGCTTTGGCGGATATTCCCTGGTGACAACGTCGGCGTATACCGGAGAAGAAGTGTCTGGAGGCGGGACAGTCCACGTTATCAAGGACATCACCGAAGCCCGAGCGGCCGAGGAACGGTACAAGGCACTCTTCAGCCACATGCAAGAAGGCGTATTTGTGGCAACTCCCGAGGGCAAGGTAATTGATTGCAATGACGCTTTTGTCCGCATGCTGGGGTATGCGAACAAAGAGGAAATTCTGAAGCTGGAAACTGCCGAATCCCTTTATCTCAATGCCGCGCACCGCGAGAAGTTTTCGAGCGAAATGGCGCGCCAGGGCTTTGTGCGCAATTTCGAATATCCGTTGCGCTGCAAGGACGGCCGGGAGATCAGCGTGATTGAGAGCAGCTTCGCCACACGCGGCCCGGGAGGGGGGATCGAACGATATCAGGGCGTTCTATTGGATGTCACGGAAATGAAGCGCGCGGAGGACGAAATCCGGCGGCGTAACCGCGAGCTTTACGTGCTGAACAACATTGCGGTCACCTTCAATCAATCGTTTGATCTGGATGAGATTCTCCAGATCACCATGCTGCAGATCGTGGAATTGTTCTCCACCGACACCTCCGCCGTCTACCTGTTTCAGGAAGAGACCAATACCATGCAGAAGAAGTCTTCCTACGGCCATCGCAGCGCATGGGTCACGGAGAACGACAACTTTGCGCTGCCTCAGGACTTTGTGGACATGATCAAGACAACGCGCGCCGAGATCATCAGCCATGAGGACATGCTGCGTCTGCCGGAGATTATCCATAAGTATGTAAGCCTGGAGGACCTTCAGGCCTGGCTGTGGGTGATCTTGTGGCGCAAGGAAAAGATACTTGGCCTCCTGGGTACGAGCACCCGCGTTCCGCGGGATTTCAGCCCGTCGGAGGAAAGCGTCATGATCGCGGTGGGGCGGCAACTGGCAACCACCATTGAAAAGATCCATCTGTATAGCGAAACACGGCGCGCTTATGAAGACTTGCGGCGGACGCAGGAGCAGCTTCTGCAAAGCGAAAAGATGTCGGCCGTGGGCCAGCTGATTTCCGGAGTCGCCCACGAATTGAACAACCCGCTGACTGCAATCATGGGCTACGCGCAATTACTGGAGGGCGAACAGCTTGAACCGCGCATTCAGGAATTCATCCACAAGCTGCAGAAGCAGGCGCAACGCACGCAGAAGATTGTGCAGAACCTCTTGTCCTTTGCCCGCGAACACAAGCCGCAAAAACTGCACCTGGACTTGCGCAACGCCGTGGAAGATGCGATCGCGCTGCGTGAGTACGACATGCGGGTCAACAACATTACGGTGGAAAGAAATGTTGATGCCGACTTGCCCCCGGTAATGGGAGACGCGCATCAGCTGGAACAAGTCTGTCTGAACATTCTCAACAATGCCGCGGACGCCATGATGGAAGGCGGGGCCGGCGGCCGCCTGAGACTCCGGATGTTTGTCGAGGGCGGTGAGGTCGTCGCCGAATTCCATGACTCAGGTCCCGGTTTTGCCGAGCCCAGCCGGGTCTTTGATCCGTTCTACACGACCAAAGGCGTTGGCAAAGGGACCGGATTGGGACTGAGTATCTGCTACGGAATCGTAAAAGAACACGGAGGAGAGATCCGCGTCAGAAACCATCCTGGGGGTGGCGCTGTGGTGGAAATCCGGCTGCCCGTAGCGGTGGGGAAGAAACCGCTCACCGAGCGGGAAAGAATCGTAGCCCGGCGCGAGTCCCGGCTCGAGGGCCGCGTCCTTTTGCTGGACGACGAGGAAGACGTTCTCGCCTTTGAGCGCGAAGTCCTTACCGCCGCGGGATTGAGTGTGGTCGCCGCCGCCTCGGGGGCTGAAGCCATGGAAAAGCTGAAGAACGAGACGTTCGACGTGGTGCTTCTGGACAGCAAGGTTCCCGGAGAAGTGAGCAGCACGGACGTGTATCACTGGATGCAGGAAGCGCGGCCAGAACTGGCGTCGAAAACCGTGTTTGTGCTTTCCAATCTCTCCGACCCGGAGACTCGGGCCTTCGTCGACCTTACCCGGATCCGATGTCTGGTCAAGCCCTTTGGCGTCTCCGACCTGCTGGCGGTGGCCCGCCGCATGCTCCGCAAGTCTGTTACCGCGTCCCGGACCTCGTGAACCTGACTAGCCGCACTGCGCGCGCGTACTTTGCACCAGAACTCCGGCGACGGGTCGTGTGCTGGCCAGCCGGAGGAGAATCGACCGGATGAAAACCGGCGCCGCAAGGGCCACTCGTATCCTGGCAGCATTGCGGTAGACCGGCCCAAAGCGCTTCATATAGCTGTCGCGATAGCTGCGGTGCGCCTCGCCTAGAGATGTCTGCCCCAGAAAAAAAGGCTGGAGCGACTCCGCGGCCAGCCTCCCGGTATGGAGGGCAAGAGAGATGCCGTCGCCGGCGAAGGGATCAACAAAGCTGGCTGCATCGCCCGCCAGGAACACGCCACGGGATTCCGTTTGCGGTCTGCGAAAACACAAAGGCGATGTAGTAATGGGAGAAAAGATGGGCTGCCAATCCCGGCTGCGGCGCCACAGCTCGGGATTCCTGGCAAAAACCTCTTCCAGGGAATGGGCAGCGTCTGCCCGAACCATGGCCGAGGCGTTCACGGCGTCAGGACCGACGGGCTGAACGCCGCAGTAGCCGCCATTAAAAAAATACAAATCAACCGAGGGAGGCGGAGCGTCTTCCCGAAAATGGGCCTTCAGGCCAATCCATTTCTCCCCGCCATGCGGATATTGCGTCAATTGCGACCAGCGTCCGGTCGCATTGACCACCGCGCGCGCGACGAAAGATTTCCCCGCTGTGCGGACTTGAAAGTTGTCCTGCTGTGCAATTTCGCGGACGGTCACCCCTTCGTCGGCTTGCACGCCAGCTTGCCGGGCAGCCTGGAGCAGTGCCGAGTCCAGATCAAAGCGGGAAATACTCCTGGCGCAGGGCGAAATGGGCAATGTGATGGGTTCATTGCCAAAGAAGACCCGGGACACGCCGATCTCCGGACTGGTCTGAAACTGCTTTTCGCCAAGCAGCCATTCCAGCAGGCGCAACGATTCCGGAGAAACGAACTCGCCGCACACTTTGTGCCGCGGAAACCGGTCTTTTTCCAGAAGCAGGACTTTCGCACCGGCCCGGGCCGCGGTGATCGCGCAAGCGGAGCCGGCCGGACCAGCTCCGGCCACAATCAGGTCGTATGCGGCTTTTTCCAAGCAGTCACTCCCATGCGGAAAAAATAGAAGCTCCTGATTTCAATAAGAGACGCGTCGGTTTGCTTCATGACCTGCCGCACCTCAGGCACCGTATAAGCCCGCCGGACGGATACGGGCGCATCGTGCCGTGTCAGCCTGCTCCGGTAGATCGTGCATCCGGCCGCGGCCATGGTCCAGTGGATGGGATGCCGGACCAGGTCGTTGATGACCAAGGCGTGGCGCGCCACGCGAAGCGCTTCATTGGTAAAAGCCACAATCTGCGGTGGTTCGAGATGATGCAGGAACAGCGAGCATCCTATCACGTCAAAGCTGTTGTCGGCGAAAGGCAGGGCAAGAGCGTCGCCGCAGACGGCCGGATGAGAGCGGCCCAGATGGGTTGGGGCGCGGTCGAGCAGCACCGTTTCAAGGGTAATGCCGGATTGAGCCAGGGATTCACGCGCCGCGGCGGCCACATCGCCCGAAGCGCCGCCCACATCGAGCAGGGAAACGGTCTTAAGCTGGCGCCGTATCGCGACATTTTGCAAAAGACTGCTCGTGGTCCGAGTGCCGCCAAAACGGCGATTTAACATGCGCAGATCAGCGAGCCCCTCGGTCACTTCGCGGGGAGTGCCGGTGTCGCTGTCCAGAAGCTCCGGGACCACCACACGTCTCACGGTTTGCGCCTCATGGTCTACGTCCCATGGTTCAGACTCTGGCTAGTTCTTCTTCCAGCAATTGTTTGTTGTAGAGGCCGGTGTAGTAGCCGTCGCGGGCGATAAGCTCGTCGTGCGTACCCAGTTCCACGATCTGGCCTTCATGCAGCACGGCGATCTGGTCGGCATTGCGGACCGTCGACACCCGGTGCGAGATGAAAATAGTAGTGCGGCCGCGCATCACCTGGCGAAGTTGATTGAGAATTCTCTCTTCCGTATACGTGTCCACGCTGGAAAGAGCGTCATCCAGGACCAGAATGCGCGGGTCGCGGACAAGGGCCCGGGCAATCGCCGTGCGCTGTTTTTGTCCTCCAGAAAGTGTGATGCCGCGTTCACCCACCATGGTTCGGTACTGGCCCGGGAAACTTTCGATGTCTGCGGCGATGTTGGCTACCTCGGCAGCAGCATGGATCTGTTCGTCCGTGGCATCTTCGGTGCCCAGCGCGATGTTTTCCCGTATGGTATCGCTGAACAAAAACGTCTCCTGGGGCACAAACCCGATGTTTCGACGCAACTCCGCCAACGGGAATTCCCGGACCGACCTGCCGTCAACCAGCAGGGAACCAGGCGTTGTGTCATAGACTCGCGGGATCAGGTTGACCAGCGTAGTCTTGCCGGATCCGGTGGGCCCCACTATGGCCAGGCTGCCGCCGGCGGGAATCCGCAAGCTGACGTTCTTCAGAACAGGCGTACCGTTGTAACTGAAATTCAGATTACGGAATTCAATGTCGCCACGAATTGGCTGCGTACCAAGGTCGGGGGCAACCATGGCGTCCGTGATCTCCGGTTGGACGCTCAGAATCTCATTAATTCGGCCCATGGATGCCATGCCACGCTGAAAAATGTTGATGACCCAGCCTACTGCAATGACCGGCCAGGTCAGCATGAAGATGTACGCCATGAAGCCGACGAATGCACCGTCAGTGATCCGATGCAGCAGGACTTCGCGTGGTCCGAGCCAGAGCACCAGGGCAATGGCCAACCCCAGCAGCAATTCCAGGGCCGGCCACAGCATACCCATAAGACGCGCCAGGGGCAGGCTTCGTGTCACATACTCCTGGTTTGATTTCTCAAACAGGGCGATCTCCGCGCTTTCCTGCGCGTAGGCCCGAACGACCCGTGCTCCAGAGAAATTCTCCTGCGCGCGCGCGGAAATTTCTGAAAACTGCTCCTGGATCTTCTCAAAACGCTCGTGAATCTGCCGTCCAAAGTATTGCACCAGAATACTGGCCAGAGGCAACGGCACAAAAGTGTAGAGAGTGAGCCTGGGGCTGATTCTCCACATGAAGACCAGGGCCATGACGGTAAATACAATCGTGTTCGCCGTATACATGATCGCCGGGCCCAGCAGGTTACGCACGGCGTTGAGATCGTTGGTGGCGCGGGCCATGATGTCGCCGGTACGCGTACGCTGGTAGTACGGAAAAGAAAGGGACTCCAAATGCCGGAACATATCGTTCCGCAGGTCGTACTCGATGTCTCGCGAGACACCAATCACCAGCCAGCGGGTAAGAAACTGGAAGATCCCTTTGCTTACCGCGATGGCTACCAGAACCAGGGCATAGACAATGATTCTCTGCCGGGTACCCCCGTGTTTCAGATCGTCTATCACACGGCGTAATACCTGGGGAAACAGCACCCAAATGCCATTGGTGAGTAAAACGCTGAGCGCGCCCCAGAACAACGTGCTCTTATGTTTCCAAAAGTACGGACGCAGCGGCTTCAGGTTCTTGAGCATGAACGTTAATAGATGATTCTACCAGCCGCATTTACTCAGACATTCTTCAGGAAGGCGTCTTCAGGACCATGTAGCCGCCCGCCAGTCCGAAGATCACGTCCGGCGCCCAGGCCGCGAGTGCCGGCGGCAACTGGCTCACGTTGCCCAGGGCCTCAAACAGTCCGGCGACGACCAGATACGTCACCGCGATCACCAACGCTACTGCCACCCCGGTGACCGCGCCGCGGCGGCCCGCGGAAAGAGCGAAGGGAAACGCCAGCACGGCCATCACGAAAGTGATCACCGGGTATGCCAGCTTTTTCTGGAGTTGTACGCGCAGCCGCACAACGTCAAAGCCGCTTTGCTGCAAGTCGTTGATATAGGTCTGCAGCTCTTCGTAGTTCATTTCCGACGACTGGTGCACCTCTTTCTTGAAGTAGCTGGGCTGCTCGCGCATCTCGGCAAAGGTGGAAACCTCGAAAGAGCGGAAATCATTCGTGGGATCATTGCTGAACGACCGTTCCCAGCCCCTCGCAAGTTCCCACCTTTGCAGGGATTCTTCCCAGCGCGCGCGGCTTGCGTAAACCCGCTTGGCGATCTGGAAGTTATGCGGATCCAGTTCAAACGCCGAGATGCTGGCAAACCTGTCTTGATCGGGATCGTAAAACTCGTAGTAATAGATGGTCTGCTGTTTCCCGTTGACTCCAGCTTCCTGGCCCACGATCCACTTGCGATCAGGGCGCCGGTAGGTTTGCGCCGGACGCCCCTTGATGGTGTTGCGCAGCGTCTCCGCGCGCTTGTTGGTATAGGGCACGTACCATTTGTCCAGCAGGAAAAGCCCGCCGGCGATGGCTGCGGAAATCACCAGGACCGGCACCAGCGTCCGGTAAATACTGATCCCCGTGGCCTTCATGGCCGTGATCTCATTCCATTTCTGCAGCAGCCCAAAAGTGATCAGGACCGCCAGCAACACGCTCAGCGGCGTTATCAGGTACACCACGGCCGGCACGTAATTCAGCAAGTACTCACCGACCGTCAACAGGGGGATTTTGTTTCTGACAATGTCAGAAAATAATTCGAAGAATGTAAAAATGAGGAACAGCACCAGGAAACTGGCCAGAATCAGCAGCAGCGCGCCTACAAAATTACGCAGGACATAGTCATCCAGCAGGAGCGGGAAACGCGTACTGGTGAAGAGACGCTGCCGGCTAAGCCAGCCGTTGCCGCGGTCCTCCCGCCCGGTAAGGCGGGCCTGGACCCAGCGTTTGAATTGTACATACGCGGCCGGGCCCAGCCCGATTTCAATGGGCATCTTGTCCACGCGCCAGAGCAGCACCAGTCCGATAACGGCAAAGATGATGTTGGCCAGCCAGACCCCCAGCGCCGGCGGTACCTTGCCGGACCGCGCCAGGGAAACGCCCGTGATGGAACCGAAGTAGTAGATGAACACCAGAACAATTGTCAGAACAAATCCCGCTCCTTTGCCTCCCTTTCTGGCAGACAGCCCCAGCGGAATGCCAATCAACACCAGGACCAGGCAAGCCGTAGACAGCGCGAAGCGGCGGTTGAATTCAATCCAATACCAGCGCGCCAGCTCCTTGTCCGGATTGTGCGTTCTGCGCAAGAGCTCCGGAGTGCCCAGTTGGGATACCGGCACCACCTCGCTCGCCGGCTTGGACTGCGCCGGCAGGTTGAGCAGCATGTCTGTCTCGTTAAAAGTGGAGATGTTGTATTGCTCGGGAGAGTGAATATTAGTTTCGTGCTGCTCGCCTTTCTCCAGGTGCAGGCGGATGGTGTTATTGGCTTCATTGGTTACGACCGCTTCTTCAGCCAGGATGATCGTGGGTGCGTCCGGTTTGCTGATGTCCGCCAGAAAGACGTTCTTCCACACGACCGCACCGGAAGCTGTGGTGGCGTCCTGCACGTACAGCACGTAGTTGGGAAACTCTTCATAAAAGACGCGTGGCTGGACTTCAAAAGACGCCTGCGAGGAGGCCAGCTTTCCCTTAAGGCGCTCCAGGGCCGCAGCGGAACGGGGTGCAACGAGAGTGGTATTGGCCAACGCAAGCAGCCAGGCAACCACACCGAACATGCTGACAATTTTTACAAAGCGAAGAACACCCACGCCTGCGGCACGCATGGCGGTTACTTCGCTGTCCGCGGCCATTCGGCTCAGCCCGATCAGGATGCCCACCAGGACTCCCATGGGAATAGTGAAGGTAAACGCGGTGGGCAACGTAAGAAAGAAAAGCTCCGCCACGCTCGGTACGGGCGCGCTGTTACGCACCACCAGTTCCAGAATGGTGCTCACTTTCTGCATGAAAATGACAAACGTGAACACGGACGCCCCGATCAGGCCGTGGGAGAGAACTTCCTTCAGAATGTAGCGCGTGAGGATGCGCACGGGTCTTATGACCATAGAGTCTAGCAGATGCGTGTGGTATTAGTAGAATGAGCTCTTATGCCGCCGATTCGCCTTCTGTTCCTGTGGCACATGCATCAGCCGTTCTACAAAGATCTCGTCACGGGAGAATACCGTCTGCCCTGGGTGCGGCTTCACGCCCTCAAAGATTACTACGGCATGGTGAAGCTGCTGGACGAGTTTCCGCGCTTTCATCAGACCTTCAATCTCGTTCCTTCTTTGATCGCCCAGATCCAGGATTACGTGAAGGGCACAGCGCGAGACCCATTCCTGGACGCGGCCGCAACACCCGCGCATGAACTGGGCCTGGAAGAGAAGCGCTTCGCAATCCAGTACCTGTTCCAGGCCAACGCGGAGAACATGATTGGACGGTATCCGCGATATCGGGAACTGTGGGAACTGGTCCGGCGCTTCCGTCGGCAGCAGGACGATGGACTGCAGGATGTCAGCGCCATGAGTGATAGTGACCTCACCGACCTGCAGGTGCTCTCACAGATTGCCTGGATGGATGAGTTTTTCCTTGCTGATCCCGATGTGTCCGGGCTCGTCCGCAAGGGACGAGGTTATTCGCTTGCAGATCAGAAACTTGTCATTTCCCGGCAGAAGGAGTTTCTCGCCAAAGTCCTGCCGGCCTATGCCTCCGCGGCGCAGGCGGGCACGATTGAGATCTCGACCTCGCCTTACTATCATCCGATTCTGCCGTTAGTCTGTGACACCGGCATTGGCGCCGTAGCCCACAAAGGCCTGCCGCTTCCCCAGCGCTTTCGCCATCCGGAAGATGCGCGGGAACAAATCCTGCGCGGACTAGACCTGCATCAGAGGGTATTCGGCGTCCGCCCGCGAGGTATGTGGCCTTCGGAAGGAAGCGTGTCCGATGAAGTTCTGGCCCTGGCGCACGGCGCCGGATTGGAGTGGGTCGCGACCGACGAAGGCGTCCTCCGCCGCTCACTCAGTGCCGGGCTCCGTCGTGACGGATGGGGAAGACTGGATGCAGAAAGCGCGGGGAAGTTGTATCGCGTCTATGACTGGCAGCAGGGAAGCGCGAGCATGAAGATGGTCTTCCGCGACCATTCGCTCTCTGACCTGATCGGATTCGTCTATTCTGGAATGCCGGCGAAGGAGGCCGCCAGGGATTTAATCTCCAAGATTAAAGAGTCGGCTCAACCGATTGCCAGCAAAGGTATAACGCCTGTGGTTTCCGTGATTCTCGACGGGGAAAACGCCTGGGAATATTACCCCCAATCCGGGCGTGAGTTTTTGAAGCGCTTGTATGAAGGGGTCCTTGCTGACCCCTCGTTTGAACCTCTGACCATCGCGGAAGCCGGAGACCGCGAGACGGCGCCGGAAAAGTTGAACGCTATTTTTCCTGGCTCATGGATCAACGCAAATTTCGATGTGTGGATCGGTTCGCCGGAAGACAACCAGTCCTGGGACCATCTGTCTGCTGCGCATGACTTCCTTCAGGAAAACGCACACAAGGCATCGCCCGAGCAGCTGAGCCTGGCTAGGGAGGAATTGTTGATTGCCGAAGGCAGTGATTGGAACTGGTGGTACGGCCCCGAGCACCATTCGGCCAACGATCGGGAGTTTGATGAGCTTTATCGCAAACACCTCTCCAACGTCTACCATGCTCTGGACGCGGTCCCCCCTGACGTCCTGGCCCAGCCGATCTCGGCCGCCGGCGCCGATGAGAAGCCTGCCTGGTCGCAACAGGCCGCATACATTCATCCGCACATTGACGGCAAAGACCTGGGATATTTCGATTGGCTGGGTGCGGCGGTCCATCTTGGTGAGTGGCGGACATCCGCCATGCATGGCAGGGTCCATCGGCTGGAAACAATGTATGCGGGCATTGATGAAGAGAATCTTTATGGCCGTCTGGATTTCGCGCAGAAGCCCGCCGCATGGGACATTTCCCGCAGCCGATTGGTGCTGGGAATCGAGGTGGCGGGGGCCGGTGACTCTCCAGCCATGCGGTACCGGTTGGAGATCACTATTTTCCAAGGGAGAGTCGAAGCCTGGGCCCTCTATGAGAACGGCATCGATAAACCAATGCCCTCCGACGCTGGCACGGTCGTTGCCTTGGACTCAATTTTTGAGTGCCGGATTCCGCTGGCGTTGATTGGAGCTTCCATGGGTTCTTTGCTACGGGTGCGGTTCTCTCTGTGGCAGGACCAGTTGCCTCTCGATGCAATGCCCCAGGAAGGTTCGCTTGATCTTCACGTGGTGCCTGAAAACGAACTTGGCGGCCTGGCCTATGCGAAGCCGTGAGTTTCAATTGGCCTGCCAATCAGGCAGGTTAGTTGTCTCGGGTTTGCGGCGGGTTCATCGTTATGACTACGGGACGGCTGAGTTCAAAGATTATCTCCGAACCCGCTGGCAATGACGTGGAATTGCGCCTGCTTACCAGTGCACCACCGCGGCGCCGGCGCCGACGCCGGCTCCGATGAGAGACCCTCTGGCTCCTGCGAAAACACCGCCCACAATTGCTCCCACGCCTGCCCCAGCGCCGAGCTCAAGGGTGTCGCGTTTGCCATGCGTTTTCCCGATGATGCGGCCTTCATCGTCAACATCGGTGCCGTTGGTTTTGTTCGTGTCCACCACCGCTGCATTGATTGCGCATTTGTAGCCGTTGGGCATGGTAATGAATTCCGGCCGGAGCTGGATCATCGGTTTGCCCTTGATGCGGCGCGGTTCTGAAACCTTGACGACGTGACCCTCCAGGGATGCGCCAAGCGGGATGACAATCCGGTCGCTGAGTTTGACATCTTCCGTCACGCGGCCCGCAAAAATGTCCCCGGTCTGATTGCTGGATGTGCTAAGCGCAGTCTCCAACTTCATGTGAATCGCAGTGCCCATAGGCAGCATGAGCTGTGGATTCCTGGTGGTTTCCACTTTCACGGTGTCTTTCAGCCCGACCGTGTCTGTGAATTCCGCCGTGGAAGCGATTCGGATTGCGGGCGAGGGCTTCGCTTGTTGTGCGAAACTGGCCAAACTGAGTGTGAGCGCGCTAAACAAGGCAATTGCAGGCGTCTTCATGGTTCCTCCGGCTGATCCTGCAATGCACTGTAAAACAGGTATAAAACCATGGCAATACCAGTTGTCTTAGGGTATCTGACTGATTAACCGCATAGAATCGGGCGTCGAGTGCGGAGCCACCAGCCGAAGATTGTGAAGCCCGGGCGGCGCGTCAATAGCGGTTATAATGCAGGACAAGCTTTGCGCGTGTCGGCGGGTCAAGAAATCATTTGGTTGAGAAAAAAGAGACGCTGTCCGTGAAGACGCCTTCCCCGGCAGGGGGCATCGGCATGCAGAATCGGTTGCAACGATTGCCCGGGGTGGC
>Ga0210407_10001204_pt1 | contig 24976 bp, 22 predicted proteins | sample IncBWC27MmetaG_FD_150860 | JGI IMG/M metagenome (GOLD analysis project Ga0210407, IMG submission 150860) | Forest soil microbial communities from Barre Woods Harvard Forest LTER site, Petersham, Massachusetts, United States - Inc-BW-C-27-M | ecosystem: Environmental > Terrestrial > Soil >... | reverse complement strand
TGGAAACATAAGAAGGTTCAGCAAACTATTTTTTAACACATCTCATCTGGACTTCCCAGACCCTGAGGTGAATACAGTTCTGGTTTTACGATCACGGCGATGACCGGGGTCCCCGACACGCTCCGCGCCAACCGCTCGGCCGCTTCCCTGCTAACAGGGAAAAAAACAGGGGAGAACGCGACCGCTTGGATACCCCAGACACTCAAAACCTCGATTCCACGGGCCTTTCGTGAACCTTTTTCCCGGACAGAGTCGATTCGTAACAGGGGAGGAACAGGGGCGTAACAGGGGAGGAACAGGGGAGGAACAGGGGGAATCGCCGTGATCGCCGTCATCGCACGTCATCCCACCCCAACACGCGAAAACCGCGCGTGTCGGGGACCCCGGTGATCGCCGCGATCGGAAAACCATACCACTGATAACACTGAAAACAGCACTCAGCAATCAGCCAGGCAAGAACAAAAAACCAAAACCAAAACCAACAGCGTTTTCAGTGTCATCAGTGGTAAGGTTCTATGGTTTTCCTCGCTTTAGGTTTTCAAAGATCGTTCTCTGCGGCCCGCCTGGGCGGGCCGGCCGTATCGGATGTTCCCGGGTTTTGCTAATTGCTAACTGCTAACTGCCAATTTCTTCTTTTATTGCCATTTGCTAACTGCTAATTGCTCCGAATGCGGCGCGCATGGTACCGCGAAACCCTAGCGAAAAGCAATAGCAAAATTGTCCATGTTTTCAATGGGTTACGAGGTGGTCGCTTTTTCCGTTTTACCGCTGATTTACGCGGATGAACACTGATCAGCCCATGGGACCGGCAGGAAGCGGCATTTGCTCCCAGAATTTCCTGATTTCGCCTCGCGGATCGTTTTCCACCCGGGTATCGTTATCGAAGACCATGGTGGCCCGTGTGGTTGCATCGTAGACCGGCCATTTCGGTGTCTTTGAATTGTTAGGACCGGAATTATTAGGATCGCCGGTCTTGGCGAAAGCGACCCAGGCAGACGCGAAGTTGGCCCAGAGCGCCCGCTGCTGGGGCGAGCCGCCGCCGCCGATGGAGTTTGGATAGCCGTTGAGCGAGGCGGAAACGTCGGTGCCGTGGACCGCGCCGAACTTTCCTCCAAACGCCGGACACTCGTAAGCCCATAGATACATATAAACCGGCCCTTTGCCCTGCGTGGATTTACGCTCGGCCTGGGTGATCGCGCTGCGGCGGAACCCGCTGTCGGTAAAGATCTGCGCCTGGACCAGGAATGGCGATTTCTTCGCATTCCAGCTGGACTGGCGGTACAGGGCGTAGATCTGGTCGGCCTTGTCCTTGAAACGCTGGTTCAGTATGGTCTTCAGTCCGGCGTCATCCAGATCGAAGTTGGTCAGTCCCAGGGCAGCGTCTTCCAAAGTTGTGGAGACGATCAGCGGGACGTCGGCGGACTCCGGCGGCGCCACCGGGTCGAAAGGATGATGCGGTAGCACATTCCCTTCCACCACCGGGGCGAGTCCGCCCGGACCACCCATGCCGAGTGAGTGCTGGGCGTCCAGGACCTGCTGCCATGAGATTTTCTGCAAGTCGCCGAAATTGTTTTTGCCGATCCCCAGTTTCCCGAGCAGGGCCTCGGCGCGCTTGGTGGCCGCCTCGCGGGTGCTGAGACGAAGCGCCGACCCGCTCTGCACGGCCGCGCAACGGAACAACCCCTTCGCCGACGGCATAGCGAGAACGGCGGTAGTCTTGGCGCCTCCGCCCGACTGCCCGAAAATCATCACCTTCCCGGGATCGCCGCCGAACTTTTCAATATTGTCGCGGACCCATTCGAGGGACGCGACCAGATCCATAAGCCCGGTGACGCCGGCTTCGGCGAATTCCGGCGGCGCTCCCAGATCGGCGAGATGCAAATAGCCGAAGCTGGCAAGACGATGATTGACCGTCACCACGACAACGTCGCCGAACCTGGCCAGTTGGGCGCCGTCAAAGCCCGGCGCGTTGCCGGAACCGGTAGCGAAGCCGCCGCCATGAAACAACACCATCACGGCGCGCTTCTGGCCATCCTTCACGCCCGGGGTCCAGATGTTGAGCGTGAGGCAATCCTCGCCCAGGCCTCCGGGTTGCTGGTCCCATTGGATCATCATGCCGTAATCGCTGCGCAAATCCGCCGGGGTTTGCGGGCACACCTGGCCATGTCCGAAACACTCGCGCACTCCGGTCCAGGACGCAGGCTTCTTCGGCGGCATGAAGCGGTTTTTCCCGCCCGTAGGAGCGCCATACGGAATGCCCTTGAACTCCTTGATGCCGGTATTGGCGATGCCCTGCACTTTGCCGGAAGTAGTCTCGACTACCGAGAAAAGCCCGCCATCTGAGCTGCCGCCCAGCGCCGCCGGGCGTTGCGGAGGCGGAGTATCCTGCGTTGCCGCGATCCTCGGGCCCAGGGCCGCGCCCGCGACCACCAGAGAAGATTGCTTGAGAAAACCGCGCCGGCTGTACGCGAACGGACCTTGAGCCTTGGGTGATGCAGATTTCGCGAAATCCATGGGGTCAGCTCCTTTTCTGGATAAGCAAGCGGTTGAAATACGCAGTGCTTACGCGCGATAGAGTCTTGGAGAGGCTCTCATTGGCGTGATGGCGGCCGTCGCGCATGCGGGAAATCCTAGCACAGACATGCATCGACATATCAAACGGAACTGAGGCGCAATCATCTGAGATAAACCCCGGAGCGTGTCATCTTGAGCGGAGCCGGAGTCCCGCAACGCGGGATGACGGCGCAGTCGAAAGATCCCGAGAATGTGGGTTCCGCCATGCCGATTCAGGGAGTTTCTACGACAATGTCTGTGCTACGATTTCCCACTTGAACCGCGCTTCGACTTCCTGCAACGTCGGCCCGGTAACAAAAGCGCGCAGCTTCGAAACGACCACCTTTGAAGCGACCTCCTCCGAAGCGGCCGCCGAAAGCGTGTTCCCGGAGGTTTCCGCGATCTCGCCCTCGGTGACGCAGAGTCCGGCGCGCGGTACAGGCGTCATGGAAGTACCGGGGGACGCGGCTTGTCCCGAACAAAAGGCCAGTAGCAGGAATAGATACACAGTCCGCAGACTCATGGGTCCTCCAAGCCTGCAACAGTGTTTAACAGTTTCTCTCGGAGTCAGCGGGAAGACAACCGATAAACCGGTCTGGCTTCACGGTTTCGGAATGTTGCGGGGAATAATCGCGCAGTTCAGGCTGTCCCCATTTCTCTTTTGGCCCTTCAGCGGTTTTTCTAACCCTCTCGATAACCGAGGGTGGCCCATCTTTCGGGGGTTTGTTTTTTGTGAAAGATGGGATACGAGGATGGTTGCATAAGAAGCAATTAGCAGTCAGCAACTAGCAATCGGCCGAGCAAAGCGCGACCTCGACGTGCCGCTTGATACAATCTCGGTGCAAAACGCACCACGCCGCTATGCGATACCTAAGATTCACTCTCTTACTTGTCGGCGCTATGTCCAGCGTGTCCACGTTTCTTTGTGCATGCTCCAGGCCCAAGCCGCCGGATGCGGTCTTCCCTCCCGGCGAGCCTATGGCTGGCTCGATGCGGTTTGAGTTTGCCGTCTATTTATTGCCAGGGCATGCTGCTGATCCGGCGGCCGTGTTGCGGGAAGCGCTGGCCGCCAAATACAGATCGCTGAAGCAAGTTGGCGAGATTCCGAGCCTACCCCGGGAGATGCTGGTTCAAGCTCGCCTGGAGAAGCATGCGCAGAAGGAGTACATTCCACCTGATCTTAAAATGCTGCGCTATGCCGGAGAGGGTCTCAGTCCGGCGCAGGCCCAGGCGCTGCAGAAATCTGACACGGCATTCATCCTCGATTTCGCGCATCCCAAAAAAGATGTGTGGACCGGACTGCGGACCGCCTGTTCCCTGCTTGAGGACGTTGCCCGCAAGACGGGCGGCCTGATATGGGACGAGGAGACGCGGCAGGTCTTTACTCCCGATTCGTGGCACCAGAAGAGGCTGGCGCTCTGGACGACCGCGGTGCCGGATATATCCACGCAAACGGTGGTCCACGTCTACAACACCGGCGAATATGTGCGCGCCATCACCCTGGGTATGAGCAAGGCTGGACTGCCCGACGTCGTTATCCAGGAAGTGCCAACTTCTTCGGACACTCAAGCGGGAATTCTCATCAACATCTTCTGTCAATCCATGGCGGAGGGGGCGACGCTCAAGCCCTCAGGTAATTTCAACCTTGATCTGCATGCCATCAAGGATTCCCGAATCCGTGAAAGCCGCTTGAAGTCGCTTAAAGGAAACGCCACGGGTAAGGCATGTTTGTCTTTGAAAACGGGCAAATGGGAAGAGGGCGATGCGCAGAACCGATTGATCGAGGTTTCATCCGACAGATATCCCGGGCCGGACCATCAGGCGCAGCAGGAAGCCATGATTTCCTCGTTTTTTGGAGCAGAAGAATCGTTCGTCAAGGTGAACCATACCAGCGAACTGCTGGAGGCCAGCCGCAAAGCCAGAGAGCATCTGCCGGAACTGCGCAAAGCGTTCAATACGGGCCTGCAGCCGGATGAGTTCATAGACCTCAAGGCGCCTTTTGCAACACCTGACGGCGGCACCGAATGGATGTGGGTAGAAATCACCAGTTGGAAAGGCGATGACATCAAAGGGACCCTGCAGAACGATCCCGTCGAAGTGCCTGGCCTGCGCGCCGGACAGATTATCGAGGTTCGCGAAAAAGACATTTTCGACTACATTCATCGGTTCCCCGACAAGCACCAGGAAGGAAATACCACCGGCGAGATTCTCCAGAAAATCGAAAACGGACCAGCTAAAAGCTCTGCGCCGCCAGCCCAGCCTGTCCCTGCAAGATGCGATCCTGAGTAACAACGGTTCTGCCGCCCGTTGAGACTGGAGTATCGCTGAGAAAAGCGCCGCTTTCCTTATTGTTTTTTCGCCTGGCCGCGAGCAGAAGGCATTTATCAAGGGCGCTCCGTCCCGCCTTGCGGGACTCCGCGCCAGCCTACGGCAGTGAGGAAGGAAATCTTTCTTCGTTCACCCAGCCCTTAGCAAGTCCGCCGGGCGAGACGCACGGCGGACTTGCACAGGCTGGGCTAAGCTATGCCGCCCCGTTCGGGGCTGGAGTGTCGGTGGTGCAACTTTCTGGTTGGGCTCATGCGTCTTCATTCTTGTCCGTGAAATTGTTTTCAGAAATAGGATTTGTATCGGGTAACCCGGTTACCCGGTCACCTTGAACCCTGGCCTTCCGCACGTTCTGAAGCGGCGTATGATCAAAAGCTCCGGAGGACGATATGCGTGCTTTTGCAATTGACAAGACAGTTCACAGGCTAATCTTCTTGCTAATCTGAGTCGTGATGATAACCATCTCTGGGTGTGCTCATCAACCCCGTCCGGAGGCTTATCAACCCCCGGGATTTTGGTCGGGACTACTCCACGGGTTCCTCATTCTATTTAGCTTCGTCGGCAGTCTCTTTACCGACGTTCGTATTTATGCATTTCCCAATTCGGGCGGATGGTACGATTTCGGTTATATCATCGGTGCGTCATGCTTCCTGGGTGGCGGAGGTAACGCTTCTTCAAAATGATTAGGGAAATTCGGGGACAGACGGGATGTTCCCCCAAGTATTCAAGGAAAACAGTTATGAAAATACTTCACAGTTCCCTGATAGCGTTCAGCCTGATCCTGTGTTTCTCTAGCGGCTTAGTAGCTCGCCAGGCAAACAGCGCGGCGCTGAAGTGTGATGAAAAGATAGAACTGCCCTATGCGGTTCGGGCCGCACTGAAACGCGCGCCTGACCTGACAGTTAGCTGCCGATTGAGCCCGCCCGTAATCCAGGGCGATTTCGGAGGCAATGGGAGTGTTGGCTATGCAGTCCTGGTTACGCAGAAGACATCCCAAAGGCGAGGATTCTTAATCTCGTTTGGCGGCGGCCGGAGCGTCGTTGCTGGTGCAGGCAGGCCGGTGCAATACGGCGCTGCGGCTTTCCCCGATCTGAACTTCGATCACTGGGAGCTGTACAGCAAGTCTCGCCCGGTTGAGTCCGATGACCGGCAGGAGCCGCTGAAACTTCACGGTGACGCTCTGCTAGTGAGCTATCACGAAGACGCCAGTGGGTTGTTCTACTGGGACGGCAAACGAGTGCGCTGGTATCAGCAGGGTGATTGAACCGCGGCATTATTTCCAAAGGAAAACCACAATAAGGTTAGAGCAGGCTATCACTATACGGGCGACGGTCACTTGGAGCGAAGTTGCAGGATGTGAACGCTGTTGGCTTGCTTGCCGGACCTGGCGTCGACAAGAACGTGTTGCCCTGCCTGGTGGATGAGGGTGTCTGGATTCTCCACGATCCACGTCGTGTTGCCGTCATCGCTTACCAGGACCATGCGCTGGGGCAGCCATTCGGGGTGGCCGACGCTGGCGCCGCCGCGGAGACACTTGGCGACACAGGATTCTTTCCCTGGCTTGATGTGGGCCCGTCCGCAACTCTCGTCGCTGACCCAGCCGCTCAGCGTGGAGGTTTGCGCGTCCATTCTGCTGAAAGACACGGCCAACATTGCGAGCACGATACCGATCTGAATCTTCATTGCTACGTCTCACGCCGGATCATAACCGGCTGGCCGGAGCCGGTCTGTTCCAGAGTGCACAACATCGGCAAGCTTACCGCTGATTTACGCAGATGACACGGATCGGACTGGGGTAAGCCGCTCGATCCACCACCGCCGAACTCGCGGCGCAAAGCAGATTCCTCCCCTTCGCCAGGCTCAGGGTCGGAATGACAAGGACTTAAGAGCGGATTCTCGTCAGGGCGCTGGCATTCGCCAAGGCCAACGGAAAGCAGATTCCTCCCCTTCGCCAGGCTCAGGGTCGGAATGACAAGTACACGACGGCCTTTTGTCTTCAATCCCACATGGGAAGACCTGGCAGAGGACTGGGGTAAGCCGCTCGATCCACCACCACCGAAACTGAAATGAAAGCGGATTCTCGTAAGGGGCCGGCATTCTCCAAGGCCAACGGAACAGCAGATTCCTCACTCCGTTCGGAATGACAAGAACTTGAACATTCTTCGCCAGGCTCAGGGTCGGAATGACAAGAACTTAAGAGCGGATTCTCGTCAGGCGCCGGCATTTTCCAAGGCCAACGGAAAGCAGATTCCTCCCCCTTCGCCAAGCTCAGGGTCGGAATGACAAGTACACGACGGCCTTTTGTCACTTCCGAACGGTGACCTGCCACGCGCCTTAGTGGGCAACGTGCGCCAGATCGGTCTGCGCCGGAACTGGCGTGTCTTTTTTTGCGAACTTTCGCCGATAATATCCGATCCAGATGGAGATTGCCGGGACGCCGATGAAGGTCGGCCACAACCAGCGGACCACCGGCGGCAGAAAATGCAGGTTGACGACCGAGAAGGCGGACACGGCCGCGATGTACGAGCCGATCATGCCGCCCATGTGGTCGAACCACCAGAAGTTCCTGTCGGCTTGCGGACGGACGAACCGCAGCACGTCCCTGACACCGAAGAAGAGTCCGGTCACGCCGAAAGTCGCCGCCACCCACGCCATCCTCTCCCACATCGGGGTTGGCCGGATTACGGCGAGCGCAATCAACACTACGCTGGCGACGAGCACGAGCACGGTACCGGTCCAGTCGATCGGCCTGGCTCCCTGGCCTTCGGTTGGCCGTTTGCGGAAGAGCACGCGGTATCCGCTGAAGGCCATGTAAAAACTGAACACGGCGACCAATGCCAGAAACGGAATTGGCCGGTACGCGCTCAGGACCAGGGCCGTCAATGCGACTACGGCCATCATCCAGAAGTAGATTTTGCCCCACCGGCGATGCTGCTTTCCGCCTTTTACCGTGGCCAGGGCCACGGGCGCTACAAAGAACGCCGTCATCCCCGCGCCGATATGGACGATTCGTAACCCGGTTACCCAGATTGGATCGGTCATACTTTGCCTCTTTTCTTTATTGCTTTTCCTTTTCCTGTTGCTTTTTCTTTTTTGGTCAATTGCGAAAGCGTTTGCAGGGCCTCATCACACCAGTCAACCAGGCCCTGGCACATGTGGCGGCCGAAGCTCAGCGTCAGCAGCCAGTAAGGGAGTTCCGGATGCGTGGCATATTGCCGCCGCAGTCCGGTTTCGATTTGCGCGTAGATGGCCAGCTTGTTTTCTTCGAGCTGCTTCTTTTCCCGGACGTGCTTTGCGCTGGCCTGGGGACCAATGCGCTTCGAGAAAAAGAGCTTCAGCAGAAGTTCGCTGCGCGGAGATTCGTTTCTGGGTTGCTGCTCCAGCCAGTGGCGAAGCGCGGCCTCTCCGCGCGGAGTCACGCTGTAGACCTGGCGCTCCGGACGCCCGGAATTTTTTTCTCCCTGTCGCCGGGTGATCAGGCCATCCGCTGTCATTTCCTTGAGCAGCGGGTAGATGCGGCCGTAGCTCTCGCTCCAGAAGTGTCCAATGCTGCCTTCGACGAACTGCTTGACGTCATAGCCCGAAGACGGCTTCAGGCTGAGTACCCCAAGGACCGCGAACTTGCTGGCCGACTCGCCGGACTTCATATAGCAACATGATATATCATGTTGCTATATAGAAAGCAAGAAAAATTCGCCGAAAGGCGAAACAGTTTTCAGGGTTTAAGAGTTAGACGCGGCAGTGCCGCGTCTCTACGTCGAGGGCCTTCCTGGTCCCTGCGGCATGGACGAAGTAATTACTTTCCGTGCGCTTCCAGAAACTTTTCTACCTCAATGGCCGCGGCGCAGCCGGAGCCAGCGGCGGTGACGGCCTGGCGGTAGCGGCGGTCCTGCACGTCGCCGCTCGCGAAAACTCCAGGGACATTGGTAAGGACAAAGTCGTGCGTTTTGAGGTAGCCGTCCGGGTCCATATCCAGCTGGCCTTTGAACACTTTGGCGTTCGGCTCGTGGCCGATACCCAGGAACATGGCGCTGGTGGGAAAATCCCAGACTTTGTTGGTCTTGGTGTTGTGCAGTTTCAGGCTGGTCACTTCTTTTTTTGCGACATCATGGACCTCTTCCACCACCGTATCAAGCAGAAATTCGATCTTCTCGTGCTTGCGGGCGCGGTCGAGCATGATCTTGGACGCGCGGAAGTGGTCGCGGCGATGGATCACCGTCACTTTGGTGGCAAAGCGGCTCAGGAACAGCGCTTCTTCCATGGCCGAGTCGCCGCCGCCGATCACGGTGATGGGTTTGCCTTTGAAGAAGAAGCCGTCGCAGGTGGCGCACGACGACACGCCATGGCCGATCAACGCGTGTTCGCTGGGCAGCCCCAGCCAGCGCGCGGACGCGCCGCTGGCAATGATGAATGTCGACGTCTCGATGGTCTTCGCGCCAATCTTCAGTTTGAACGGGCGCTGTGTCAGGTCGGCGCTGGCGAGATGGCCGTGCATGAATTCGGCGCCAAAGCGCTCCGCCTGCTTGCGCATGTTCTCGATCAACTCCGGCCCTTGTATGCCTTCCGGGAAGCCGGGAAAATTTTCCACCAGCGTGGTGATGGACAGCTGTCCGCCGGGCTCGTGGCCTTCCACCACCAGAGGTTTCAGGTTGGCCCGCGCGGCATAGATGGCCGCTGTCAGCCCGGAACAACCGGTGCCGAGAATCACTGTGTCACGAACGGAGTTTTCCATAAGTTCCTTATTAGATTCATCAGAATTGGTTTGGGTTCAGGGCTGCTTCCGCGAACTCGCCGCCGGCTGCGCGGCGCCGCTGCGGCTTTTGTGCGCGCTGAGCCAGGCGATGTCCGAGCGAAAGGCGGTACGCAGCCCCAACGCACTACGGTACTTGGCCATGATATCGGACGCCTGCTTGAACAACGGCTCGTACGCGCTCTGATCGCCCTCGCAGCGCGCCAACACGACGGACCCCTTGCCGAGTCTCTCGACTCTGACGCGTACCGCCGGCGTGTCGGTGGTCACGACCGCCACAGGCGAAGCGGCGCCGGCCGAGACTCGGTCTTCCATTGAGAGCTCGTAAAACTCTTTAGGGTCACGCACTCTCAGCACCAGGGTTTCAATCGTAGTCTCTTCGTCCACGCTCATGGAATACTGCACCGTGAGCAGCGGAGACTTCTCGGCGAAATCGCGGCGCAACCGGACAAACTTTGCCGCCGGCGCGTCCTTGAGCGTAGTGCGCCCGCGTGAAATCTCAAAATCCTCAGAAAACGCAGGATTCCCCGCGGCCTTGCCCAAAGCGCCGCTCAACACCGCCTGCTCTTCCGCCGAAGGAGTACAGACGTGGAGATAATTCAGACGGACCTGGGGTTGCGGTGTTTCCGGCTTCTGGTCTTGCGGGCCGGCAATCATGCCCGTCAGAAAGAACATCAAGATCAGACTTGGAGTGAACACGCAGGGATTGTAGCACCTTGTCTTTCTAAATCCCGAGCGCAAGCGAGGGAAACCTATAGCCTCAAAAGCTCTTCTGGCGATAGGGGTCTCTCGCTACGCTCGAGACAAGGAGAGAGATCATTTCTTCAGATATCCATCCACCCACGCTCCAACCGTCTGGTACCAGAGCTGGCTGTTTTGCGGTTTGAGGACCCAGTGACCTTCGTCGGGGAAATAGAGCATTTTGGACGGGACCTTCAGGCGTTGCAGCGTTGTAAAAAGCTGGAAGCCTTCGGAGACATCGAGCCGGTAATCCAGTTGGCTGTGGACGACCAGCGTAGGTGTTTTGAACTGGTTTGCATAAAGATGCGGCGACCACTTGCGATACATCTCCCGGTTGGTCCAGGGCGTTCCTTTAAATTCCCATTCGTTGAACCATAGTTCTTCCGTGCTGCCGTAAGTCGATTCCGCATTGAACATGCCGTCGTGTGAAACCAGGCACTTGAAACGATTGGTATGGCCCAGGACCCAGTTGATCATGTAGCCGCCGTAGCTGGCGCCCAGAGCGCACTCGCGGTCCTTGTCCACGAACGGATAGGTCTTTTCGACGTAGTCCAGCCCGTTCATCAGGTCCACAAACGGCTTGCCGCCCCAGTCGCCGTTTATGCCGTCAATAAACGCCTGGCCGTACCCGGTCGAGCCGCGCGGATTGATCATGACCACCAGGTAGCCGCTGGCGGCAAACAGTTCGGCATTCCAGCGGTACGACCATTCGTCACCCCACTGTCCCTGCGGTCCGCCGTGAATCAGAAACTTCATGGGATATTTCTTCTGCGGATCAAAGCCCGGGGGCTTGAGCAGAAAGCCCTGCACTTGCGCGCCCTCTGCGCCTTTGAACCAGAAGGATTCGACTGGTTGCATGGAGACCTGGGAAAGCACGGCATCATTCAGGTGGCTTAGTTGTTTGACATCACCACCCTTAAAGTTGAGCTTGTAAATCTCGTTCGGCGCCTGTGCCGACATTCGCGTAAAGACCAGAGTTGAACCGTCGGAAGAAACTGTCGCTTCGTCATTGGCTCCTCGCACGATTTCCTGAATTGGATATCTCAAGGTGGCGGGAATACCGGGCCGAACTTTAGGATCGAGGTATACGGAATAGATCGGGATTTCACCTTTGTCTTCCGACGTGAAGTAAATCGTCTTAGAATCTGATCCCCAGACGATGCTTTCCACCCAATGGTCGAAGTGCTCGGTCAAGTTAGAGATCGGCGGCCCGGATCGCCCTTCCAAATGATTACAGATGACGAGACGGAAGCGGTCGCTCTCATATCCCGCCTTTTCCTGCATTCTCCACGCCAGATAACGGCCATCCGGCGAATATACCGGCGTAGAATCGCTGCCCTTGCTGCTGCTGATTTTCCTCGGTTCGGCCAGCAGCTGATCCAGAGAAAGAACAAAAATCTCATTGTTGGTGCTGGTAGCTTCCACCCCATCAATGTTGCTGGTGAAGGCCAGTTCTTTGCCGTCGGGTGAGATCGCGTAATTATCCTGCCCGCCCAGGCTGAACGGTGGCACATCGTGGTCTCCCGGAGTCATGTCTCGGGCCACGCCGCCCTCGGCGGAGACCACAAAAAGATGGGAGCGCTTGAAATTCGTGTAATGGTTCCAGTGGCGATAGAAAAGCCTGGTAAAGACCATGGCCTTGACCTTGGAGCCGGCACGCTCTTCGTCTTTGGCTTTGTTGCACGCATCGGAATCACATTCTGGATAGACCTCGGAAACAAACACGATGTTCTTTCCATCCGGCGACCAGATGGCTCCGTCCGCTTCGGTGGAGATACTTGTGACCTTCCTGGGAGCGCCGTTCACCGTCCCGGCGGCGGAATCGAAGTCGCTGACCCAGATTTGCGAACTGCCATCTCGCGCGCTGGTGAAGAGAAACTTTTTCCCGTCCGGCGACCATTTTCCCCCGCTCTCCCCGGCGGCGTCGGAGGTAATCTGCCGCGACTCGCCGCCGGCCAGCGGGACAATCCACAAATGAGAGGTTTTCTTGTTGGCCTTCAGGTCTACCTCGACGGCGGAAAACATGACCCAGCGGCCATCCGGCGAGATCACCGGACTGCTCACGCGCTTCAGGGCCATCATGTCCTCAAAAGTGAACGGCCGCGGGGCGGGGTTTTGGCCGGCAAGCTGAGCAAAAGTCCCCGTCGTGAGTACAATAATAATGAGTGTCAGGGCGGTGTGGGTGATGCGGCGCATCTTTGAATCTTGCCTCCTGGGAGTGCACGCCAGTCTACGCGTTTTTTGGTGTCCAATCCAGCTAGGCCCGCCGGGGCGGGGCGCAGCAACCCGGTCGCGCGGCTTGCATCTAAACCATTCGGACCTCAAAGGAAAATTTATGAATAGATTTCTCGCCTGCTGGGCCGGGATTTGTCTCTTTGCCGTTTTGTTTCCTGTTGTTTTGCCGGGCCAAACGAGTTGTGAAGACGGCAACTCGTCGTTGAACACAGCGCAGCCCAAGGCAATGACGGTGCCGGATATCATCCAAAAGTTTGCTGCCAAAGAAGCGATTTTCCGTCAGGCCCGAAATAACTATGACTACACCCAGGACGTTACCGTCCAAACGCTCGATGGCAAGACAGTAGACGGCGAATACCGCCAGGTGTGGGACATCAGCTATGACGACAAGGGCGGCCGCGTCGAGGCCGTTACCTTCGCGCCGCAGGACACGCTGTCCCGCGTAAGCCTGACGCCGGAGGACCTGGAAGACTTCCGCAATCGCCTGCCCTTCGTACTCACCACGGATGACCTGCCTCTCTACAACATTCTCTACGTCGGCGAGCAACACGTGGATGAGATCGACACCTACGTTTTTGACGTGGCGCCTAAGGCCATCGAAAAGGGCAAGCGCTATTTCCAGGGCCGCATCTGGGTGGACGATCACGATCTGCAGATCGTCAAGACCTGCGGCCAGAACGTGCCCGACGTGCGTGCGACGTCCAAGAAGAAAAATGCCCGGGAAAACCTGACGCCGAAGTTTGTCACGTACCGGGAACAGGTTGACGGACAGTACTGGTTCCCGACCTATACCCGCGCGGACGATTTCCTGCACTTCCAGGGAGGCGATGTCCACATCCGGGAGATCATCAAGTACACCAACTACAAGCGCTTTGGGTCCAGGACCAAGATCATCTTCAAAGGCGAGGTTCCTCCGGAAAAAGACCAGAAGCCTCCGGAAAAGAAGCCGCAGTAGACCGGACCGCCGCGGTCGGAAGCACTCAAGAATCACGGCAGCGGTGCGATTTTCCGATCACGCGGTCCTGTCCCTCATGCCGCGGCGGCCGATAGCGACCGGTGCGCCGCCTTGTGGATGAATCTTTTCATCGCATTGGCCCACATCGTCCGTTTGCGCGCGCCGCTCTCTTTCCCATCTCCCTGGACAAACATTTCCAGCAAGGATTTGATTTTCATCACGCGCAAGATCGCGGCTTCCGCCTCGCTGACCTTGTAGGCGTCCAGGAAATGTTGCTGGATCTGGCGGGTAACCGAGTGGTTGCAGAAAGGATATTTTTCCAGCGCCTCGACCGACGCCAGAAACAAAGCTACGTCTTCCAGCGAGTTGCCGCGGCGCTTCATGGCGGCAAAGTTACCGAAGGCCGTGCTACGTTCCGTGACCACGACATTCAGCGGAGTAAACTCATTCAGCACGGCCGATGTGGATAAGGACCCGTCCACCTGGCCAATGGCGTTTTCCGCTCCCTCGCGAATGACTCCAATGGAAGATTCGTCCAGGCCTTCGCGACGGCACTTCTCGCACAACTGTTTGAGACCCGCGATCAGGGCTGAACCATCACAAGGCTCGGGCAGGTCCAGGGTGGCCTTGTGGAACTTACGCAGCCATTCTCCTGCGCGCTGCGCCATAGCGGAGACGTTGCCGTTGTCGGAAACCGCGGGCACCAAGGCCGCCTTCATGATGATGGATTGGAAAGAAAAGCCGGCCACTTTCTCCATCACTACTGCTCCCCATTCGCTGAAGTCCCCAATCGGACGCGGCACGCCATCCAGTTTCTTGTGAAACTGATGGACATACTGGAGGTTTGCATTCTCACGCGCGGCGACTCTTTTAGCGCCCCCGGCGCATTTTGGGCGATAGATTTTGGCCGTCAGTCTCTCCTGGCCCTGGATAAACTCCGCGGAGATCTCATACATGAAGTGGTCGTCTCTGGGAGCATGACCCACTACACGAAGACGCTGCAGTTCGCCCCGTCGGGAATATTCTCTGGCTACGGCACTTGGCAATTCAGCGAGAACCTGACGCAACATTGTGTCTGCCATCCTTGCTCCTGGTTGGAACCAACTCGGCTTACGCGAAGAGAGGCGGTGGTCATAGATCCGAGCAAAGTCCGTGATCTGAGCAAAGTCCGTCATTCGCGTAAGGTTGGGCCTGACATAAATCTCAAAGACGGGTGGCGGCGCTGTTTGTAGTGCAGTTCGTTTGCCAAAGGAAACGAGAAAATAGAATGCTTTTAAATGCTTATGGCACAGGAGGTTAGCGGAAGGCAGCGGCTGCGGGAGAACATCGCATGGGGAAGATTGCCAGGTAAAAAGCGCTCGCCGAGGGGGATGCGCGATTCCTAAACTCCGCATTGAAAGCAACCGATAGACCCTTTGGGTAGACTTTTTGGAGGCCTTCCTTGGAATGCGCCATTTTCGTACTGATAGTCTCAAACTGTGCTCGGTCTTTGTCCGTTTTAGCGGACGCATTTGAGGCCTACGGAATCAAGACGGTCGTCCGCAAAACAGGCCTCGCAGGATTTGAAGCGCTTCGGCAGGTGAAGTTTGACTTGATGGTCCTGGACCTGGATTGCGTGGGCGCCGCTAGTTTGCTCGAGGCTCACATCGGTAAATTCCCGGGAAATCGGACAACCGTGATTGCGCTGAACCTGGATGAGGCCCGCGTCACTCCCGCGCAGCGTAAAAAAACACACTACACGCTGCCCAAGCCCCTCACCGCGCATATGGCCGTGCAGACGCTCAAGGCTGCCTACAATGTGATAGTCATGGAGAAGCGGGCTTCGTTTCGCAGCGCCCGAGAAGTTACCACGCTGGAAGCCTACTATCACGAGAACCATGCCAGTCACCCGCTGGTTGGCGCTGTTCTATTAGATATCAGCAGCACGGGCTTCTGTATGAAAGCACGGTGCCGGATTCCCCAGGGCGTCACCCTTTTTGTCAACTTCCGGATTCCCGGAGAGCATCAGACTGTCCATGCGGTCGGCCGGGTAGCCTGGAGCGACGCCCACGGACGCGCCGGAGCCGAGTTCCGGTATGTGCCGACAGAAGAATTCGCAGTCCTGCGTAACTGGCTGCACAGTCAGTTTCCCTGGGCGCGCGAGCTGACTGCTCTGCCCGTTCCTGCTACGCGGACGCCGGAGCAACAAGCGAAGAGTCTCTAACTTCGCGGGCTAGTAAAAGAGATACTTTCTCCACTTGATGTCCGAACGGCCAATCATTCGCATGATGTGGCGGCTGGTGTGGAGAGTGAATGGCCGCGGCTCCTTCAGCAGCTTCATGTCCGTTTCAATGAGCAGGTGATTGCCCTTCCTGCGATTGCACGGATGGCAGCACGCAACCAGATTTTCCCAGGTAGACGAACCTCCGCGCGAGCGCGGGACCACGTGGTCCAACGTCAATTCGCCGGATGGCAGTACGACGGCGCAATACTGGCAGGTATTGCGGTCGCGCAGCAGAATGTTCTTGCGGGACAAGGCCCGGGTCTGGTGCGGAATGCGGCGGTATTCCAGCAGCCGGATCACCGAAGGCACGCGAATGGTGATGCGGGCCGCGTGCAGGTCATGGCCGTTTTCTTCCTCCGACATGGCCAGCCCTTTCAGCACCAGCACAACGGCTCGGCGGGCGGCGCAGATATTAATAGGTTCGTAGGAAGCATTCAGCACCAGGACGGGAGTCTGCATGAGCACTCCCTTGCGTCCCTTGGGCGCGTCGTGTGCCGGCTCGCCCTGATGGCGTCCTTTGCCCCGGCCTTTGTCCCTTTGTCCCTTGTCATGCATGGCCCAGTGTTCCTCCCCGATGAGGGTCCGCGCTCCCCAGCAGCCCCTCTACTTCTTTTGTGGCCCGTGCAACCGTGGCCACAAAAACCTGATTTGCTCCAGCGCGCAACAACACGCGCGCGCATTCGCTCGCGGTAGTGCCCGTCGTCATGACGTCATCTACCACCAGAATATTGCGCTCGCGGACCATTTCCGGATGGGTCACCGCAAACGCCCCGCGCAAGTTAGACCTGCGCTGATGGCGGGTCAATCCCGTCTGCGAAGCGGTTTCGCGCGTCCGAACCAGAGCGGAGTTACTCAATTGGATGCCGGTTCGGGGCCGGCAGTGTACGAAATTCCGCGCAATCTGCTCTGCCTGGTTGAATCCGCGGTCGCGCTGCCTTGCGCGCGACAGCGGGACCGGGACCACCAGCAACCGTTCCGGCAATGGCATTCCCGCTATTGCGTGGTCTAAAAGCCGGCCCAGAAGCGGCGCGGACGGACGAACGTGCTGATACTTGAAAAGATGTATCAGCTCGCGAAGAGCGCCATCATAGGCGCCATAAGAGACGGCCTTTTGAAACGGCGGCGGAACACGGTGACAGAGCCCGCAGCAAGCGCCACCGTCCCTTTCAAAATATCTGCCCGGCAGTTTTTCTCCGCACGCGGAACAAAGAATTCCCTCCAGCGGAACGATCTTTTGCAAGCATGTGCCGCATACCGGAAGAGCAGAAACATTCGTCAGCGGAGACCGGCAGATCCGGCAATTCGAAGGGAACAGGACAGAGAACAGGGTTTCCGTCGCGGACTTAAGCGCCCGCTGGGCCCGGCTTGGATCACTGCTACTGAAGACGGCCCTCCTGATGAACCACTGCAAGGAAGTCTTCTCAGTATAATCGCGGTGCGCGCCTGCGCGCAATTCGCGCCGGGTTAAAAGGCGGTTAAAAGAGATCGGGTCATCGCCGTCATCTGGGGAAACTGCAAAAACCTTACCGCTGATAACACTGATGACACACTGATGACAATGATTTTTCGGATCTCTTCCGTAGATAGTGGTTCCGGGGCTTCCGATGACGGCGATGACCCGATGACGGCGATGACGGCGATCCTCTCCCATTTGTAACCCGAGCACGGAATGTGCTAACGTGCGGCGATTCAAAAGCTTAGCCCAAGGGAGGCGCCTGTGGCCGAACAGCCAGCAGCGAAAGCGGAAGAACCGAAGTTTCAGCCTTACGTATCGCCGGAAGAAAACCGGAAAGAATTCACATTTCGGGCGATTTTTTTTGGTGGGGTGTTCGGAGTTTTATTCGGCGCGGTAACTGTATATGTGGGTTTACGCGCCGGCCTGACCGTGGCTGCTTCCATTCCTATCGCTGTGCTTTCCATCAGTATCCTGCGCGCCCTGGGCAAGGCAAGCATTCTGGAAAATAACATTGTCCAGACTGCGGGCTCGGCCGGTGAATCGGTCGCTGGCGGCGTAATCTTCACTTTGCCCGCGCTGATCTTTCTGGGATTCGGGCTCGACTACTGGCGCATCACGCTCCTTGCACTGATTGGCGGATGTCTGGGCGTGTGCTTCATGATCCCGTTGCGCCGGCAGTTGATTGTCAAAGAACACGGCAACCTCTTGTATCCGGAAGGCACCGCGTGCGCCGACGTGTTGATCGCAGGCGACAAGGGCGGTTCATTCGCCAGCAGGGTGTTTGCAGGTCTGGGCCTGGGCGCTCTGTACACTCTGTTCCAAAACGAAAACATGTTCGCCGCCTGGCCCAGTACGCCGACCAATAATCCCGGCTGGCTTCCGGGAGGTTCAATACGTGCCAACACTACGACCGAGTACCTTGGCGTCGGCTATATCATTGGTCCGCGCATCGCCGGAATCATTTTTTCCGGCGGCGTGTTTGCCTGGCTGGTCGTCATGCCCGCCATCAAGTTCTTTGGGGCCCACCTCACGGGAAATCTCTATCCCGGCACCAAACTTATTGCTGATATGTCCCCGGACGATCTTTGGCGGCAATACATACGGCCCATGGGAGCGGGCGCCTGTGCAGCAGCTGGATTGATCACGCTGATGCGGACCCTGCCGACTATCATTGGCGCTCTGCGCGCCGGAGCGAAAGACCTGAAAGCCGGTGCAGCCGGGGTCCTGAGCCTGAAGCGGACCGACCGGGACATCCCATTGCAGTGGGCACTGGTGGGCGCAGGCGGGCTGCTGCTATTTATGTGGGGAATGCTTACTTTCTTCCCGATTAAGGACGCGCACACGACCGTCCTGGAGAATTTTTTTGCTGCGCTCCTCGTCGTAATTTTCGGGTTTCTGTTTGTTACTGTCTCGTCGCGCATTACTGGACTGATTGGAACTTCCTCCAACCCGATTTCCGGAATGGCCATCGCAACGCTCATGGCCACATGCGCAGTGTTCCTCGTCTTGGGCTGGACGGCCACCGCCTTCTTTGCTCTGGCCATCACCATTGGCGGAGTCGTGTGTATCGCTTCCGCCAACGCCGGCAATACGTCACAGGACCTGAAAACAGGCTTCCTGGTCGGGGCCACTCCTTCCAAGCAACAACTCGCTTTGGTAGTGGGGGTGATCATTTCCGTTTTTGTCATTGGGGCAACGTTGATTGGAATGGACAACGGCCTGGCCCAGTTTCGCGCAGCCAATATTGCTGTGGACATCAACAAACTGCCTGACGGCGTGTCTGTTGATCGAAATACCAAGTTCGATCGCACGTCCGTGAAACTGGTCGCTGACAAGACCACCGGACCCGCGCGAGACCAATCTGTCGAAGGTATGCAGTTGCTCAATGCTCTCAACTCGCCGACCGTCCCCGACGGCCAGTATTTCTACAATCCGAAATCTGGAAAGATCGAAGTCCAGTGGATCCACGGCATTGGCAGTGACAAGGCGGCAGCTCCGCAGGCCCGGTTGATGGCCACGGTCATCAACGGCATCCTGACCCGCAAGCTTCCCTGGGGACTGATCCTGTTGGGTGTTTTCCTGGTGGTTGCCGTGGAGTTGCTGGGCGTCAGATCACTTTCATTTGCGGTCGGATTCTACATTCCGATGGCAACTACGCTCACAATCTTCTGCGGTGGAGTCGTCCGCTGGCTGGTGGAAAAAGCGGCAAAACGCGCCGGAGAGAAGTCGGAAGAGAGCGACGTTAGCCCTGGTTCTCTCTATGCCAGCGGTTTGATTGCGGCCGGCGGCATCGTAGGACTTCTGGGTATCGCTTTCAAGCTGGTCGAGAATTACATCCGCGATCACCGTTCCGACATCGTCGCCGACAAGTTCCGGTCCATTCTGAGCTTTGGATCGCACGAAGTCCCGGCAGGTTCTGGCGATTTACACTACCGTCTGGCTGACTTTCTTGGTGGCGCCAGCCACACTTGGGTGCCCAATGTCATCGGTGTGATCACGTTTATCCTGCTGGGGTATTCGCTGTTCCACTTCGCGCGCAAACCACTCGAGGGCGGTAAGAAGTAAACTCCGAAGAACTTCTTCAAGCGATCGCGTTGTTCCTGGTCTTACACTGCTGTCATGCATTCGCTGGATACGCCCATCTGGACGGCGCTCTCTGACCTGCAGGCGCGGTATGCCGTGTCGTCTGGCCTTGCCGTGAGGTTTCCACCTGAGATGACAGCGCTGGGCGCGCTACACGAGCCCTCCCTCGAGGCATACGAATCGTTGAAGCCTTTGGCCCGAGACCACGCGGTCACTCTCTACTTCCTTGCTCCTCCGCAGCATCCCCCGGGCTGGACGATCGTCCGCCAGGTCGAGCTCTTCCAGATGGTCCACCACGAAGAGGAGCACGATCCGGCTCCAGCCAAATCCGCTGGGGAAGTCATTGAACTCAAGGAGTCTGATATTCCAGAGATGTCTGAAGTTTATGCCGCCACTCGGCCTGGCCGGACTTTGTGTCCGCGGATACAGCAGTTGGGCACTTTTCTGGGCGTACGCTGCGCGGGCAGGCTGGTGGCCATGGGTGGTCTGCGGCTGCATCTGGCCGGCTATCGCGAAATCACCACGGTGGGCACCCTCCCCGGGCAGACAGGACACGGGTACGCCACGGCCATAGTGTCGACCCTCGTCCAGCGGATTCGCAACGCCGGAGAGAGTCCGTTTCTGACCGTCCGTACGGACAACACCCGCGCCATTCAAATCTACCGGCGTCTCGGATTCAAGGAACGCTCGCTCTTACATTCCCAAACCATCCTCTTCGGGAATAGGTCCGGCCACAATGCCTTCAAGCCGTCTTCTTGTCCTTGCTGGAAAGCGCCGCAATGGCCAGTGCAGTCAGAACAAAAGACACCAGGTCCCAACCCATTTCTTTAGCTATGAGCATTGGCGGCCAGGGCTGGACCGCGAAATAAATCAGGTAGCTGTAGACGGCGGACACCAGCCAGACTGCAATGCCGAAGCGGATTCCCTGCCCTATCCATGATTGACCCGTGTTGCCTTTCGCATACATCCAGACCATTCCCGCGGCCAGTACAGCGAACGCCAGCAGCATCCACGACATATAGGCGTTGCCGTCAGCCTCGGTGCGCAGGAAATGGGCCTGGTCGTGCGACAGAGAAAGATAGTCGCCCTTTAACAACCACCCGTGCCCGATAAAACCAAAGACATTGATCGCAACGAACGCTACCACCCAACGCACCAGAAACTTTATTGCTGTCATACAATCACCTCCCCCTTCGTGTGCGGGCGTATTCTTACACCGGAAGCCATGCACTACAACATCAATTTCATACAACTTTCAAGGGAGTGGCTGCGTTGTTTTTTGCCGGTAACTGGAGTATCATCAACCTTGTTGTAACTGGTTTCGGCTCAAGCTTGTACGGCTAGTTTGAGTGGGTGTGCAGTCCCCAATTTTCGGCGAACGTACCAGTGGGCGAAAGGCCCACTTTATTTTTGGGCGCACCAGGGCGCTGCACAGGCAGGATTCGGATGGCGGCGGACCTGGATACAATTCGCGAAATTGCCGGCCGCGCGGCTGCAACGCATGGGGTGGAGTTGGTGGAAGTGGAGTTGCGAGGCGGAGGCAAGGCCCGCGCTCTGAGAATCACCATCGACAAACCGGAAGGCGTGACCCACGAGGATTGCGCCCATGTAAGCCGCGAGGTTTCGGTCCTCCTCGACGTGGAGGACGCAGTTCCGGGCGGACCGTATACGCTGGAAGTTTCGTCGCCGGGGCTGGACCGCAAGCTGCTTCGGGCCGAGGATTACGCGCGGTTCAGCGGGAGCCGTATCAAGCTGATGACCCGGGAACCGGTCGGCGGCAACCGTCATTTTGAAGGACGGTTGCAGGGTTTTCAGGACGGCAAGCTGACCCTGGAGGTGATGCCCGGCAGGAAACCCAAGCCGGGGCACGCGCCTCCGGCACAGCAGGTGGAAATAGATCTGGCCAACGTGGAAAAAGCCAATCTGTCCCCCGAGATCTAGGGCAAGACATTTATAAGGACTCATGTATGGCAAGCGAAATCTACAACGTCATTGACGCACTGAGCCGCGAAAAAGGAATTGACCCGCAAATTGTGGTCAGCGCGGTGGAAGACGCCATTGTTGCGGCCACGCGCAAGAAAGACAAGAGCCAGGAAAACCTGCGGGGGCAGTTCGACAAGGAGAGCGGCGCCATCCGCGTATACGCCGTCAAGGCCATTGTGGCGTCCGAAGACGACATTGAAGATCCGCAACTGGAAATCTCGCTCGAAGAAGCCAAGACCATAGACGAAAACGCTGAGGTCGGCGGTGAAGTCAGCTTCCTGAAGTCCACCGAAGGATTGGGCCGTATTTCCGCGCAGATCGCCAAGCAGATCATCTTCCAGAAGGTCCGCGAAGCCGAGCGCGACACCATCTACAACGAATACATCGGGCGCGTGAACGAAGTCTTCAACGCCACGGTCAAGCGTATTGAAGGTCCGGACGTGATCCTGGACATCGGCAAGGCCGAAGCGCGCATGGGCAAGAAGGAGCAGTCGCGGCTGGAATCGTTTGCCATTGGCGAACGTGTGCGCGTGGTGCTGGTGCGCGTGGACAAGAATTCCAAAGGCCCGGCCGTCGTGGTTTCCCGCGCCGCTCCGGAACTGGTACAGAACCTGTTCCAGACCGAAGTCCCGGAGATTTACGATGGCACCGTGGTGATCCGCGCCATCGCCCGCGAAGCCGGCGAGCGCACCAAGATCGCCGTTATGTCCAAAGACAAAGACGTGGACGCCGTGGGCGCCTGCGTGGGCATGAAGGGCATGCGCGTGCAGTCCATCATCCGTGAACTCCGCGGAGAGAAGATCGACATCATCGAATACCACGAAGACGCAGTGACGTTTGCCGAAAAAGCATTGCAGCCGGCGAAAGTAAGCCGCGTCACCGTGGTAGACCAGTCGGAGAAGCACCTGGAAGTCGTGGTCGATGACAGCCAGCTTTCCCTGGCCATTGGCAAGAAGGGGCAGAACGTCCGTCTTGCCGCCAAGCTCCTGGGCTGGAAGATTGACATCAAGAGCGAAGAAGAAAAACGCCAGGAAGTAGAAGAGCAGATGCGGGCCATGGCGGGCGCGCAAGCCACCCCGCTGGACCGCGTGGCCGAACTGGGAGAGACCCTCATACAGAAGCTGCATGAGGCAGGCATCACCACGGTAGAAGCCCTGGCGGACATGACTCCGGAGCAACTGGAAGAATTGCCCGGCGTAGGCCCCAAGACAGTGGAAAAAATCAGCATAGCGGTCAATAATTACTTCGCCAGTCTGGAGGCCGCACCGACCGTCGCCGCCGAAGAAGCCGCGCCGGAAGCTGGAGAAACCGCGCCGATGGCAGAGGAAGCCGCGGAGGGCACTGCGCCAACGGCCGGCGATGGCGAACAGTATTCTGCGGCTGTTTCCGCGGAAGCTGCGGAAGGCAATGCGAGCGAAGAAACGCCGGCGCCGGAAGCAACCGGCGAGCACGAGAAGACCGGAAACGAATCTTGAGGGCAGGATCAAAAACTTACATAAGCAGTGAGGACTTTATGATCGCCTAAAGGTGTTGGAGGAAATTAGAGAGCGGATGAAAATTCGAATCAATGATCTGGCCAGAGAGCTTGAAGTAAAAGCCAAAGCTATTCTGGATGTTCTGGCGGAAGTGGGCGTCACGGAAAAGAAGACCCATTCCAGCTCTCTGGAGGCTGACGAAGCCGAGCGTGTAAGAAAAGCCCTTACTTCCAAGTCCGGCGCCGCCTCGCGGGAGAAGACTTCTGCTCCCGAGGTCAAGCCCAAACTTGATCTCTCAAAAATCTCCAAGCCCGGCGACGTGCTGAAGCTGCTGAAAGAGAAAGAAAAACAGCAACAACAGCCGCATGCGCCGGCTAAGCCCGCCGTCGCCGCACCAGTCGCGACGGTGAAGGCCAAGCCTGCGGTTGCGCCTCCGGCAGGCGCAGAAAAAACCAAACCGGCCGCCGCTCCGCCAGAGAAGACTGTTGTAGTGACGCCGCCGCCGGCCGCAGCGGAAAAACCGGCAGCGCCGCCCGCTGTGGTGGTAACACCTCCATCAGCGCCACCTCCAATCGCTGCCGCCGCTGCTCCGCAAACAACTCCACCTCCGGCAAAGCCCGCGTCACAGCAGCCCATTGTTCAGCAACGGCGCATGATCACGCCGCAAACGGGACCGCGTCCGGTTTATCACGCACCGCCTTCCGCAAGTCCTTCGCCGCGCCCCGCGCAAGGCCAGAGCGCGGCTCCGCCCATGGGAAGCACGGGACCGCGTCCCCAGGGTGGGTTAGTGCGTGGCCAGCCGATTTTCCAGCGTCCGCGTCCTTCCGCGCCGAGTGCGCCGGGTTCGCGTCCGCCGTTTGTGCGGCCGGGCGAGCCGCGCCGCGGACCACATCCGACAAGCACAGCACGTTCCGGCTTCCCGCCGCGTCCGGGAATGGGAGCGGGGTTGCCGCCTCCGGGTCCGACAAAGCCGGCCGGACGTCCTGGGCCGCAGTCGCGGCGTCCCGGCCAGCGCTACCAGCACGGTCCTAAAGAAGGTCCGATGAAGGGCTTTGTTCCGCCGCCGCGTTTGGCGGTGTCGAACGAGCCGCTGCCGATTACCCGTTCGCTGATCATCGCCGAAGGCATCAGCGTGAAAGACCTGGCGGAAAAACTGGAAGTGCGCGCCAAGGACCTGATCGCGCGTTTGATGATGCAAGGTGTTCTGGCGACGGTAAATCAGACCCTCGATTTCGAACTGGCCAAGAACCTGGCCCGGCATTTTGGAGCGGACGTCGAGTCCATCACTTTCGAAGAGCAAGCCGCGCAGGAGATGGCGGAGATGGCCGGAACGGCCGAAGAAGCGGCGGCCGCTGCCGTGTCCCGCCCCCCGGTGGTTACGATCATGGGCCATGTGGACCACGGTAAAACGTCATTGCTCGATGCCATCCGCGAAACTGACGTGGCCGGCGGCGAGGCTGGCGGAATCACGCAGCACATTGGCGCGTACAAAGTCAGGATCACCAAGCCGGATTCACCGGCGTTCGGGCGCCAGATCGTGTTTCTCGATACGCCCGGCCACGAAGCATTTACCCGCATGCGTGCCCGCGGCGCCAAGGTCACGGACATTGTCGTCCTGGTCGTCGCCGCCGATGACGGCGTGATGCCCCAGACGCTC
>Ga0210407_10001203_pt1 | contig 24980 bp, 24 predicted proteins | sample IncBWC27MmetaG_FD_150860 | JGI IMG/M metagenome (GOLD analysis project Ga0210407, IMG submission 150860) | Forest soil microbial communities from Barre Woods Harvard Forest LTER site, Petersham, Massachusetts, United States - Inc-BW-C-27-M | ecosystem: Environmental > Terrestrial > Soil >... | reverse complement strand
TGTAAAGGTCGCCAAATGATGACTCGCCGCTTGTCAAAAAGACACTAGGATTCGCGCCAAATGGCTTTCGAAAGCTGCGGACTATCGTCATAACGGCGATCCCTAAGCCGAGATCCGCAAGATTGCCAAAACCTCCCCAACTTCCCGAAAACGCGCTTTGAGGACGCGATGCTTATCCCCTTCTTTTATCGAATTTATGGTGACAAGCGCAGCGCAGTTGCCCGCCAAGTAGCGGCCTTCAAAGGACAGTCGCCAAACATGTTGGGTCGTTTCACAAAAGGCCGGTCATGGGTACCAGAAGTCGGCCCATAGAGGGCTCCGCCGAGAAACGAACAGCTAAACGAACTCACGCCGCAAGTTTCGACGGTCCACTTACCAACAGCTTCTACGGCCAGCGATTTACGTAACGCGGCTCATTGAGGAAACAAACGGCTGTTCAAGACCGCTACAGAAATGCCCACGACGCGCGTTTGCGAAAGAGAATAGCGGCGACAACAGGAACTGATGGGCTCCTAAGGAGTGCCTTTACTCCCAACTCGGTCACATCAACTCCATCGCTTGCCTCCGGATTGGTCCGATAAACGCACCAGCGATGACCGACCAATCGCTGGAGAGAAACCGACTTCACAGAACTAATCCCGCCGTGGAAGCCGGATAGCGTCCAGCTAGCCGACGATCCGCTCGGAACCCAAGCGTGAAGCGCACGATGCTGTCATTCGCAGCAAGCACGATGATTTGGCAGCTCTGGCCCCAGGTGCACACCGATCGAGATAGACTACACTCGGGGAGAGAAGCTACCGAACCGATGCAAGAAGCGGCGAAAAATCTACTCCTTGTTCTCGTTGCGCTCTTCCCCATCGTGGATCCGCTCGGAGGCAGCCCCTTCTTTCTGGCCCTGACCAGGGAATACTCACCGGAAGCGCGAAAGGCATTGTCATGGCGCATTGCCATGAACAGTTTTTTCTTGCTAGTTGGGTCGTATTTTGTTGGGACCTACGTGCTCGTCTTTTTTGGGATTTCGCTACCAGTGGTGCAGGTCGGCGGAGGCATGATCGTCATCGCGACAGGTTGGACGCTCCTGAAACAGCGAGACGACGAAAAACACGACGTGCACAGAACGGTCCAGCCACAGGACACATTCCGCCACGCATTTTATCCCTTGACGATGCCACTGACAGTAGGCCCTGGATCAATCTCCGTGGCGATCACGCTGGGCGCGAACGCGGCTCACCATCACGCGTACCATCCTTTGACAATTTTGACTGCACTCATTGGATTGGTGTTGATCGCGACCAGCATTTTGCTCTGCTATGGATTTGCCGACCGGTTGGCGCGAATCCTTGGAGCGACGGGGATGACGGTGATCACGCAATTGTCGTCGTTCTTCCTGGTTTGTATCGGTGTGCAAATCGCTTGGAACGGGATCAAAGCATTGCTGGAGTCGGTAACGCTGCATTTTGGCTGACCAGGAACAATTCTCCTGTTGAGTTGCAAACGGGTTGACTAGCTCTTGCCCCTCCACCGGAATTTCCCGGGGTTAGAGGACATGTCGGGACTCGTGTGGTGTCCCGCAAATACCTGACAGCTGCCGCAGATGCGATTGTCTTGATGTTGCAAACGTTAAAACGGACAAGCTATTAAGTGAAATTCTGGGACAGCACACTAGCAGGGAGGTGGACGATTGGCCGGCCAGTTTGGACAAATCGTTTGGTCTGGACTTACGAAAGCCTAACGGAAAGCTCATGATTGTTTCGACGAAGTTTTCCTAGCATTGAATGGCTGTGTGTTGGAACCCGCCAAGCGCGGAACATGGGAGGAACTTTAATGGCATGCGGCCCGAATAGATGTGCAGAGCCGTCCCCTTTGCAATGCGCCGTTTGTGGGCGTCGGACGGAATTATTTGAGCTTCCAGGAAGAAGAGATAAATATTGTTTGGAATGTAGCGCGGATGTAGCAACCTCGATTCTGCTGACGACCGAGATTGATGCGGCAACGATATCGGGGGAGGAAACCGCAGGCTTGGTGGCAGAGTTTGTGCAGTTGAAAAGACGGCTATTGCAGAAAGTGCTGTAGGAATAGGAATTCTCGCAGACAATTTGGCACTCGTAGTTAAAGATTAGACAGCCGGAAACAATTCACCTGGACCGTCCTTGATAACTTGCCCACAGCTCTCAACACTCAACAAACCACCGTCTGCATGAGCGACCGGCCCGCGCCCTCGCACTGCGCCTGTGTGAGGTCCGCGATAGTCGAAGGTCTCGAGAGCAGACAGCGTACAATTGGGTGTGCTTGGTCGTCAGACGGAAGCGCCCTTGAAAGCAGGCTAGGCTCATGCCCGATATAGTCGACTGGCAGCAACCGCCGCGACGGTTTCTCCCTCGCGGTTTGTTTTTCCTCGTTGTGGGCATCCTTGCCATCGTCATTTTCAGCAGCCGCACGGCATTATCGTATTACGTCGATGCCCTGTGGTTCGGGTCGCTCGGTTACGGGGACGTGTTCCGGAAGACTCTGACTCTTCAATGGATAGTCTTTGCGGCATTTTTTGGTGTCACACTTCTTTTTCTGTACGGATGGTTCCTGGTGCTGAGGAGGGCTTTCCAATCCGATTTGCCGGACGATTATAGGATCGTCATCGGCGGCCAGCCGTTGAATCTACCAGTTGCGCGCATCCTGCACCTCCTCGGCCTCGGGGTCTCCTTGGCCGTCGCCGTCGTGACTGGGGCCAGCATGATGACTGAGTGGCCTACGTTCGCGCTCTATTGGTACGCAACACGCGCGACCGGTGGGGCTGTGGATCCGATCTTCGGCAAGGCGATTAGCTTTTATCTATTCGCTCTGCCCACATGGCAGTTCATCACGGGCTGGCTGCTGTCGTTAGCCGTGATTGCCTGTGTAATCGCCGTTTTCTTCATTTTCGTTACTGGCAGCACACGAATACTCTCGGGACGGCTAGGCAGATACACCTCGCGGCCGTGGCGCGGGTTCTCGATTGCGTTTGGGTTCTTGTTGCTAGTCCTCGCGATGCGCACGTATATCGCTCGATTCGAGCGATTGTTCGACGAACATACGATCTTTGGCGGGGTGACCTACACGGATGCGCACATCATTCTTCCTGGAATGCTCGCGGTCTGTTCCGCGTTCGTTCTCGGTGCTGCCATTGCAACCATCAATGTCGTAGCGGTCCCGCGCGCGCGCTGGCTGGTGGCAGCAGTCGCTCCAGCCGCGGTCTGTTATCTCGTTATTCAAATATTCGGCTGGTACGTCAGCAGTTTCATCGTGAAGCCCAACGAACTGGTTCGCGAGCGACCCTACATCGCCTACAACATTGACTTAACGCGGCAGGCCTATGGATTAGACCGGCTTGCGCAGCGCGAATTTCCCGCTGAGACGACCGTTGAGGCGGCCGATCCGGCGAACAATCAGGCTACGCTGCAGAACATCCGGCTGTGGGACTGGCGCGCACTCCAGGACACGTTGCGTCAGATTCAGGAAATTCGAACCTACTACGACTTTCCCGATATCGATATCGATCGCTATGAAATCAACGGCACAGTGCGTCAGGTAATGCTCGCCGCACGCGAGCTCAATGTCGAGAAGCTCCCAGAGAGCAGCCGCAATTGGATCAACGAGAAACTTATTTATACGCACGGCTACGGTATCACCATGAACCCTGTGAATGGGTTCACTCCGGAAGGACTGCCGACACTGATTCTGAGTAACATGCCCATTCAGAGTACCGTGAAGAGCATCGTTGTAAAGCACCCGGAGATCTATTTCGGAGAGCTTACCAACACCGACGTATATGTAAAGACGCGCCAACAGGAATTCAACTACCCACAGGGGCAGACAAACAGTCTGACGTCCTACGAGGGCAAGGGCGGCATCGTCCTCGGCAATTTCATTCGGCGACTACTGATCGCGGCCGACCGAGGTGACCTGACGAAACTCCCGTTCAGTGACGATATCAACCGGGAAAGCCGTCTGCTGATGCGTCGCAACGTGCGCGATCGTGTGGCAGCGCTCGCGCCATTCCTCACTTACGAATCGGATCCCTACATCGTCGCCGGCGACGATGGTCGGCTGTCGTGGATTATGGATGCGTTTACGATCTCAGACAGCTATCCCTACTCGCGTCACTATGCGCTTGGCAATACCCCCGTTAACTATATGCGGAATAGCGTTAAGGTGGTCGTCGACGCCTACGATGGCACCACGACGTTCTATGTGTTTGACCCGCAGGATCCAATCATCATGGCGTATCGCCAGATTTTCCCGGCTCTGTTCCAGGATGCAGCGGCCATGCCGCCGGCGCTTCGCAAGCACGTGCGCTATCCAGAGTTGTTGCTTAAGCTGCAGGCGGCCGTGTACGGCCTTTATCACATGACCGATCCGCAAGTGTTCTATAACCGCGAAGACCTGTGGACCGTCGCTTCGGAGGTCGGCATGGACGAGTCCGGTCAGCAGAAGACGCAGCCAATGGAGCCGAACTTCGTGCTGATGAAACTGCCGGGCGAAACCGCCGTCGAGTTCGTGGAAATTCTGCCGTTCACGCCGGCGAATCGGAACAATCTGATCGGCTGGATTGCTGGACGCAGCGACGGCGAAAAATACGGCACATCTGTGGTCTACGACTTCCCAAAAACGAAGCTTGTTGACGGGCCCTTGCAAATCGAAGCTCGAATCGATCAGAACGCGCAACTATCGGGGCAATTGACGTTGTGGAATCAGCAGGGTTCCCATGTGCGGCGAGGCACTCTGTTGGTCATTCCTTGCGGGCACGCGCTGTTGTATGCCGAACCAATTTACCTCCAGGCCGAGCGCAGCCCTATGCCCGAGTTGCGTCTGGTAGTGCTTGCGTTGCAAGACCGGCTCGCTTATGGACCGACATTTGACTCGGCGATGAGAGCACTCTTTGGGGGAGAGGTCTCGTCGCTAAGCGGCACAACTGCCCCCGCGGAATCGGAAGGAGGCGCAACAGCGCCGGCTGCGGCGAGCAAGCCTGGAGGAGACGTGAACGCGCTCATCACGGGAGCGGCCAAAGATCTCGCCGACTACCAGCGACTCACGGCAGAAGGCAAGCTCGGTGAGGCTGGACAGAAGCTTGAACAGTTAAAGCGCAAGCTCGACGAGCTGAGCGCGCATCAAAAGTGATTATCTCCGCAGAGTAGCTTTATACAGACAAGTTGCCAGGCGCCGGACATCGCTCCCGGAGTGCTGGCCTCAGCCGTTCGGTTCTTTCCCGAAGGGCTTCAGTGTCATATTAGTGTCATGTGAATCGTGCTGACAGCGCTCTAGGTCATTCAAACTCATTAGGCGTAGTGAACACTAACAGAGCAGGCAGTAGCAGGGAAGTGGTGTACGGAAAATCAATTCCTGAGTACAACCGAAAACAACGAGCGGGCGTAGTTCAGCGGTAGAACAGACGCTTCCCAAGCTTCAGATGTAGAGTTGCCGGCTTGCCATCCGCGCCGCAAAATTGGGCCCGCAGCCGACTCTCAACTTAGGGCCGTGGGCGAAAATCCCACGCCGTTAGAATCTCAATGCTGGAGGAAAAACGAGGGAGCTTTGAGGGAGCAATAAGAATTCCTTTGCATGCCTCATCGTTCTTTTTCAATGACTTAGCATTTCTTGTCATTCCTCGTAAGTCCTTGAGATTCCTGGCGGCATTGTTTTCGATCCCCACCGCCCGTCTGAGTTTCTTGCACTTTCGAGCCGGCGGCACTAGCGGTTGGTCTCAGATGGCACTCGGCACCACCAAAGATCTCGGTGCTTCATCTACGGTCTGAACTTGGGGGATATCCTCCCCGGTAGCCGCTCCAAGTTCTTTGAATTTTCGCGCGGAAGGCAATACGCGTAGCTCAAGTGAACCCGTAGCTTTGTTGTATGAATCCACCGATCGTTCCAGGCCAGAGCCGACTGCTTCGAAGTGCCTGACAAATGTCGCAATTCGATCGTACAGCTGTTTTCCCAGTTCACTAATTTCCTTTGCATTCTGCGCAATACTCTCCTGCCGCCAGCCGAAGGCGATTGCACGCAAGAGTGCGATTAGGGTGGTTGGCGTCGCCAAGATGACGCGCTTTTCCATTCCGTCTTCGATTAGCGTCTTATCTTGTTCCAGCGCCGCAGCAAAGAACGACTCTCCCGGAAGGAACAGAACGACAATTTCAGGAGCGTGATCGAATTGTTCCCAATAGTTCCTACTGCCCAACTGCTCCATGTGCGAGCGTACCAGTTGCGCGTGTCTTGCAAGGTGAGCAACACGTTCTTCTTCTGTCGCGGCGTTACTTGCATCCAGGAATGCCTGCAGCGGCGCCTTAACATCGACCACGATGCGGCGGTCGCCAGGAAGATTCACCATCATATCGGGGCGTAGCCGGCCTTCCTCGCCTTCGAATGTCTCTTGCTCGGTGAAATCACAATGCTGGGACATGCCGGCCAGTTCTGCCGCACGTCGCAGCGTCATTTCACCCCAGCGACCTCTGACGTGAGGTGATCGAAGAGCAGATACCAAACTGCCGGTCTCCTTCTGTAACTGCGCGTTGCCGCCGGCGAGAGCTCTAATTTGTTCTTCAAGGCTTGAATAGGCGTTCACGCGAGCGGTTTCCACCTGGTGCAGTTGCACCTCATATCGCTCGAGGGCTTCCTTGAGGGGCACCACAACTCCCTCAATTGATTTTTCCTGGGTCTGCAGCTCACCAGTCGCCTGAGCTTGGATCGTTTCGAATGTACTTTTCGCAAGGTCCAAAAACGCCTTGTTGTTGCTTTTCAGAGCCTCGGCGGACAAAGCGCTAAACGTCTCGACCAGTTGCACTTTGGATTCCTGAAGCAGTTTCTTCTGCTCTTCCAAATTGGTTTGGGCCTCTGTGAGTTGAGTCTCCGCCTTGACCCTTAGCTCGCCTTCGAGTTTGAAGCGATCGTGCAGGACCGATTGGTCCTCCAAAGAGATCCGGAGCTGGGCTACCTCAGACTCGCTGGCCGCCCTGGCAGCTGTTTCCGCACGCAACTGTTCTAGCAGGTTTTGCTTTTCGGCCACTAATGTAGCGACAGCTTTCTGCAAGTCTTCTGACTTGCCAGTTCGCTCGGCGATGGTGGCTTCGGCTGCACGGATTTTTCCTTCCGCATCGACTTGAAGAGATACAAATCGTTTCCTCGAGAGGTGTAGCGTCCACAGGCACCCAATAATTAGGCCTACAACTGTTCCGCCAACGAATATTACCCACTCACTCATAAGCTACTCCTTTACGTTAAAGCTACTCAACTGTCAAAGCCACGTCAATCTGACTCTGCCATCACCATGGCTGCAGCAAACGTTCTATCGACTTGAGATCGAATCTTTTCGCTCCGCAGATCCGCAACTTTCAAATAGCGCAAGGTTGTATCGAGGCTCGAGTGGCCTAGCCAGGCCTGCAAGGTACGCGCCGAGATTCCAGAGTCGTGATGCCAACTCGCAAAGGTGCGCCTAAATTTGTGGAGTGACCATCGACTGCAAACGGGTTTGTCTTTGCAGGAGTGACCCTTCTTGTTGACGCAATGCCTGCAGTTGAGGCCAGCACGGAGTGCCAAAGCTTTCAACTTGCCGAGGAAATGCCCCTCGGGCTGCCTGAGACGATTGGGGAAGAGCAGGAAAGAGTCGCCTGTGTTTTGCTTCATCTGCTTCAACGCTCCGACAAGCCAGGCTGGAATCGGCACGCAGCGCTCTTCGCAATCCTTTGGTCGCCAACCCCAATGGGGCTTTGCCGTGATCCGCACAATCTTCTGATCTAGGTCAACATCGCTCCAAGTCATGTAAGCAACCTCTTGCTCGCGACAGCCGGTCCCGAGGAAGAAACCGAAAACGGTACGCGATCGCTTGTCTCCGGCTTGTAACAGCTGAGCGATTTCGACTTCGTTGTATGCGTCAACGAATTTCTCCGTGTAACGCGGCAGATCCCGACGTGAAAGAAGTCCGTCGATCCCGAAGGAGCGCAGGAACGTGGCCAATGCTGAGATGCGATTGAAGATGGTGCGATCCGCGAGCCCGCGTTCCCGCAGTTCCGCCATGTACCACATGAGATCTCGCCTAGTAATCGCCTGCAGATAGACTCTCGGGCGCGACTGTCGAAAATCGCAGAGAAGCCATCCCAAGCGATCCGCCGCCCGAACGGATCGTCTCGCCCGCACCTCGCTCAGATATTCATTGATTGCCAAATTGAGTCGCAGCCGAGGCGGCCAGCGAGCACTAACCTGGGCTCTTCTGCAGGGTCTGGACCGCGGCAGTCGCGGGCGATCCGCCCTTGAAGGCTCGTTGTGTTTGTTTTGCGCTGGCGGCATTCGTCTCCTATCAGGTATTCGCTATCCACGGAGGTTGGTTAGAACGGGGAACTCAAACCGGGCTGCGTGGCCACGGTCTCGCTCGTGCGGTTGGAATCGACAGCTCTAACCATCTTGGATTACGAGGCGTTGCATGCGCTTCCACGTCCTTCCTTACCGCGCCCGTGTCGTGGGTGCGCTGCCTTCTTGGGAGCCATGCTTGTCTGGCTGCTCGCCATGCAATTCGCCATTGCGTGCACGATGCGACCGTTCGGAAACTAAGCTTCAGGCTTATGCTTGTATAACAAACGAAGGCGGTACTGGTTATAGGCTTTCGCCATGGTCTCGCGGTCAGCCCATCCATCCATGAACATCTTCACCAATTTCTCCTCGGCGGCTGAAGCCCGCTCCGCAGCTTTATAGTCTGATTTGCGTCGCCACAGGCGCTCGTTCTCAGCGAACTCGATCTGAAGTTCCATGAAGTCAATCTCCCGAATCTGTTCCTCATCGCTGATCATTGATCCTCTTCGCGAAGAAAACGTTCGGCGACCTTTGCCATCGGCTCCCAGAGCCAAAGCTGCGAGCATTCATCGCTGATACAATGCAGAAATCCAATTCGAAGCAGAACGCGAGAGCGGTTAGCTTGGGGGAGATGAGTGAGAACTACCTTTTGCGCCCGATTACGAGTCCGGGATCAGCCGAGTTGGTGGAGACTAGCTTTCCCTGTGCATCACGCACGCTGCCGAAACGCTCGTTGGTGCGCACGGTAATTTGATTCCGTTGATCGCGGACGATGCTAGACGAGTCGCTAAACCCGGTCGTGATTGAGCTGATGATGCTGCGGTTGCCGTCGCGGATGAAATCCTTTTTCAGCATGGCGCCTCCAGCCACAGTATACAGAGCAAAAACACAGAATGGCTATTCGTAACCATATGGAAATAAGCGGCTTACGAGTCGATTTGTGAACAACGTACAGCGGTGCCGGTGGCTAGGTTCTTTGAACGTCTCTCAAGCGCCGTCTGCGGCAAGTGAACGGGAAGCTGGCACATGCCCTGCCCGTCAGAGAACGGCGTCGAGCGCCTTGAAGTTTTGCCGGTCTTGGTCACTCCAGGCTTTCTTGTCCAGTGGCATCCCGTGCTTGGTCGGATTTGCCATACGCCGAGCAGAACTACGCGTCGTGGGCGTCGTAGCAGGCCCTTGAAACCTTGAAGGGCTTGGCGCAGTAATCGCAGAACACTTCCACTTCTGTCATTCCGCCTCCTCGTGGTCAAACCCTTTCCGCGTGTGCTCGGGGGCCGCTGCGGCGGCAGAGTTGCGAGGGCCTGCTGCCCTCATCAGGGCGCAGCCCGTGCGGTGGACGAGACCGTCGAACCCTTGGTACGGCGTGCAGGTGCAGCGCGGCTTGGCAGCCTCCTCGGCGGGACGCCTGGGTTCGAGGTAGCCGGGGCGCGGGTCGATGAGGTTCACGCGCAAGCCTCCTCGCCCGGAGACGCGGCTCTCGTATTCAGCGTCGTAGCATGAATCGCAAACCTTCAGCACTGCATGGTTGCCGTTCCACGGCTGCTTAGCCCCTTCGAGCGTCATCTTGCCGAACGGCACCTTCTCGCACCGGGCGCACAGCTTCGCCTTGCGCTCCTCCTCGGCCCGTTGGATTTCCGCCGCACGCTTGCGCTCTTCCTTCTTGCGCTCCTCCGTGATTATCTCGGCGATCAACTTGCGGTAGCCGAAGACTCCGGCTTGCAGGCATAGCTCGCAGTTGTCGAAATCGTGGGTGAGGTAGTCGTTGATGAGCGCCGCGTTATCCGAATCGAGAGCCTTGAGGTACTGCTCGGGGGTGCGGATGTACAGCTTCCTGTCATCCTTGGTCGCATACTGGTGCCCCCGATGGGTGCGGTTGTACTTGAGCACCATGGTGGCGGCGAGGCCCTTGTAGCCTTCCTGCACAGTGTCGAAGTGTTCGAGGATGCGGTCGCAGAGCGGAAGCCCCTTCTCGATGGCGGCAACCGATGGCTTAGGGCTGATGGAGCACATCAGTTCCCCCCTCTCCGTGAATATCTCCTCCGTCCAGAACTCCTCCTCGATCTCGGAGATCGGGTGTGGATTGTCTGGGTCTTGGGGTTGGTTTTTCTTTGCTTCGCTTACCAACCCTAAGCCTTGCGGGGTTGGGTTTTTCTTTTCCGCCGAAGGCAGGGGCGGCGCGGAAGGAGCCGTAGCGAGCATCGCGAGCGAAGGCGACACTTGCTTGCTTTCTTTCTTACTCACCGCTGTGCTAACAGCGGAAGGGTCGGTTTGGGTCTGGTCAGCGACGGAGCGAAGCGTAGGAGCTATAGGGTCTGGTCTGTCCGACATTTTGGCGGTGGGGGTTTCCGACAAGTTGGCGGAAAGGGTTTCCGACAAATTGTCGGTATGGGTTTCCGCCACTTTGTCTGTGTCAAACAGGGCTAATTGGCGGGAGCCTTTGGACTCGGCGGCAGCCCGCCGCTTTTCGCTGAGGATCGCCTTCTGGAGTTCAAAGCTCGCGACGATTTGCGGGTTGTCCAGAGAAGATAAATCGGCGTGGTAGACGTATGCCCAGACCCCAGCCTTAGCGTAGTTGTGCGTGAGGAAGTTGCCGTCCGTGTCGCGTTCATGCACCAGCAAGCCCAGCTTGACTAGCACCGGAGCGTAGCGCTCAACGGTGCGCTGCGAGCGGCCGGCACGCTTTCCAACTTTGACCGCTGTGGGTCGAATGCTAGTGCCGTCTTTATTGCCGAAGGAAAGGTAAGCTTCGAGGATAGCTTTAAGGTGCCCCGGCAGGCACGACTTCTTGACCTTGTCTACTAGCCTAAAGCTCATGGCGACCTGCCTTCAGGCCGCATGAGAAAATTTTCGAATTGAGTTTCATGCGCATCCTATTTGTCTTCACTTCGCGCGGATGGTGAGTCCGGCACGCTTTGCGGTGGAAGTATTTGGAAGGGGCGGGATACGTGAGACGCCCCTTCCCGATGTCTCTTGGCGAGAACACCCACCTAAGTAGAGTCCGGTAGTCGCCGAACTCCAGAGCGCTGACTGGGCGCCCATCCTTTTAAATACGCAGTTTTGAGAAAGACGAAGACCCAGGCCGACGCTGCAGCCAAGCAGGCGGAGATGGACGAGCGCATCGCCGCCGGCGAATACTGGTGCGACGTGTGCGGCAAGCGTCGACCATGGCGCACGGTCCCCCTTCATCATGCGGTAGGCGGCCTTCGCCTGCGCCCCGATCTTGCTCGCGAAATCCGCCAGGGCCATGAACGCGTCGCAAATCATGAGCTGCCTGAATGCCGCCTCGAACATTTCCTTCTTCTGCTCTTTGGTCATTTGGGCCGGCTTGTATCTCATGGCTCGATTACTCCAGGTCCCACGTGATGTCTTTGCGCGCGAGTCTTCCGGAGGAGTATTTGGGATTGTGCCGCGTTGCCGATTCATGGATGGCCGCGTCCTGCGCGCCGAATGATTCGGCCAAGATCCTGGCTTCCGCCGGTGTCACCGGCGGCTCCTCGCCCCACAGCGACGGATAATTTTTCTCGCGCCAGGCCTCCTGCTCCTCGTCGGTCCCCTGCGCGAAGACCCTCCAGTCCTCGTCCGAGATTTTGTAGAGCTTGCGCCAACGGGCGGCCGCGTCGTCGAATGCCTTGTCCACGGCCTCCTCGCCGAGGATTTGGCCCAGGCGGTTCAGGCGGCGGGTGATGTATACGCTCCACCGCCATTCGCTGCTGCCCGTTTGCTGATAGACGAACCAGTCGAAGTCGTGGTCGAGCCGCTCCGTCCACCAATAGGCGGCTAGCGCGCGGAGTTCGTGCCTTGTGACCGGGAATTCCACTTCTTCGCCATCGTGGCCGTTGATCGCGTCAACGCTCCCGATGATCAGGCCGTCGCCCGCGATCGCCATCGCGCCCAGACCCTCCATGTCGCGGTTCGACCCCTGGGATTTGCTTAGCGCGCCGAGGTAGTCCTCCGCCACGCTTGTCTGCTTGCTTTCTTCGGCCATCGTTTTCTCCTATGTTGTCGGCGGTAGGGTCGCCACCCTGCTTTTTTAGTGTCCGGTTCGGAAAGAACCGGGTTCCTTACATCTATTACTCACGTCCGCCCACTTTTTCGCGCATGCCTGGTGTGCGGGCTTCTCGCCTCGGGCAGAAGAGTTCGCTTTCGCTTGGGTCGATGCGATGATCCAGCGCGTGCGTTTTGCACCCGCCTTTTGCTGGCCGTCCCTTAGTCGATTTTTTGGGCCGCCCAGTTTCGGCGCCCCTTGCCATTGCTCGGATCAGGGAAAGGTAGTTAAGAAACCGAATCAGTCAGCGCCGCTTTTCCGAATGCAACACGTTGGTGAAGTAGGGGATCATCTCCCACCGTTTGCGAAATTCTACGTCGTACCCCCAGACGAATTTCATCACGGCCCTTTGGTCGTAGTGAATGCAAATCAGATCGGCAATGATGTCGGCCTCTATCTTGGCCTTTGCCGTGAACAGAAACGGTCTCATTCCTTCGATCTGAAATTTATCGACACCGGTCCGCCAGGCGCCCGTGGAGCGCGGTAACCGCGTCCAGCCGCCGTGCACATTCGCAACGTATTCCAAGATGATGTCGTCATGACGCCGGCTGAATTTTCGCCGGTACGTTAGACCGAATAAGCCCTTTCTAGCATTGCTGTGGGTCGGAACCATGACGCAGTACAGCAGCTCTGGACCTGGACGCACCCGACTTGCGATGGGTTCAATCAGTTCCAACACCGGGCCACGTTTCTCCGCGGGAAGTCCGCTGATGTCCCAATTGACGCCCCCTTCGGACAAATTCTCGTGTGCCGTGATTTGCGATGTTTCGTTTTGCTCCACCAGCCCATGCGCCAACGCAAGCGTCTGAATGGTAGTCTGCAGTTCTGCAATCATCTCAAGGATTTTTCCTCTAATTAGTGCGAGCATTTTGTTCTCCTTCTCGGACGATCACGTGTCTCGATCCGTCTCCAGCATCTCGCGTCGACTCATCACGCAGGTGCGCCTCGATTTCGTCGATGATCAAGCGCCTATCGGCGAGGGAGAACGGCTTGATGATTGCCACCGCCTGGCGAACAACCTCTTCTCTTGTCGGGGTCTCCAAATCGGCAATGAGCGATCTTGAACTCGCAGGTTTACTGCGCGATCGCTTGGGTTCTTTCTGAAATTTCCAGCTTTCCTGAGTTAGCTTGCGTACCGTATCCTTAAGAGCCTCGATCTCATTCTCGCTTTGCTCCTTTTCATTCGCGGCAATCTTTTGATGATCTCTGACTGCATCTTTCTTCGCCTGCTCAAGATCCTGCTTGGTATAGCCAGCCGCTAGCTGTTCGTGGGCCCCCGCGATACGGTCGTTTGCATCCTCGACCATCCTCGCGTGTGCCTTCAGCCGCTTGTTTTCGGCCTTGACGTTCTCAAGTTCCTGAAGCGTGGGCCGCGGTTTTGCCACTCGGCCTTTTTTGCCGCTGGGGTTATTGTTCAGAATGTTGCGCACCTGACGCGCGCCGATTTCCAGCCTGTCAGCACACAACTTGTCGAAATTCTTGTAACCGAGATAAGGTTTCCCAAGTTTCTTGCCTTCGTCGAAACGCCGCTTGAGCTCCGCCAGGAAGTCCTTTGCGTATGCACCGGCCTGCTTGTAGATTGAACATGCGTGTTTCGCAACGAATAAAAGGTCCCTGTCATTCAAGTTGCTCAGCACGACCTCGTCAATGGGGGGAGCCGAAAAAGTCGGAAGTGCACTTCCGACATTCGGCGGTACTTTGACAATTGCCATATCCGACTGGCCACGCGCGGGCAGGAGCGGCCTGGAGCCCGCGGGGCCCGTCCTTGTGGTGTCGATAGGGTGGGCAGTCGCTACAGTCGTGGGTGTGGAATTGACGGGCTGCGTCTTGGTCTTGTTTAGCTGGCAGGTCATCATCGCTTCACCTCTACGTAACCGTTGTCCAATTTCACATACGGTCCGCCATTGTCGGCAGCGTTCATCTTGTCAACGGCAGCCTGCACCGTCTTGAGCTTACGGAACCAGCCCTTGGTGATGTCCTTCTCCGCAGGCTCCTGCGTCAGCAGGTCTAGGACGTAGAAGTCTCCCTGCCGTGGACTAAGGAGATTCCCGCTGTCGCCACGGTTGCTTGCGATTGCGAATCTCTTAACGCTGGTCAAGGCTGCTTCCGCCTTCACGAGCCGATAAGCCTGCCGCACCGATAAGTGTGGAGCCTGCGTCACGAGGTGCCTGATGGCTACTATCCGTTCCTCCCCCGTGCTCAGCGACATTCCAGTCAGCACAGAGCGTGCCTTCGCCTTGTTGGATTTGCGAGTCTGGTTGGCTTTCCATGCTGCGTGCGAACGATCTGCGAAAATCCTCTCGTTGAATGGTTCATTTTTCATGTTGTCTCCCTCTACTTTACTTAGCTGCCGCAAACGGCTCGGATGATTCAAATCTTTGGTCACATTCTGCGGTGGTACTTTGGTACCAAAACAAAAAGGCGACCGCGAAGTAGCAGGGCAGCTATCTACCCTGATCCTTCGCGGTCGCCTCGGATGTTTCCCCGTTGACCTACGACTCTTTCGAGCCGAGCTGCTTCTGTTTCGCAGTCGCACCCCGCATCCTGTGCGGGACTTTCGTTACTAGGCGCATGCTGCCGCTTATTTAACCGACCATCCTCCTGGCGTCGGCGGGCTTGACTCTATCACTGTATATTAAGATGCCGACTCGGGGCGTCAGGTCGCAGGGACTAAAGGCCTACGCCCAAGCCGACTCCACGGCGGCGGTCAGGCGGTTGAGCAGCCCCAAGTACCGCTGGGCGCTGTCATGCGACCAAGAAGCACTGGGCAACGTCCTTCGTTACCACAAAGCGTCCAGAACTCTCGCCGGCTAGTATTAGTTTGTGTGAGCATCCTCCGATTTCCGACCTTCGACCCCCTGCCGCCTGCCATCGGCGGCAAGGGTGTGCTGACCCTCACCTCGCCAACGGCTGAGAGTTTCCCCGAGATGCCGGAGAGCCGAAGCTGGCTCAATGGCCACAGGAGGTCAACTGTGTTGACAATCATGTTTAGGTGCTGAAAGGTGCTCCCCAGTTCCGATCTACACAAGCGTTGCATTGCAATCCACCGTCCGATTCAGGCGCATGCGATTCGTTCATCCAACCTGAACCATTTGTTGACCCCGTGAGAGCCGCGGAATTCCTGAGTATTCGTCCGCGGCGACTGCTGGAGCTGGCGCGCAGGAACGTGCTGCCCGCCTACCCAATCGGTCGAGGGCAGCGGCGCGTCTGGCGATTCCGATTGTCCGAGCTGGCGGCAACCGTCACCGGTGGAGTAAACTCCTGGCCGGCAGTCCCTGGTGGCCAGAAAGCGCGGACGAAACGCTGATGGCAAAACAACAGGGATGGTTGAGAAAAAAGAAGTATGCGGATGGTATGACCTGGCTCTACTGCTTCCAGACCACGCGTCAATCCGATGACAAGCGCGTGGAGAATTCGAAGCGCGTCGGCCTCGTGGTTGATTTTCCAACACAAAGTGCGGCGTGGATGGAAGTAGGAAGGCTTGGCCTGCAGAAGCACATGGATGGCTCGACCGACGAGCCGACGTTTAAGCAAATAGCGGAGCACTGGCGTATGCACGAACTCAGAAAGGAGGGGATCATCGGCCGTAAGGCTGACGAAACCGCCGATCGCGACGAGCATAACCTCGACACGTTCATCATTCCACGTTGGGCCGAACGCACGGCCGGCAGCATTAAGCCTACAGAGGTAGAAGCTTGGTTCGAGATCTTGGCGTCTACACCGCAGGGCCGCAAGCGAAAGCCGCTCAAGTGGCCCACGATTGAAAAAATCAACTCGGTGATGAGTCAGATCTATGGCCACGCACAACGCCATGGTTTGATTCCTGCCGAGATGATCTTCAATCCATTTCGCCACCCGAAGTTTGGTGGCGCGCGGTGTAAAACTCAGTCGGACTACGAGGCCAAGGTGGTTGCACCGGAGCAGATGATAGCGATCCTAAAGCAACTCGACAGACCGGAGACGAAACTGGAGTGGACCCTAGCATTGGTTCACGCAGCGACGGCGCTCCGGCCGGAAGAGTGCTTCGCTTTGCAGTGGCGGGACATCGATCCGACCAACAATCAAATACTTGTGCAGCGAGCCTGGAGCAAAGGCAGAGCGACGGAGGGCAAGACCAAAGGATCGATGAAGCCCGTCGCCATGCATCCAGCCCTGTACGAATTTTTGAATGAATGGCGGAAAGAATCTTGCTACAACCTGGACGACGACTGGGTGTTCGCATCGAGTCGCGAGAAGGGAAGAGTCCCGCGAGCCGCATCTACTTGCGGAAAACACTACCTACGTCCCGCAGCCGTAGCGGCAGGAGTAATCGACAAGGATGATCGTTCGCGATTCGGCTGGCACAATCTCCGGCACAGTTTGGCGACATTCTTTGGATCAAATGAGGTTCACCCCTCAGTGATCCAGACGATGCTCCGCCATACGAAACCGCAGACCACTGCGCGCTACATTCACTCTGTGAACAGCAAGCAGGTGGAGGCCCAGGGCAAGTATCTGGACGCGATCAAGCTCGGAAAAGATGGAAAGGAAGCGGCTTAGAATGGATCTCGGGTTGGAGTTCGGGTTGAAAACTGACGGGACTTGCCATTCTTTGCTTGTAAATCACTGAAAAGAATGGCGGGGACGACGAGACTCGAACTCGCGACCTCTGCCGTGACAGGGCAGCGTTCTAACCAACTGAACTACGTCCCCAACCGTGGAATCAACAACTTGCCGTAATGCCCTAAGGAATAAGGCTGTTGCAAGTTTCGCATATAGCGCACGTCTTGCTTACGGTGCATACGGTAGCAGCTGTCCCTGCCGAAACCGCTTATAAACCGCTAATAAGAATTTGTGCGATCATGCGAGATTTATCCTAACACAGATACCTGCCACAGACGAAGCTGAGTCAGATGAATCTTGACGCTAGCGCCTTTCATCCCAGTGCTCTTCGCTCTTGACGATCCTAAATAAGAAATGACCACAGCCCAAGAGTTGCGGGCGAGCGGGGCAATACCTGAGCAGTCTGACACATGGGTGACAGGGTAGCAACGAGATGTAACCGATTGAAATCAAGCGCTGTCAGCGGAGGTCGTTTGACTTGAAAGGGAGCCGTACGGCACTTCTTATCGTCCCCTTAACGTCGCCGGAATTGAAGCGCCCAAATTCAATCACCACAAGCGCGTTTCTCGGTACTAATTCGACGGAACAACCGATACCCTCCGGCTTGCCCGTGACTCAACCCACCGAGCCCGATTTGCGGGGTCATTGAGGGCGGCTTGCTGCCGGTCACTCGACGACAGTCGCTCAAGGAAGATAGAAGTTCCCCACTAGCCAGGCTTCTGCATTCCGCTTAAGACAACGTGTGGTGACAGACTGCGGTCATTGGTCATGCGCTTTGCGCCGAGGATCTATGTCGGGACAGCCACTCGGAAGGACTCACTCTTGTCCTCTGCGTGAAGATGCGTGTGAGCGCCGTTGCATTTGTGTAGCCCACGGCAGATGCGATGAGCTTGAGGGGTTCTCCTTTTCGCAGAAGTGTCTGGGTGATGCCAATCCGCCAATCTGTGAGGTAGTCGAATGGAGTCACACCCACCACATTTCGGAAATGCGCAGCGAAGCGAGCGCGCGACATGCCGGCGAGATGTGCGAGCTGTTCAAGCGACCATGACCGCTCCGGCTCGTCGTGCATGGCCGCGATGGCTTTGGCAAGGCGGGAGTCTCCAAGGCCAGACAAGATGCCGCCTTCGATCAGCCGCTCGTTCATAGCGGCCCGCAGCAGCAGCACAAGGAAGTATTCAGCGAGGCGGTCTACTGCTGTCTGGCGACCCGGATGATCTGCGAAGGCTTCTGCAAAAAGCATCTGAACAGTCGGAGCCAGTTCTGGAATTAGATTCAGAGGCAGCACGATGAACTCTGGCAGTGACAGCGCTAGGGGATTAGCTACGCCAGTTCCCAACCAGATTTGTGCACATACAATCTCCACGGCGTCCGACTTCCTGGCCTGAAATCGATGCAGAGAAGGACGCGGGTAGAAGATTACGCTTGGTTGATCGAGGATCACTGGTCGCTTCTTCGGATGAATGATCGTCAGCTTGCCCTGCCGTAAGACGTGAAGGTGCCCAGCTTCCTCTGTCTCGTGGTTGCCAGAGCTGCCGCAGAGTCGACCGGAATAGAAAACACGTGCCGAAAGAGAGAAACGTTCGAAGAATGGGGCCAAGCGATCCATATGAGACTAGAAGGTATCCAAGGGAGACTCTCAGTACCAATCCGTATCGCGTTCTCTGCCATCATATCTCTTGTGCGGTTCATAAGGAACTGCACAGAACGGAGAAGATCATGTCCCCTATTGCTCCTGTTATCCCGGAAGATGTTGACGCTGCGACTGGCTCGACGCTCAGTCATCTGGAAGTAAAACTCGGCAGGCTGCCTATCCGCCATTCACCTGATGTTGTTGGAGTGAAGCGGGCCTACTTCTGGGCAGCACGGCTCGATCACCTAGGAATGGGCTTGCTGCGGCTCGGTCTTGTGATTGTCCTTCTATGGATCGGCGGTCTCAAGTTTGCTAGCTACGAGGCAGACGGCATTGTTCCGCTGGTTGCGAACAGTCCATTCGGAAGCTTCCTCTACCATCACCGCCCACCAGAATACCGCCACTACATGAATAAAGAAGGTGAAGTAGTTCCAGCGAATCAGCAGTGGCAGAAGTCCAATGGCACGTACCCGGTCTCCTATGGATTGGGGGTCATCATCGTAGGGCTGGGCCTTCTGATCGCATTACACCCGGTGCTACCTCAGTTCTCAGCGGTGGGTAGTCTGCTGCTCATAGGAATGTGCTTCGTCACGCTGTCTTTCCTCGTAACCACTCCGGAGGCATGGGTGCCTGCCTTAGGAGATGTGCACCATGGCTTTCCTTTTCTGTCTGGTGGGGGACGACTGATAATCAAGGATGCGATCATGCTCGGCGCCGCGGTCACGACACTGGCGGACTCAGCAAAGGCCTACGTCAAACGCAGAGCTTGAATTCTCTTCCGTCGCCTTCCGCCAGGGACATAGCAAATTAAGTGTGAAGCAGGATGTGGTCGAACATATAGACCCCAATGATGCGTCTGTGTGTGAAGGACGGGCAGAGTTAGTCCCGTATTTTGAGCGCGCTGTCCATCAACTGACACTTTGACCGGGCTCTAGCCGACGGAACTACAGACCGATCCCAAAGGACGATGTATTCAAGTACTTCGCTGGCATCGGTTCATACCCAGCTCTGGCAAGCAGCGTGCGGTATGAGGACCCAGAAGTGTACATATCGACGTTCAGTTCGAGCGAGAAAACAATCGGGAGAAAGCCATGCACGAAGACAACAAAGCAAAAGGTCGCTCCATGTTGCCTGTCACCCGCCGCCGTTTCGTTCAGGGATTAGCTGCTGGTGGAGCGGCCGCAGCCCTCGATTGGCGCGCAGGCTGGGTCTTCGCCGAGACTGGCCAGCAGCAGACACTCGCGATGCTTACGGGTAAAGACTTCGAGTTGACGATAGATTCCTTACCCGTGAACTTCACCGGGCGTCGTTCCGTAGCCACGGCCGTAAATGGTTCCGTGCCGGGACCGATCCTGAGATGGCGGGAAGGTGATACGGTGACCATCGCGGTCACCAATCGTTTGCCAACGCCGACGTCGATTCACTGGCACGGTATGCGTATTCCGGCGGAGATGGATGGTGTGCCCGGTTTGAGTTATGCAGGAATCGCACCAGGCAAAACATTTGTTTACCGGTTTCCGGTGCTGCAGAACGGGACGTATTGGTATCACAGTCACAGCGGCTTTCAGGAACAGCTAGGGTTGTGGGGCGCTCTCGTGATTGATCCTCGGGACAAAGATCCCATCGAATACGATCGAGACTACGTTGTGCTGCTGTGCGACTGGACGGATACAAAACCCGAGACCCTCTACAGCAACCTCAAGAAACAAAGCGATTATTACAACTTTCACAGGCGCACGGCCGGCACATTTATGGAAGACGTAAAAAGCAAAGGCGTGCGCTCCACGGTACAGAATCGACTGAAGTTGGGGCGCATGAACATGAGCCCCACGGACATCGCCGACGTAACCAGCGCTACCTACACTTATTTGATGAACGGTAATCCCCCTGACGCGAACTGGACCGCATTATTCAAGCCGGGTGAGCGTGTTCGACTTCGTTTCATCAACGCGTCGGCCATGACTTTGTTTGACGTGCGCATTCCCGGTCTACCCATGACCGTTGTGCAGGCGGACGGAAATTGTGTACAGCCGGTGACGGTGGACGAAATGCGACTGGGCGTCGCCGAGACCTACGACGTCATTGTTCAACCGCAGGAAGACCAGGCGTACACCATCTTTGCGCAGCCGGAATCTCGCGGCAGTTATGCACGGGGTACCCTGGCTCCGCGGATGGGCATGGCTACGGCGATCCCGCCGATGGATCCATTTCCCCTCCGCACGATGGCAGATATGGGGATGGGTGGCATGGCTCAAATGAAGGGGATGAAGATGAGCGGCATGTCGTCAGATCAAATGCCGGGAATGAAGGACATGCAAATGAACGGGGCGAGCCAAAACAGCATGCCCGAAATGAAGGACATGGACATGAGCGGGATGAGAGATGGCGCCCTCGACCCGCTGGCGGGCAAAACCCCGTTTCCGCAGCCTTGGCTACGCACGACGCGGTTAATGGCACCGCCGTCGCAGATGATGTCCCCGGCCCAAACGAGGGAAGGACAGGTGCCTTTGCGCCTTGGCCCTGAAGTGGCCAGCGTTCCAATGAACACTTCTCCAAGGCTGGACGATCCGGGAGATGGGCTGAATGGAAATGGTCGTCGCGTGCTGAAGTATGCCGACCTCCGCGCGCTCTACAAAGGCGTGGACGGCCGACCGCCCACTCGCGAAATCATTCTTCACCTCACTGGCAATATGGTGCGGTTCATCTGGGGTTTCGACGCGTATAAGTTTTCGCAGGCTGAGCCAATCCATCTGAAACTTGGCGAGCGTGTGCGCTTCGTTCTGATCAACGACACCATGATGGAGCACCCGATTCATCTGCACGGGCTTTGGAGCGAGTTAGAAAATGGAAGCGGTGAGTTTTCTCCATACAAGCACACTCTCCTCGTCAAGCCTGCCGAGCGGGTGAGCTATCTCATCAGCGCAGACACGCCCGGACGCTGGGCCTTCCACTGTCATCTGCTTTACCACATGGCTGCGGGGATGTTTCGTACGGTGGTGGTGTCATGATGTGCCGGCTCGCTCTTCAACTTGTCATTGCGGGAGTTCTGTTGACGAGCGTCGGAGTAAAGCCGGTTTGTGCACAGACTCCGGCAACTCCAGTCGATGTACCCACTCCGGCATCAGGTTGGCCCCAGCCAGTGGAAGATAACCGGGTGCTCACATATGTAATCTTCGATCAACTGGAAGGCCGAACGAATGGGCCGAACACTAGCTTCCGATGGGACGGCGAAGGCTGGATTGGAGCAGACTTCAACAAGTTATGGATCAAGTCCGAAGGAAGAGTGATGAACGGTGTCACCAGCGATGGAGACCACGAAATTCTGTACGACCGGCCGATTCCGCACCTGCGTTACTTCGATTGGCAGGCGGGTGCCCGTGTGGATATTGATTCCGGTCCAACTCGGGCGTGGGGCGCGATCGGCGTGCAGGGACTTGCTCCGTACTTCTTCAATTTTGCGCCAACGCTGTATGTTCGCGATGGAGGACGCGTCGCGGGGAGAATCTCAGGCTCGTACGATTTGTACCTCACTCAACGCCTGATACTGCAACCTCAAGTCGAATTGAATTTCTACAGTCAGGCAGATCGTGGACGGGGGATTGGAACGGGACTGTCCGATCTCGATAGCGGCGTAAGGCTTGGTTATCAGATTTCTCGGAAATTTGCCCCGTACATCGGTTTCACCTATTCGAGTTCTTTCGGCCAAACAGCAACTTTCGCCCGCGGCGCGGGCGAGTCTGTTCATGTTTCCAGCCTGGTGTTCGGAGTTTGGATCTGGAGGTAAATTCAAAAGCCCATCAAAGAGATGGAGTGATGTTACTTGGGTCACACTCGGTGCCTGCAGGGAGAGCACAACTGAAATTCTTGGGAAATCTACATTCCGCCTGTCGAAGACCTGGAACGGTTTGTTTTACGCACAATCCAGCAGCAAAGATTTTCTCGAGGGGCCAACCACCGATGCTCTGATCCGCTACCAACTCCTGGACTGTCGGGCTAAACGGAAGCCATGCAACCTCCACGGCGGGATTAGTCCTGTGAAGTCGTCAGGAAATCAAGCACTGACGAGATGCGCGTTTCTCGATACTACTTTCGCCGACCACCCCGGAACCATTCCAAACACATCTTCGTTAGAAGGCAGCCCCAGCAGTTATGCGCATCAATATCCGCGGTCCCTGCCGAGAATTCTGGAATTATATCGGCGTCCGTTTGATTTTAACCGTCCGCGAACCGGTGATGAGAATATCCACCAGTCTCCTGGCGCTTTGCTGCCAGTCCGGGCCGCACGCCACGTTGGACACCCCGATCAGGGCGCGAAGTAAATCGAGCGGGTCGAGGTCCCTGCGTATATCGCCGCTCTCGATGGCGCGCTCCACCAGTGCACGAATCGCCCCTGTAATCTGGGCGCCGGAAGCTTCATACACCTTCGAAGGGCCTCCCACGAGCGTATTCAGTGCAGGCGCGATGATCTGCTTCGTCGCGATGTAGTCAACGAACAACAACATCCAGGCTCGCAACGCTTCAATCGGGGACAGGTTCTGAGCCAGCTTTCGCTCCGCCGCGGCTAATTTTTCAACCTCGGTCCGATACACCGCCTCGAGAAGCGCGTCGCGAGTAGGAAAGTGGCGATACAAAGTTCCTGCTCCAACACCGGCCTGTTTGGCGATGTCATCCAAGCTGGTGCCTGCGCCTGACCGGGCGAACGCGTCCTTCGCCACTTCCAGAATGCGCTCGCGATTCCGTTGCGCATCCATGCGGGGCCTTCGCTGAGCAGGTTGGGAGCGCTTCTTAGGCATATCAAAAATACGTGTAACCGGAGACAGCCTCCGATTATCTAATCCGGTGCGGAGACACTCTCCGTTTTACAGAAGTTGTCGCGGCCCGTCAAATATCGGTTGCATAAGCACTGAATTCGAACGGGCCCGTACAAGGAGGAAGGGCAATGGTGGAAGTACTTGGGGCGACCTCAACAACAGAAGACGTTTTGTCCGGCGTGAACCTGCATGGCAAACGGATCCTCGTCACAGGCGTTTCGGCCGGACTCGGCGTCGAGACTGCGCGGTCTCTTGCCGCGCACGGCGCGCAGGTTGTGGGTGCTGCGCGGGATTTGACGAAGGCCGAAGCCGCGACCATGCAAGTGCGAAAAGACGCAGCAGCCGGCGGTGGGAGCTTCGGGCTCGTTGAGCTCGATCTCGCCAGCCTCAAAAGCGTGCGCGCGTGTGCCGACAAATTGCTCGCAAAGGGTGAACCCTTCGACGTGGTCATCGCCAATGCGGGCGTGATGGCCACACCGCTTGGCCATACCGCCGACGGCTTTGAAACACAGTTCGGCACCAATCATTTGGGCCACTTTGTGTTCGTTAACCGCATCGCGTCGCTTATCCGCACCGGAGGACGCCTGATCAACCTGTCTTCTTCCGGTCACCGCTACTCCAACGTCGATCTCCAGGATCCCAACTTTGAGCGGACGCCCTACGAACCCTTCGTTGCCTACGGCCGATCGAAGACGGCGAATATCCTCTTCGCTCTTGCCTTCGACGGGCGGCACCGCAAGCGTGGTGTGCGCGCCGCGGCCGTGCATCCCGGAGGCATCCATACCGAACTCGGTCGCCACGTCGATCCAAGTCGCATACAAGTGATACTCGACCAGTTGAATCAGCAGCTTGCAGCAGAGGGCAAGGGTCCCTTCCAGTGGAAGACCATTCCTCAAGGAGCCGCAACTTCGGTGTGGGCCGGCGTAGTTGCTCCCGCTGACGAGATCGGCGGCCGTTATTGCGAGAATTGCCACGTCGGCAATATCGTTCCGGACGACGTGACCATCAGCGCCATCAGCGAAGGAGTGCGCGGTTATGCGCTGGATCCAAAGAATGCCGAGGCGCTCTGGAAGAAAAGTGAGGAACTGGTCGGAGAGTCCTTTTAGCGATCAAATTTCAGAGTCGTGGCTCAAGAACGAGAGTCGGCATCTCGTCAGGAAATCAAGCACTGACGAGATGCGCGTTTCTCGTTACCTATCTGGTGAAACTTTCCCCGAGCCGACTTCTGGGGAGTCAGCGAGATTCCTTTGTCGCCAGATGCGGACGGACCATGACATAGCTTGGAGAAAACCACAACCTGCTCCGCCTACGCCATTCTCCTTCGGCTTGGACTTACTTCTCTGACACCTGCTTTAGCACCGATAACCAGAGGTCATGACCCCTATGCATAGCGTTAGGATCCTTCTTGCGGAACTCCGCCGCTCCCGGTCCTCTCACGACCTCTTCGGTGACGATACGACAACCCTCAGGTTCTTTGAGCAAAAGAAAAGTATGGTAGGCATCCATACCTGTTCCTTGACCGAACCAGCCGATACGCGAATCCGGCGCAAACTCATGTACTCGGCTCTCAATGTGCACGCCG
>Ga0210407_10001202_pt1 | contig 25054 bp, 20 predicted proteins | sample IncBWC27MmetaG_FD_150860 | JGI IMG/M metagenome (GOLD analysis project Ga0210407, IMG submission 150860) | Forest soil microbial communities from Barre Woods Harvard Forest LTER site, Petersham, Massachusetts, United States - Inc-BW-C-27-M | ecosystem: Environmental > Terrestrial > Soil >... | reverse complement strand
GGATGAGGCCAAGCAGGAACTATATTTTGAACTGGCAGTGGGCAAGGCTTCGCAGGCGCTGAAAGACGTGCGCGTGAAGATGGGCCAGGGAATCGCCGGGTGGGTGGCGCAGAACGGCGAGACTGTGGTCGTTCCGGACACGTCGAAGGACACGCGATTTTTTGGGAAGGTCGACGAGAAGACGAAAACGGAGACGCAATCGATCGTGGCGGTGCCGGTGAAGTTTCGCGACACCTGCCTGGGCGTGATCGAGCTGATCAATTGCATCGGTCCGGAGGGATTTGACCCGCGGGATTTGAAATTACTGGAAGCGCTCTCGGATTTTGCGGCGATTGCGCTGGAAAATGCGCGGCACGTGAAGCGCATTCATGAATTGACGATTACGGATGATTGCACTTCGCTGTATAACGCGCGGCACATGGGGTTCATTTTGGAGACGGAGATTTACCGTTCTCAACGTTACAACTACGAGTTTTCGATTGTGTTCATCGACCTGGACCATTTTAAGCAGGTGAACGATACGCACGGGCACCTGGTGGGTTCGCGCCTGCTGGCGGAGATTGGGAATTCGCTGAAGGCGCATTGCCGGCTGATCGATTTTGCGTTCCGCTATGGCGGAGACGAGTTTGTGCTGCTGCTGCCGCAGACGTCGAAAGAAAATGCCATGAACGTGGCGCGGCGCTTGCACAAGTTGATTCGCGAGACGGTGTGGCTGCAGCCGGAAGGGCTGAACATTCAGCTGACGCCAAGCCTGGGGCTGGCGTCGTACCCGGTGGATTCGCGAACGAAAGAAGGATTGCTGCACCTCGCGGACGAGGCCATGTATTTGGTGAAGAACACGGACCGCGACAGCGTCGCAGCCGCTAACCTAGGAATCCTTCCGGCGCTGCCGCTGGACGCCGCTGCGAGCGCGGAATCAGCGGGATAGTTCGCTCTCTCGAATGACCCTGCCAGCTTCTATACAGTCCTACAAAATTTTGCTTAACTGAAAGCATGAAGAGGAGCGAATCGGCGAGGTATGCGCGCTGGTCGGCGGCCGTAGCCATTGCCCTGGCGACGCTGACCGTGGGGGTGTACGCTCGCCATCGCTGGGTGGCCTACCGCGAGAAAAAGAACGCGCCAGCCGCCGCGGCGCCCGGCGTGGACGAACAACTCCACGGGCTGAGTTTTTCAAAGATGGAAGGGCCGCGCAAGATTTTCACCGTCGACGCCACCAGGTCGACAGACTTCAAAGATCAGGATACGCGGCTGCTCGAGGACGTGAAGATCACGATTTTTGGAAAAACGGCCGAGCGGCACGATTTGATTCATACGCAGAGCTGCCGGTACGGCAAATCCAATGGAAGCATCGTGTGCAGCGGCGAAGTGCAGATGGACTTGCAAAGTGCCGCGGATGCGGAACGCAGCGCGAAGAGTCCTGAAAATGGCGCACTTCAAGTTTTGCATGTGGAGACGCGCGGGGTGACGTTTGACCGCGGCAGCGGACTGGCACGCACCGACCAGCCGGTGACCTTTTCGTTTCCGCGCGGCACAGGCCGCGGCGTGGGGATCGAATACAACTCGGATCAAGGTTCCGTGCGCCTGCTCAAGGATGTGCAATTCACATTGACACCGCCAGAAGCGGCGGGAGCGGCAAAGAAGACGGTAGCGCCTGCGGGCGAGGTGCACGTTTCCGGATCGAGTCTGGACTTCGATCGCAACATTCGGCAGATGCGGTTGCACGGTCCCGCCGAAGCGCGGACTGAGACCGCGCGTTTGACCTCGAACGAAATGGTCGTCGATCTCGACAGCGCGTTCCGCGCGCAAGTTTTTCATGCGGAGAAGACCGGCACCGGACAGCGTCCACATCTTGAGCTTCAAGCGCCCAGCGGCGCCGGCATACTCGATGCGGACTTGATGAACGCGCGGCTCGCGCCGGAAGGCTGGGTCACCAACGTGGATGCGAAGGGCGACGTGCGCGGAAGCCGCGAGGACAAGCTGGAGCACGAAGAGTTCGCATCCACCGAAGCGTTGCTGGATTTGTGGCCGCGCGTCACGCAACCCAGGGAACTCCAGTTGAAAGGACGCGCCTGGGTCAAGACGCAGGCGAACGCGACAACCGAGTCGCGGATTTTACAGAGTGAAGTGTTGCGCGTCGCGTTCACCGGTGGCGGCGCCGATGGCCATCGAAACGCGCCACAGTTGGCGGAGACTCTCGCGCCGGGTACGCTCGAATGGACCGATACTGCGCCTTCCGGAACCGCGGCTCCGCGGACAAAGTTGCAAGCCGACAAACTGCAAATGGAATTCGGACCGCTGGGCAAAGCCCGGCAACTCGTAGCCAACGGAAACGTGCAAACGGAACGCGCGCTGCCGGGGAAAGCCATGCAAACGGCCACGGCAAACAGTGGCGTGGCGCAGCTACTGGCGAGCGGCGGATGGTCGCAAATGGATTTGCAGGGAGACGTGAAGTTGAAGGAAGCGGACAGGAACGCGCGCGCGGAGCACGCGGTGTTCCGCCGCACGGAACAGACGGCGGTGCTGACCGGCCAGGCGATGGTGCGCGATACCACGACCGAAACGCATGCGCCGCGGATCACGTTTGCACAAACGACAGGAGACATACGCGCGGAAGGCGGCGTGCGCTCGACAGATTTTTCTCCCCGCGGTAGCGGCGTGCAGCTTGCACCGGCGCCGGCGAACATCACTTCGGATTCAATGCAGGGAAATTCGAAAACCGGCCGCGCGCTCTACACGGGCCGCGCAAGGATGTGGCAGGGAGACTCGGTGCTGGAAGCGGAGTCCATCGAGCTGCTGAAAGAGACGCGCGTTATGAACGCGAGCGGAAACGTTCGCGGAGTGTTTCCCCAGACGGCGGCCCAGGTTCCGGGACAAGCTGCTGTGGTGAAGACGTCGGCGAAAAAACCAAATTTGTGGCATGTGAAGTCGGGAACCCTTTCCTATTACGATGCGGAAAGCCGCGCGCACTTGGAACACGACGTGGTGGCGCAATCCGCGGAGCAGATTATGCGCGCACCCGTGGTGGAATTGTATTTCACGCGTGCCGCACCTGCGGGACAAGGCGCGGTGCCGGGAGCGAAAAGCAGCGCCAATGGCTCGAATAACGGCGCCGGTGGCCAGCAGATCAGCCGGGCTGTGGGAACCGGTGGCGTGGTCGTGGAAGAAGACGCCCGCAAGGCCACTGCGGAGCGCGGCGACTACACCGCCTCCGACGGAAAATTTGTGATGACCGGCGGAAATCCGACGCTCTACGACGGAAGCGAAGGCACAACCACCGGCCGTCAATTGACCTTCTTTTTAGCGGATGATACGATCATCGTCGACTCTGAAAACGGTTCGAGAACGTTGACGAAGCACCGAGTCGAGAAATGATATGGCCGCCAAGCGGTCATTCGTGACGAGGTATGCTGAAGCTCCAGGCCGTCGAATTAAGCAAGTCGTACCGGGGCCGTAAGGTCGTTGACGACGTTGAACTGGAGATCGGTCAGGGTGAAGTCGTGGGGCTGCTGGGCCCCAACGGCGCGGGCAAGACAACCACTTTCTATATCATGGTGGGCCTTGCAAGACCGGACTCCGGCCGAGTTCTCCTCAACGACGAAGAAATCACCGACCTGCCGATGTATCTCCGGGCCCGCAGTGGTATCAGCTACCTGCCGCAAGAACCCTCGGTTTTTCGCCAACTTACAAGTGAAGAGAATTTGCTGGCGGTCCTGGAAACGTTGCCGATGACGCCGGAGCAGCAGCGTGACCGGCTGGAAGAGTTGCTGGCTCAAATGGGTCTGGAAACGGTGCGGACCAGCAAGGCTTATACCCTTTCGGGAGGAGAGCGGCGGCGCCTGGAGATTGCCAGGTCGCTGACCTTGCAGCCTTCTTTTATCCTGCTCGACGAACCTTTTTCGGGGATCGACCCTCTAACCGTGAAAGATCTTCAAGAGATCATCCGGGAGTTGGCGCGAACGGGTATTGGCGTGCTCATCACAGATCATAACGTCCGGGAAACTCTTTCGGTAACAGATCGCGCCTACATCCTGAAAAGTGGGAAGATCTTCCGGAAGGGCCGGCCGGACGAATTGAGCAACGATCCGGAAGTGCGGCGAGTCTATCTGGGCGACCACTTCCGGCTGAATTAAAAGATTGCGGCGGCGCTGGGATTTATTTTTGGATTGGAAAGGAACCGCGGCGGGAACATCATGGCCTGGCAAGGACTAAAACTTAATCTCAGGGTGTCGCAGAAGCAGATCCTGACGCCCGGCCTGGTGCAGATGGTCAGCGTGTTGGCGCTGAACCGCCTGGAACTGCGTGAGATGATCAACCAGGAGATGATCGCCAATCCCGTCTTGGAAGAGCTGAGCGAAGAGCCCACGCAAACCGACAACTACAGCGACGAGACTTTTCTGAAAGCGGAAACCGAAAAAGTTCCGGAAAAGCCGGAGTCGAATCCCTTCGACGAATTTGATGTCGGAACATTTTTTAACCAGTATCTGGATACCGGCGGCGACGGCGGCCAGTCGCAGGAACGCGAAGTTTCCGAACGCCCCTCATTCGAAAAGTTTCTCTCCTCCGCAAGCGGGCTCACCGATCATTTGGCCTGGCAGTTGAGCGTGACGATCTGCTCGGATGCGGTCAAAGAGATCGCCGAAAGCATCATTGGAAATTTGGATGAGAACGGCTATCTCACGGCGTCCTTGGAAGAGCTCCTGCAAGAAGGCCAGTACACGCAGGACGATTTGGACGATGCGCTGGCAGTGGTGCAGGATTTCGACCCCATCGGTGTCGGCGCGCGCGACCTGCGCGAGTGCCTGCTGCTGCAATTGAAGGCCTTCGATCCGCAGAATACGCTGGCCCACCAGATCGTCTCCGAACATTTGAAGCAGGTGCAATCGAACCAGTTGAAAGAGATCGCCCGCGCGCTGAACCGTCCCTTGGAAGTGGTGAAGCGTTCTCTGGAAGTGATCAAGAAGCTCGATCCGCGTCCCGGGCTGCGTTACAACAAGACGGAGCCGCGGCTGGTCGAGCCGGATGTTTATTTCCGCAAGGTCGATGACTCGTGGCAGGCGTTTTTGAATGAAGACGACATGCCGCAGTTGCGGTTGAGCCCGACCTATCGCCGGCTGCTCGTGAAGGACGCTTCCGACCGCGACGTGCGCAACTACGTCAAAGAGCGCTTTACCGCGGCCATTCAGCTGATGAAAAACATCGAGCAGCGAAAGCACACCATCCTACGTGTTTGCCAGTCGATCATCGCGCGCCAGGGCGAGTATCTCGATCACGGTCCCGACGCGCTGAAGCCCATGATGATCAAGGAAGTCGCGGAAGAAGTCGGCGTGCATCCTTCGACCGTGAGCCGCGCCGTGGCCAGCAAGTACGCGCACACTTCTCAAGGCGTACTCGAGCTGCGGTCCTTTTTCAGCGAGTCCGTGAACGGGCCAGAAGGCGGAGCCATGTCGTTGCTCACGCTGAAGCGCTTGGTCAAAAAAATGATTGAAGAAGAAGATGGCTCGAAGCCGCTGACCGACGAACAAATCGCCAAAAAACTTGATGATACCGGCATTCACGTCACTCGCCGCACCGTGGCAAAATACCGCGAAGACATGAGAATCCCCAGCACGCATCAGCGCCGGGTGAAGAGTTAGTCCTTCCTCACACGTGATGCCGTCCAAACGACACGACACGCGGCATCTCGTTATCCTCACCGGGCTATCCGGCTCCGGAAAAAGCACCGTCCTGAAGGCGTTTGAGGATATGGGCTTTTATTGCGTCGACAACCTTCCTGTCGAATTGATTCCTATTTTTGCCGAGCTGCACGCCGCTGGCGAAGGCGACCTGACGCGCGCGGCGCTGCTCGTCGATGCGCGGGAAGGGCTTCAACTGGAAAAATTGCCGCCGCTGCTGAAGCACCTGAAGAAAGATCATCCCATCTCGCTGGTGTTCATCGAAGCAAACGACGAATCGCTCCTGCGCCGCTACAGCGAAACGCGCCGGCCGCATCCGCTGGGCAAGAATTTTTCCGTGCGCGAGAGTTTGCGGCACGAGCGCGCCTTGATGGAGCCAATTCGAAAGCTCGCCGACGTCGTCATCGACACCACGCAGTTCAACGTTCACGAACTGCGGCATTTCATCACCGCGCGCTTCAAGAATCCGGATCAACACCCGCTGATGGTTTCGCTGGTCAGCTTCGGTTACCGCTACGGGGTGCCCACAGACGCCGACCTCGTGTTCGACGTGAGATTTCTGCCGAATCCTCATTTCGTTCCGCGATTACGGCCGTTCACGGGAAAAGATCCCAAGGTGCGCCGGTATATCCGGTCGTTCCCGCAGACGGGGGAATTCCTGCGCCGCATCGAAGGGCTGCTCGCGTATCTGATCCCGCATTACATTCGCGAAGGAAAAAGTTACTTGACCATCGCGTTTGGCTGCACGGGAGGCAAGCACCGCTCCGTGATGATGGCGGAATCGCTGCGCAAGTCCATTGCCAGGCGCGGCTATTCCGCGAAAGTGATTCACCGGGACATCGACAAATAGCGGCAATTTCATTTTGATTCGCGCGGCATGCTATTCGTTTCAGAGTCGTAGATGCGCAAGTCCGAAGGACCGCGTCACTTCACTGCGGCAATCGCCTCCAGTTCGAGCTGTAGCACCGCGGGCGGCCGCCGGAAACTTGACATGCCGCAATGCGGCGAATAGCGTACCAAGTGCGGCAGTCAGGGGAGTCTGAAGCGTGCCCTCGTTGTATTCACCGCAGTTGAAAAGATTGCTGAGCTACGTCCAGCCCTATGCGTTCCGGATGACGGTGGGCATCGTGTTGGTGGCGTTTGTGGCTTTGGCGGAAGCTGTCGTCGCACTTCTCGTGCGGCCGGCGTTTGACTACGTGTTGAATCCCTCGGTTGTCGGCTCGACCTTGCCCCTCGTCACGTTCCCCAACGGTTATACGGTCTATCTAAACCGTTTTTTCCCGCCATCGATTCACAACGTTGGCACCATGTTCGGCCTTACGGTGGTTTTTCTTTTTGTCGCCAAGGGAATCGCCGAATATCTCGGCGTCACCCAGATTCAATATGTGGGGCAAGCCGCGGTTACCACGCTGCGGAATCAGGTCTATGCCAGAATCATTCGGCAACCCATCGCGTTTTTCCAGCAGCATCCCACCGGCCGGTTGCTCTCCACGACGATCAACGACGTGGATCGAACGCGCGTGGCGCTCTCCGAAAATCTGGCCGATCTTTTTCAAAAGGGTTTTTCACTCCTCGCTTTTTTGGCGGTCATGGTCATCGTCAGTTGGAAGATGGCGCTGGGCTCGGCGATACTGGTGCCTCTGGTGATTGTGCCAATCGGAAAGCTGGGAAGAAAAATCCGCCGCTCCTCCGAAAACAGCCAGACCCGTCTCGGCGATTTGAGCCAGATCTTGCAGGAAACCGTGTCCGGAAACCGCATCGTGAAAGCGTTCGGCATGGAGGATTTCGAGATCGCGAAATTCAAGAACACCGCGCAACGCCTGCTCCGCGAAAATATGCGCTGGGTGCGCGCGGCGGTGGCTACCGGGCCGATGATGGATCTGGTCGGCGCGCTGGCGATTCCGCTTTTACTCTTATACGCCCGCGGCCAAATCAAGCAGGGCCTGATGACTCCAGGCATCTTCATCTCCTTTATTTTCGCGATGTTCAACGCCTATATGCCCCTGAAAAGAATCGGCCAGGTTTATCAGCAATTCCAGCTGGCGCAAGGCGCGAGCATTCAGGTCTTCGCGTATCTTGACCGCGCGGAAGAAAGCAGCGACCGCAACACAGCAAAATCGCTGCCGCCGTTTTCGCGGGAGATCGTTTTTGAAAGCATCAGTTTTTCCTACGACGGCGATTCCGCCCGTGTGCTGGAAAATATCGATCTGCGGGCCAGGCGAGGCGAAGTGATCGCGCTCGTAGGCTCCAGCGGAGCGGGCAAGACCACGCTCGTGAATCTCCTCCCGAGATTTTACGAGCCTACTTCCGGAACCATTCGAATTGACGGCTTGGACATCCAGGAAGTCACCATCAAGTCGTTGCGCGAGCAGGTGGCCATGGTCACGCAAGAGAATATACTTTTCCACGACACCGTCTGGAACAACATTTGTTACGGACAAACAACTGTTCCTAAAGATCGGGTAGTTGCCGCCGCGCAAGCCGCTCTCGCTCATGAATTCATCATGGAACTTCCCAAGGGCTACGACGCCATGATCGGCGAACGCGGGACGCGCCTCAGCGGCGGCCAGCGGCAGCGCATCGCCATCGCCCGCGCAATTTTGAAGGATTCTCCAATTCTGATTCTCGACGAGGCCACTTCCGAACTCGACGCCGAATCCGAAATGTTCGTGCAAAAGGCTCTCGCCAACTTGATGGTTGGACGCACCACCTTCGTCATCGCGCACCGCTTGGCTACCATCCGCCGCGCCGACAAAATTCTCGTCCTCGAGGACGGGCAAATTCGTGAGTGTGGCACGCACACCGAACTGATCGCCCGCGGCGGCACCTACGCGCGGCTCCACGACTTGCAATTTGCAGACGATGACATGCTCGCGCCCGCGCAAGCGGGCCAGTCCAAACTTTCCGCGGCACCCGATTCTCTATGACCCAAACCACATCAGCATCACCCGTAAAAACAGAATGCTTTTCCATGACCGGCTTTGCCCAGGCGCGCACCGAACTTCACGGCTGGGCCGTGCGCGTCAGCGTGAAGAGCGTCAATCATCGTTTCCTGGATTTGAAATTGCGCATCCCGGAAGGATTTGATCTGTACGAATTGCGCTTGCGCCAAATCGTCCGTGAAAAAATCCACCGCGGCCACGTCGAGGTCGCCGTCGGAGTGGACCCCGGCAGGGCCGCGCCCGTGCAGATCAACAAAGATCTGGCGCAGAGCTACTTGAAGGCTGCCGAAGCCCTGCGCCAAGACACCCGCGCGGCCACTGGCATGGACGTCGTCGCCTTGCTGCGCTTGCCGGGCGTAATCACCGGCGTAGCTACGGCCGTTCCGGAAGTCGAAGAAGAACAAGAAAAACTCGGCTTGGCCCTGGACGCCTGTTTGCGCGAAGCACTCGCGAAGTTGGATGATATGCGCCGCGCCGAAGGCCGCCATCTCGTGGAAGAACTTCGCGCGCGTTTGTCCAAGATCAGCGAGGAAACACAAAAAGTGCGCGAGCTCGCAGCAACGCTTCGCCCTGCCTTTGCCCGGCGGCTCGACGCCAAGCTCAAGGAATTGCTCGGCGGCACTTCCATCGATCCCGCGCGCCTCGCGCAGGAAGCGGCCCTGCTTGCCGAACGCAGCGACATCAGTGAGGAATTGGACCGCCTGCGCAGCCATTTGCAGCAATTCGGAAATCTTCTCGATGGCGCGGGCGAGCAGGGAAAGAAGCTCGATTTTCTTTTGCAAGAGATGCACCGCGAAGCCAACACCATGCTCTCGAAAACTCCAGGCGTGGAAAGCGAAGCGCTGGCCATCATGGGCCTGGGGCTGGAAATCAAGTCGGACATCGAAAAACTCCGCGAGCAGGTGCAGAACATCGAATGAGCACGGAGACCGTGATTGCGCCGATGGTGTTGATTGTTTCGGGCCCGTCGGGATCGGGAAAATCGACGCTGGTGCAGAAAATCCTGGAATTGCCGGGGACCATGCCCTCCATTTCATGTACTACTCGGCCCCGTCGCGCGACCGAGGCCAGCGGGAAGTGCTATGATTTCGTAACGGTCGGGGAGTTTGACGCCATGGTGGGGCGTGGCGAATTCTTGGAATACGCGCGTGTCTTCGGAAAGCATTCTTACGGCACGCCCAAGAAATGGCTCGAGGAGTCGCGCAAGAAGGGACTCGATCTTGTTCTTGAGATCGACGTTCAAGGCGCGGCGCAGGTGAAGGAAAAGTTGCCGGAGTCGGTGGCCATTTTTATTTTGCCGCCTTCTCGTGAAGAGCTGGAACGCCGGCTGCGTGGCCGCGCCCAGGATGACGATGAGGAAATCGCGCGGCGGCTCGCGAAGGCCCGCGATGAGATTTCCGCATTCGGCAAGTATTATGACTACTGCGTCGTGAATGAGAATGTGGAGAGCGCCGGCCGCGAAGCGCAAGCGATTGTAATCGCTTTACGTTGTACCAGCGCGCGGCGGCGGGCACGAGTGGAACAACTTCTGGCATCATTTGGAGGGAAAGACTGAAATGACTGTGCTGACGAAAGCTCCGGAGAGCCAGTTCGCGTACGTGGTGCTGGCGGCGAGGCGCGCGCGGCAGATCATGGCGGGTGCGCCTCCGCTGGTCGAAAATCCCAGAACGTTGAAGCCGACGCGCATCGCGTGTGAAGAACTCGAGAATAGCCTGATCGAGTATGACTTCACCGAACCGGCGTCGATTGACGAAGACAAAGACGGCAACAAACGGCGCAAGTAGCGCGCCGCGAAGGCAAAGATGCGGATTACTCTTGGTGTGACCGGCGGAGTTGCGGCCTATAAGGCCGCCGAGTTGGTGCGCCGCCTCCAGCAGGACGGCTTCTCCGTGCAAGTGGTTATGACCCGCGGTGCCCGCGAATTCATCGCTCCCTTGACGTTCGCCGCGCTCAGCGGCCAAAAAGTGATCACCGATCTCTTCAGCGAAGCCGGAAGCGGAGACGCCAACCTCGACAGCGCGATCGAGCATATCGCCGTGGCGCAGCGCACGGATCTGCTGCTCGTTGCTCCGGCCACCGTGGATATTCTCGCGAAGTTTGCCCGCGGAATTGCCGACGATTTCCTCACCACGTTGTATCTCGCCACCACTGCGCCCGTTGTTGTCGCTCCCGCGATGAACGTGAATATGTGGAATCACGCGGCGACGCAGGAAAATATCGAGAGGCTGCGCGCGCGCGGCGTGCACGTTGTGAATCCCAATGAAGGCTATCTCGCGTGCGGCATGGTTGGCGCCGGGCGCCTCGCCGGGCAAGAAGAAATCATCGCCGCCCTGCGCGAGACGTTGCATGTGAAACGCGATCTGGAAGGCGAAACAGTTTTGGTCACCGCCGGGCCGACCTGCGAGGATCTCGATCCGGTGCGCTATCTGACGAACCGTTCCTCCGGAAAAATGGGCTACGCCGTTGCGGAAGCGGCGGCCAAGCGTGGCGCTAAAGTTTTGTTGGTCAGCGGACCTGTCTCTTTGGAAACACCTGCCGGAGTCGAGCGCTTTGACGTGCGCTCAGCGGAAGATATGTATCGCGCGGTCGAAGCGCGTTTCGCTGGCGCGACGATTGCCGTTCTCGCCGCCGCCGTGGCGGACTATCGCCCGGCCCAGCGGCACGCTGAAAAAATCAAGAAAGACGAAGCGGCGCTCGCCGTTTCGCTCGAACGCACAACCGACATTCTCGCGAGCATCTCGAAAAACAAGGGCCGGAGAATTGTCGTGGGTTTCGCTGCGGAAACGGAACGCGTTGCCGAGAACGCGCGTAAAAAACTTGCCGCCAAAAATGCGGATTTAATCGTTGCGAATGACGTCACCGCCGAAGGCGCGGGCTTCGACCACGATACGAATATCGTGACGCTTTTTTCTTCCGACGGCCGCGACCTCGCGCTTCCGAAATTGAGCAAAGCCGAAGTAGCCCAGCGCATCCTCGACGAAGTTGTGCGTCTGCGCGGCGTCCTCCACGGCAAGGCCGCGGAGCGGTCGCACGCCTGATCTCACATGCCCGAGCGAATCTCCGAAACGCTGCAGAAAAAACTCGCCGGTCGCCTCAGTTTCTACGACGACATCGGCATTCAACTTTTTTATCGCGACCGTGGCGTCGGCGCCGCGCAACACGCGCAAACCGTCGCGCCTCTGCCGGCTGCTGCATCAGCTTCTCCTATGATTTCAGAAAGGCAAACAGACTTGCCGAAACCCGCGCGCAAAGTGGAACTCCCCAAAACCACACCGGTTGCAGTGCCACCATCAAAAATCGACCTCTTGCCAAAGCCCCCCGCTCCTTCCTTATTTGGGTCGATGACCAAAATTTCCGGCGACACGCTGCTCAAGATTCGCGAAGACCTCGGGGAGTGCACCCGCTGCAAGCTGCACAAAACGCGCCACAGTATCGTCTTCGGTGACGGCAATCCGAAAGCGCAACTCGTTTTCGTCGGCGAAGGCCCGGGGCATGACGAAGATATGCAGGGCCTGCCATTCGTCGGCCGCGCGGGAAAACTTCTCACGCAGATGATCGAAGCCATGGGCTTGCAGCGCAAAGACGTTTATATTTGTAACGTCGTGAAGTGCCGTCCGCCCGAAAATCGCCAGCCCGAAAAAGACGAGGTTGCCGAGTGCTCTCCATTTCTCATGCGCCAGATCGATGCCATCGCGCCAAAAGTGATCGTTTGCCTGGGCAGCACCGCCGCGCAAACCATTCTCGAAACCAATCGCGGCATCTCGCAATTCCGCGGTCAGTGGCTGGAATTTCGCGGACGAAAATTGATGGCCACCTACCATCCGGCTTATCTGCTGCGCAATCCCAGCGCCAAGAGCGAAGTCTGGAAAGATCTCCAGAAAGTGATGGCCGAACTCGGCCTCGAAGTAAAAAAAGGCAAATCCGTTTAGCGCATCATGGGAATTCTGCTGGGCTTGCTGACGGCGTTCACTTGGGGCGGCGCGGATTTTCTCGCCCGCTTTGCCACTCATCGCATTGGCACACTCCGCACCATGCTGTACATGCAGTTGTTCGGATTTCTCCTGCTCTCCCTTTCGCTGCCGTGGCTCGGAGGCCTGGGGCATCTCGCGGATGGATCGGGATGGCGGCCGTGGGGCTGGGGAATGCTCGCGGGCTGTATCAACGCCGTTTCGACGCTGGCGCTTTATCGCTCGTTCGAAGTTGGCAAAATGGCCGTTGTTGCTCCGCTGTCGGCAAGCTATCCGGCATTGACCGTACTGCTGTCCTTGTTGACCGGCGAGCATTTGACGATTGTGCGCGCCGCAGGAATTGTTTGTACGCTGTTTGGCGCGCTGCTCGTCGCCGGTGGAGAGAAAACGCCGGATGACGCCGACGCTATGAAGCGGAGCGGAAGGGGAATTGGCTGGGCCGTGTGCTCGGGGATCGGGTTCGGTCTGCTGTTCTGGCTGCTGGGTTTACGAATCGTGCCGCGCGTGGGAGCGGCGCAAACCGTGTGGATGATTCGCCTGACCGGCGCAATCATTTCTTCCGCGATGATTTTCTTTGCCAAGCAGCCGGTACATTTGCCGCGTACGAATGTGCGTTGGGCGGCGGTTGGCATGGGCGCGCTGGATACCAGCGCGTTCGTGCTCTGCAATCGCGGGATGCAAATGGAGCAAGTCGCCGTTGTCAGCGTTCTTGGCTCGCTGTATGGCGCGGTGACCGTCGGACTGGCGGCGCTTTTTCTGCGTGAACATATTGCGCGCTGGCAGTGGGTAGGAATCGTCACAATTTTTGCGGGCATTTTCCTGATCGGAAAATAGCCGCTGGCGTTGAAGCTTTTCGTCCCGCCTCCCGCCGTGCCATCCCAAATTCCCGAGACTGATACACTACTCATCGCGATGAGCGATCTCCTTTGCAATGTGGCGCTGCCAGTGCCCTTGCGCACCACATTTACGTACGCGATTCCAGCTGCATTGCGCGAAGTGTTGCAGCCCGGCTGCCGCGTCCTCGTTCCTTTCCGGAAGAAAACGCTCATCGGCGTGGTTGTGGAATTCGTCGAGGCTGCGCCCGCGGGCACGAAGCTGCGGGAAGTGGCCAAGGTGCTGGATCTCAAGCCTGCGTTGACTCCGAAACTCATCGAACTGGCGCAGTGGATTGCGGGCTACTACCTCGCACCCATCGGCGAAGTGTTTCGCTCCATGCTGCCTCCTGTCACTGAAGTGAAAACGCAGCGCAAGATTCTACTCACCGACGCGGGACGCGCAGCGGCAGAGAGTTTGAGCGGCGGCGAACTTTCGCACGGCCTTTCCACTCTTGAGGCCGCGTTTCTCGCCAGACTAAAAACACGAAAAGGCGAACTGCAGTTCGACAATCCGTCGAAACTCGGGATCGATCTCTCCGCCATTCAAAAGCTGCAGCGCCTAGGGCTCATCGAAATTCGGGAGACGGTCTCCGAGCGAAAGCGCAAAGTGCAGCGCGTCATCGCCTGGAAAAGCGCTGGCAGCGGAGACGAGCCCTCGAAAGCAATCGATGAAAAAGAAGAACGTGTCCGCACCCTCTTGGAAACCGAGCGCGGACCGCTGCCTTTGTCGCAACTGCTGAAACTCGCGCAGGTGACGCGTGCGGTGATCGAGCGGATGCTGCACGAAGGAAAGATCGAAAGCTGGGAAGAAGCCATCGATCCGGCGGAGGATCCGTTTGACGTCGGATACTCGCCGCCGGCGCACGCGTTGAACGCGGAACAGGAAAGTGCATTCACTGCCATTCGCGCGCGCTTTGAACTCGGCGAATTTGGCGTCCAACTTCTGCACGGCGTTACAGGAAGCGGAAAAACCGAAGTGTATTTACGCGCGGTGCAGGACGCGCTGGCGCGCGGCAAAACCGCCATCGTGCTCGTTCCGGAAATTGCGCTGACGCTGTGGATCGGGCGGCAGTGCCGCGGCTGGTTTGGCGCGCGGTTTGAGGGCGTGGCCGTGCTGCACTCCGCGCTGAGCGATGTGGAACGCGCGCGCGAGTGGCGGCGTGTGCGGAATGGCGAGGCGCGCGTCGTCGTGGGAACGCGCTCGGCGGTATTCGCGCCGATGGAAAAACTCGGCCTCATCATCGTCGACGAAGAACAGGAAAACAGTTACAAGCAGGAAGAGACGCCGCGCTATCACGGGCGCGATGTGGCTATCATGCGCGCAAAAATGGAGGGAGCGCTCGCGCTGCTAGGTTCCGCGACGCCGTCGCTCGAAACGTATCATCACGCGCGCAACGGAAAATATGAATTGCTTACGATGGCGTCTCGCGTGGAAAATCGCTCCCTCGCGAATGTTGAAATTGTCGATCTGCGCCAGGAATTTCGATCGACGCATAAAACCAGCCCAATCTCATCGGTGCTGCATTCAGGGATTTCCGAATGTCTCGCGAACAAAACGCAGGCGCTGGTGCTGATCAACCGGCGCGGATATTCCTGGTCGGTGCTCTGCCGGAGTTGCGGCGCGTCCGTGCAGTGCGTGAATTGCAGCATTTCGATGACCTATCACAAGCATCGCAATCGCCTCGAGTGCCACTACTGCGGTTCGATTCAATCCGTTCCGAAGCAGTGCCCGAAGTGCCAGTCTCAGTACGTTTATTTTTTTGGCGAAGGCTCCGAACATTTGGAAGAGCGCTTACGGAAAGAATTTCCCGGAGCGCGAATCGCGCGGCTGGACCGCGACACTGCCCGGACCAAGCGGCAATATCAGGAAACGCTGGGTGCGTTTGCGGATGGCGCGCTGGATATTCTCGTTGGCACGCAAATGCTGGCCAAGGGCCACGATTTTCACCGCGTGACGCTGGTCGGCGTGATTTCCGCGGATTCCTCGCTGAGCCTCCCGGATTTTCGCGCGGCGGAGCGGACATTTCAGTTGCTCACGCAAGTGGCCGGGCGCGCGGGCCGCGGCGAATTGAAGGGCCGCGTGCTGATCCAGACCTACTATCCGGAGCACTACGCGATTCAAGACGCGGTGAAGCAGGACTACGCTTCGTTCTTCGAGCGCGAACTGCATTTCCGGCAGATGATGGCGTACCCGCCGTTCACTTCGCTCGCAAACGTGATCGTCCGAGATGTCAGTCTCGAAAAAGCGATCCGCTATTCACGGCAGCTATCGGAATATTTTTCGCCGCATGACGACAAGGGCGTGCGCATTCTGGGGCCGGCGACGGCGCCGCTCGCGCGGCTAAAGAAGGAACACCGGTTTCAATTTCTACTGAAATCGCCAAAGCGATCGGTACTGACGAAACTCCTGAGCGGAGCGATGGCATACATCGACGCAAAAGAGATTCCCCAAACCGCCGTGCTGGTGGACATGGATCCGCTCAGCCTGCTATAGCGCTCGCGCGGCGTTCTGAATTTCCGTTTTTTCTCTCCTTCCATTCAAAACCCTGACGGTGCTGGATCTTCAAAGACAAGTTGCTTGTCCATATCGAGCATTTGTTTTCGATATTGCCGTAGCCCAATCAGAGAAATGACAGTCAGTAGAACAAAGAGAAGAACGCGCCAGGGTTCCGTTAGCGACCATTGCTCGAATTCGGGGATGTATACGGCGAAGGCAAGGAATCCAAAAAGGGCGGCGACGAGAACGAGAGTCGAATCGCTCTGAAAAGCGGGGTACGGGCAAGTGAAGGGAATCTTGCGGAAACGCACGAGCAGCACTTCCACGAGAATCAGGCAGGACAAAATAAGAATGGTTGTGTGCAAAAGTGCGAGCAGCCAGCCCCACAGGAAAATCGAATAGAGAAAACACGCGGGGGCCAGCCAGGCAAGAGTGAATGTGAGAAGCACGCGTCGCGCAAGCGGGCGCGCCTGCTCGCCTTCGAGACTGATCCAAAGCCGGAAGAGCCAGTTGGCGCGCAAGTCGGCGGGGATCTCGAAAGCGAAACGCATTCCTACGAGAACGCAATAGCCAAGGATGAACGGAATAGCGAGCAATTCCGGAGAAAGCGGCACGAGAGTAGACCGCTCGTATACCGCGAATGTGTCCCGCACTGTTTCCGCCGCGACGATGATTCCGAGCGCGGCAAAAGCCAGAATGACTTGCAGATGCGCTTCACTGCGCAGAAGCGTGCGCAAAACAAAGTGATAGCAAGCCCGCAAATGCTCGGAGCGGAGAATCGTTCCGTCCAGAAGCGCGCCGTGCAGCCGGAATCGCCGCATGCGCGGCAAGGGGCCGACATCCGCGGTTTCTGGGATGCGGACGAACGACCTTCGGAAACTGAGCGCATAAGCAAACACAGAAACGAAGAGCGCGAGCGCCAATCCGATCAAGGCGCGATGGGCCATGGCGGCGAAGAAAATGTCGTTGCCCCGGCCCCAGAGAGTTTCGGTGATCCCCAGAAACCAAATGGGAGGAAACAGTCCGAACTGAAAGCGCAGGTCGTGAGAGTTTGGAGAAAAAAGCGAAACCGCGGTCAAAGTGCTGGCCAGCATCGCGAGGAGACACAACGCAATAAAGAAGCGGACATAAAGGGAAATCTTGCGGAACGTGCGAAAGGGAAGAACGGCCAGGAGACACCCGGAGAAAGCGAACACTGCAAGAAAACTAAACGCGCTGGCGAGAATGACGGACGCGGAGTGGCCCCACGCGAAACGAAAAAGCATTAGGACGGAGTTTTGAGAACCCTGCACGGCAATCGGGAACAGGAAGAATGATCCGGCGTTGACGACGATGGTGAGAACGAAGGCGAGTGAAAAGACGGCGGCGAGATTCGCCAGAAAAATATGCCTCAACGAAACAGGCAGCGGCACGAGGTTCGCGTAATCCCGGCGGTCGAGAAAAATGGAATCCCACCGCCAGAGAACCGCGCCCGCGGTGACGGCCATGGAGAGCACGATAAAAAAGTATTCGTCGGGAATGGTGGCGACGTAGGGATCGAAAAGTTTGTCTCCGCGCAGATAGCGAATGAGCGATCCGTATTTCTCGAACATCAGAAGCGAGACCAGAGTCCCGGGCATGGCCAGAAAAATCAGGAGGATGCCGGCGCCCATATCAAGCTCTTCCGCGCCGGAATCTCCCGCACCGTGAAACATGCGGCCGGCGAAAAGGCGCAACAAACAGACCAATGGCCCGCGTGCGTAGGCCGCCAACTTTTCGCGCAATGTTCGCCGCCAGGAACTCATATGGGAGACATCACGACGTCCACGATATCGTTGGCAACTTGGGTGACGTCTTTTTCTTCGACGAGCTGGAGAAATATATTTTCGAGCGAGACCTGTCCGATGCGCCGGCGGACTTCTTCGGTCGAGCCGTAGGCGATGACCTGGCCTTTGCGAAGCACGAGCAATTGGGTGCAAACTTTTTCGACGATTTCCAAAACGTGCGAGCAATAGAAAATCGCTTTTCCCTTGGCGCTAAAAGTCTGCATCAGATTCTTGAAGATGAGCGCCGAAGTGACGTCGAGTCCGGAGAGCGGCTCGTCGAGGATGAGGACGTCCGGATTGTCCATGAGCGCGGCGATGAGAAGAACACGCTGGCGCATGCCCTTGGAGTAGGAACCGAGCGCGACGTGGCGGTGCGGATACAGCGAAAAAAGTTCCAGCAATGCGCCGACGCGCGATTTCAGTTTCGAAGGGGGCATGGTGCGAAGCGTCCCAACCATTTCGAGATATTCCTCGCCGGATAAATAAGGATAGAGATTGGCTTCTTCCGGGACGTAGCCGAGACGCTTACGATAGGCGAGGAGATCGTGCTGGATATCCTGGCCCTCAAAGAGGACCTGACCACGGGTGGGTTCCAGCAAGCCGATGAGCATTTTTACGGTGGTGCTTTTGCCGGAGCCGTTGGGGCCGAGGTAACCGAGGACCTGGCCGGGTTCGAGGCGGAAGCCGACTTCGTGCACGGCGGGAACGGAGCCGTAGAATTTAGCGAGCGCCACCGCTTCCAGCATGGGCATCCCCTTGAGCGGACGGACAGAGTTCTGCAGGGGCCTGCGAGCACTTGTTTGGACACCGAAGCGCGAGCAAAGTGCCGGGAGAGAATGTGCCGCGTGTACCCCCACCCCTGGGTTTTTTGTAAGTGTTGCTGATAAAGGACTTAGGCATTCATTAAGTCCTTTAGAATCAGCATTTACTGGCCGATTTGCAAGTGTTGATTCTAATGAGCTTATGCGCAGGGACGTGGTGGTTCCAACTGGGCGAGAGCTCGCGGCAGGCGATAGGCCCAACCCCCCGGATTTTGTAAGTGTTGCAGATAAAGGACTTAGTATTTTCGTAAGTCTTTTAGATGCAACACTTATGGGGTGGCTTGCAAGTGTTGCTTCTAAAGAACTTAACGGGGCCGGCCTGGTTCCGACCGGGCCCAAATAAGTTGGGGCAGAACGAGTTTGGGCAGGCGAGTGACTCCGACCCGATTCCGACAGGGTTCCAACCGGGCGGTAACAAGCTGGAAGAGGCCGGGGTGAGCGATCGGCCAGCTTAACAAATGGGTGGGGATGGGCTGGGGAACAGCGTGGCGGGTAAGAATGTGAATTGGTATACACGCGAGAGAATAGCACGACAATATCGATTGATTAAGTGATTTGCAGGGAAAGGGAGAAATTTAGAGTTGGACGGCTGCGGAAGGTGGATGAAAGGCACCGCAGAGGCGGAGCAAGCCAGAAAAATACAGCGTCGCAGGCCGCACGCCGGAAAATCGAAGACCCAGAAATTCCGCCATCCAATTTGCGAGCCTGCCTAACCCGCGGATTCCCTCCTTGTCCGAACAACGTTCCGAAACGGTACGAGGAACGCCATTACTGTGTCCATTTAATCTAGATCATGAGCGGCAGCCATTTCCGACATCGCCGTATCTGAGTAGCCTCCGAGTTGCCGACCATCCGCTCGTAATGCCTGGGAATCGAATCGCAAGAGGCGCCCTCACGGAATGCTTGCTGCAGATTAATGACCAGTTTGTGCGTCGAGGATCAGTTTCATAAGATGGCCAAATTGGGCTCTGTCCTCTGCGATCGATCCGCGGTTGGCCATTTCCTCAATCGTTTTCGCGTCTTTGACGGGAGGTTCGTTGCCGGTGCGGTGGACGATGACTAAGTCGAGGGTCGGGAGAATAAAAAGAAAGTGTGCGCCCGCACCCCGCGCGGAAAATATGCCGGGGAGCGAGACTTCAGGGAAGTGCACGCCACCGTAGTCCACCCACCAGAGATATTCGTAGCCGCCAACATCCACTCCGTTGGCCTTCACCATCTCGTTGGCGTGGCTGCTTTTTTCGACCCAGGCTTCCGGCACAATCTGTTTGTTATTCCAGCGACCGTGCCGTAGGTAGAGCAATCCGAAGCGCGCCAAATCGCGCGCTGTAATTTCAAAGGGATAGCCGGGGTGAACCGAAATAGGCCCTCCGATGTAATAGACATCGCCTGGCTGAAAATCCTGCATCCCGATCGGCTTGGCAATGCGCTGATAGAACGCTTCGCCAATCTTCAAACCTGTCTTTTTCTCAAAGATGGTCCCAAGGACATTGAAGTCCCAATTGTTGTAATACCAGAAGGTTCCTGGCGCGTGGCTCCCGCGCGCTGGGCGGTTCTTCTTCATTGATTCTGTTTCCATATATGCCGGGTGATAGACACCAGAACGCGCGCGCAGCAGATCAACAATCCGCGATTGCTTTTCTTCCTTTGTCAGCGGATCGGGTGAATCGTCGATTCCCAATTGTTCCAGGGTCTGGTTGATGTCAATGACACCTTCGGCAGAATAGATTCCGTAGAGCGCGCTGAGCAGGCTCTTCCGCACGGAATAGGAGGTGATTTTCTTGTCGATATCTCCCCACTGATCGACAACTTTACCGCTCTGGACGATCATTACTGCGGAAGTGTGAATCGAATCAGCATCGGCGTATGCATGCGCAGCGGCCAGCTTCTCTGCGGACCATTTGGCCTTTTCGGATGAAGAGAGGGGCTGCCAGGACTTCCCGGGGAAGGTCTCTTCCGATTTGCTTTGCACTAACCCTGATTGCCTGCCCGCGTCGGCAAACAGAACAATCGAAAGACAACAGAAAAGACAGATGAGAGAACGAACGGGAGAATGCTGCATGTCTCGGACTTATATCACGGGTGTTGGACCCCCACAAGAGAAGCACTTTATCCCGGCATATGCTGCTCTCGTAGCTTCGTCCATTGAGTTGCGGTCGGATGAGGGGGTACTCAGAAGCTACCTAGAGACCCTTTTCAATTTACGGATTGCCGACCACGCGGGAGTTATCAACGCATGTTTGTGAAACGCTCAGGGGTTCTATATGGTGGACACACAGCGTGTCACGTCCAGCAAACCAACTACGCGGAAGAGATCCTCGTCGATCTTCCTGAAGAGGTGACCATGGAAAGCTCCTCCCGCCGGCTGCCGGCCCCTTGATGGCTGCCAGGCTACTGGGTGCCAGCAATCACCTTTGTTGCAGGATGCTACGCTGTCACTTGGCTCGCATGGGCCGGGTTCCATAGTGCTGCTGCGACGGGCAAGATGTGGGCGTTTTGGGCCTTTCTACTTGTCACCGTTTGGTCTCCTACATTCATTGCTCTGGCGATAACGGCGTTGTTTGGCCGCCTCTCGGGAGTCGGAACTCTACTGCGGCGACTTTTCCAGCTTCCTTCATCGTCATGGAGCTGGTATCTCGCTGCCATCGTACTTCCCTCGTTATGCGTACCTGTAGCCATCTTACTTGCGAGATCGCTCCATCAAGGTGCTCCACTCATAACAGTGGAAACGCTGATACCAACGATGATTATCCAAGTTGGGACTGGTGCCCTCGGTGAGGAACTCGGCTGGAGAGGATTTCTCCTTCCTATCCTGCAGCGCAAAGCAAGCCCAGTGACCTCAGCTTTAATCATGAGTGCGCTTTGGAGTCTCTGGCACTCGCCTTCCTTTTTCTTCCCTGGCCTGCCTCAGGTATTCATTTCTCCCCTCGCCTTTTTGGCAACGGTGACGGCTTTTGGAGTCTTTCTTAGCCTGATTTTCAATAAGACGAAAGGGCACGTCCTCGGCACCATCTTGGCCCACTTCGCCTTAAATACAAGCTTGGCTCTCGGAGGAGCCCATTTCGGTAACGTTTTGTGGTGGAGTCTCGCAGGAACTCTCTCTCTGCTCGCCTGTTGGAGTGGCTTTATGCTCTCGCAAACTTCGGGCCCGACCGCCGAAGACTAGCTATATCGCGGACGAGTGACGGGCTAACGGGAAGTTATGCCAGGCTAGTAGTCCGGTACGGGGAAACGGTTGTTTAAACTCAAATCAAGCCGTTGCAGAGATGCCGGTTTGCTCTTGATTCCGACTGAGGCCATAGCGTAGCGCAACTAGCGGAAACCGGGTTTTTCTCCCTCGGCTTCGTTTTTTCTGCTCACGATTGGCAGTAGAATGTGGCCGAAATCTGTTCTGCTCGAAATTCAGTATATTACTTATACTAAAATATATTATAAAGTAAATATTTTCTGGATGAAACGGGGCGGTTCGTGGGCGCGTCCTATGGGCAAGGTGAAACGATATGAGAACCCTTCTTGTATTGTTGATTCTGGCGGTAAGTGTTTCCTTCGCGCAGGCGCAAAGTGACCCAGGAATGCAGGCTGCGCAGGCGGCCCAGCAAGCAGCGCAACAATCCCAACAAGCAGCGCAGCAGGCGATGCAACAGGCGCAAGAAGCGAACCAGCGCGCCGTTGATGAGATGAACCGGCAGATGGCGGAGTCGCAGGCGGCGGCGCAGAACTCGCCGAATTTGCCGGCGAATTATGCGGCGCCGAAGCCGACGTTTTCGGTGAAGGCGGGGACGTATTCTTCGGCGAAGACGGTGAAGATCAAGGATGCCATGCGCGGGGCGGTGATTTACTACACGACAGATGGATGGACGCCAACGGTGGCGTCGACGCGGTATACGGGGCCGATCACGATTGATTCGACGATGACGCTGCAAGCGATAGCGGTGGGGCCGTATCCCTTTGCGGTGCGGAGCCGGGTGACGTCGGCGCAGTATACGCTGACGGGAACGAAGCCAGTGATTGCGCCGGCGGGTGGGACGCCTGTGTCCGCAGGGCCGCCCAGTTCCGCGAGTAGTGCGATGAGCCCAGCAGCAACGAGCGAAGTGCCAGCGCCGGTAGACGGCGCTTCGGGCAATGTGCCGGTGGTTCCGGGACCGGGGCAGCTTGTGCTGCCCCAAGGAACGCCGGTGAGTCTGGTGTTTGCCGAGGATGTGAGTTCGAAGAAAGCGGACGTGGGAGACAAGCTGGCGCTGACGCTTGCGGAGGATTTGAAGGTTGTGGACGTGGTGGTGGCGAGAAAGGGATCTGCGGCGGTGGCGACGGTAACGGAAGTGGACGGGGCGCGGGCTGGGGGCGTGCCGGGAGAGATCGCGTTTGAGGTGAACTACCTGACGGTGGGAGGTCAGCAGATCAAGTTAGGCGGGAGTGCGTTTAAAGAGGGGGCGGACAAGTTCAAGACGACGAAGACGCTAATGATAGCGCTGGCACCGCTTGGTCCTGCTCCGTTGTTCGCATTGTTCAAGCATGGTCAGCAGGCGGAGATCAAGCCAGGCACGCCTGTAGCGGCGTACGTGGACGCGGACACGGTGATTGAACCGGCGAAGTAGCCGGGTGATGCCTACGAAGCAACGGTAACGTCTCAAGGTGACCCAAGAACGAACAGTGTGTCGTGGAATGAGACAAAAAATTGCGCAATCCTGCAGGTGAATTCGCTGATTTATAAGTTGCAGCGTAGAGAAATGAACCGGATGTAAGTGAAGAGTCCACACCACGCAAGGCGTTCGAAAATAAGACACTTTTGTATAGAAAAGGACAGCGGACGCAGAACGCGCGGCGTTAGCATCGCAAAAGTGGATGAGACGCGCAACGCTTTGGCATGCGTTGTGCACTCTACCAAGCAGGTCCGCGCACGAGACGGTTCGCCGATGGGGGAAGGAAGTCGAGCGACGCGAGCGAAGCCACAAACGCCACCCGGGTCAGTCTTGGCGGATGTGGAATTTCGCAAGCGTAAGTGAAAGCCCCCGACCGCCAAGTCTCCCGAGGAAGTTGCTCAAAAGTGCGCCGTTGGCTGCAATGCTGTACGCCGCATCGAAGTGCGAGAAGTTGGGCATCTGGACAGGTTTCCTGCCGGCACTCCTCCTGAACTGTATTCTGAACATCGTCACGATGGCCTGGGCGCCTGAAGCGCAGGCGCAAGTGTCCAATCTGACGCAAAAGGATGGACTGATTTCCGGGGCGGTGCTGCTGGAAGCAGGCAACCAGCCGATGAGCCAGGTGGTGGTGAGCTTGCGGTCGGAACCGGCGGGGATTTCGCTGAGCGTGCTGACAGATTACGATGGAAAATTTGAGGTGCGGGGGCTGGCGCCCGGGATGTATGAGATTGCAGTTGAAGAATCTGGATACGAGCCGACGCGAATACGCGCGGAACTGAAGGGCGTGCTTGCAAAACTGGAACTGCGGCTGCGGCCGGCCAAGCATGCGCAAAGTCTGCGAAGTGATTACACGGTGTCGGTGGCGCAACTGAAGATTCCCGACAAGTCGCGCGACGAGTTTAAAAAGGGACTGGAGCGGTTGAACAAGAACGATTTCGCGGGGGGCTTAAATCACTTCAAGAAGGCCATCGAGATCTATCCGGGCTATTCCGAAGCGTACTATCACCTGGGAGTTGTGGAAGCGAAGCAGGGGCGCGCGACGGAAGCCATGGAGGCGTTCCGCAAAGCGATCGATTTGAACGGCGGGAATTATGCATGGGCGGAGGTTGGTGTGTGGTTCCTGCTCTGCCAGCAAGGAAAGCCGGAAGAGGCGGAAGCGATCGTCCGGAGGGGACTGCAAGAGGACAAAAATTCGCCGGAGGGGCACGTAGTGCTGGGGATGACGCTGCTGCGGTTGAACCGGCTGGAAGAGGCGGAGCAAAATGCGCACGAGGCGCTGGAGCAGAAGCCGAATTCTGCGGAGGCGTACCTGGTGCTATCGGATGTGTATGCGCTGCGCGGGGAATTTCGCGCGCAGTTGGAAGCGTTGGATATTTATTTGAAGCTGCAGCCGAATGGTCTGGACAGCGGGGCTGTGCGGCATGCCCGCGAAGTGGCGACGAAGAACATCGAGAAGATGATGGTCGCGGAGGAATGAGTTGGACGACGTGATTATGCGGCGGAGCGGGAGCGCCAATAGAAGTAGGCGGGCAGGCCGAGGAGAAGGATCACGATGGCGGCGGTGAGATGGCGGAACTGCTGCGGGTCGCGGAAGGCAAGATAGAGGGCGTTGCCGACGATGGCGGCGGCGGTGAGAACGAAGATCAGGGGCGTCCAGGGATAGCCGGGGACGCGGTAGGGAATGGGCAGTCCTTTTGAGGCGCGGCGAATAGGAAAAATCGCGGCTGCGCCTAATCCATAAAAAATCCAACCGATGAAGATGGCGCCGGCGGCGAGGGTGTCGAATTGGCCTGCCAAAGAGAGAATGGCGGACCAGACGCCGAGGGCGATGATGGCG